>Ga0206117_100465_pt1 | contig 41663 bp, 30 predicted proteins | sample 3A5Ametagenome_FD_177997 | JGI IMG/M metagenome (GOLD analysis project Ga0206117, IMG submission 177997) | Enriched microbial communities from leaf-cutter ant dump, University of Wisconsin, Madison, United States - 3A5A | ecosystem: Environmental > Terrestrial > Nest > Insects nest > Nest dump... | reverse complement strand
TCGGCGAACGCTGGGTCAATCCCGGCGAGAACGTCGCGGTCGATGCCCGGCTGTTCTCGGTGGTCAGCCTGGACCAGATCGAGGTCGAGGCGCTGGTGCCGGCGCGCGAGGTGCCCAGGCTTGAGATCGGCCAGCAGGTGCGGATGCGGGTCGAAGGGTTCGGCGACGAAGTCTTCGTCGGCCGCATCGACCGCATCAACCCGACGGTGGCCACCGGGACCCGGGCGATCCCGATCTTCGTCTATCTCGCCAATCCCGACCATCGGCTGAAGGGCGGCATGTTCGCCTCGGGCAAGGTGATCCTGGCCCAGGTCGATCAGGCGCTGGCCGTGCCCGAACGGGCGGTACGCCAGGAAGGCGAGACCGCCGTGGTCTACGTCCTGGCCAACGATACCCTGGTCCGCCGTCCCGTCGTGCTGGGTCTGACCGGGACCGAGGACGACCAGGCCGAGATCAAGTCGGGACTGGCGGCCGGCGACCAGGTGCTGATCGCGCCGTTCGTCAACCTGACCGACGGCATGAAGGCGCGGCTGACCAGCCGCTGAGCGACAGGAAAGAAGGGGCGACGCCATGTGGCTGACCCGCGTCAGCGTCGACAACCCGGTGTTTGCCACCATGATGATGGTGGCGTTGCTGGTCCTCGGCCTGTTTTCCTACAATCGGCTGGGCGTCGACCAGTTTCCGTCCATCGATTTTCCGCTGGTCGTGGTCTCGACTTCCTATCCCGGCGCGTCGCCCGAGGCGGTCGAGGCCGACGTCACCCGCAAGGTCGAGGAAGCGGTCAATACCGTCGCCGGCATCCGCAAGCTGACCTCGAAATCCTACGAGGGCCGCTCGGTCGTGCTGATCGAATTCGACCTGACGGTCAATTCCCAGATCGCGGTCAACGACGTGCGCGAGAAACTGTCGGCCATCGCCGGCCAGTTCCGGACCGAGGTCAAGACGCCGGAAATCACGCGCTTCAACCCCGACGAGGCGCCGATCCTGTCGTTCTCGGTCGCCTCGCCCCAGCGCACGCCGCGCGACGTCACGACGCTGACCGACCAGATCATCGTCAAGCAGTTGCAGAACGTGCGTGGCGTCGGCCGCGTCACCATCGCCGGCGGCGTCAAGCGCCAGATCCAGATCCGGCTGAATCCGGAACGGCTGGCCGCCTTCAACATCGGCGTCGATACCGTGCTGAACGCGGTCCGGACCGAGAACCAGGACCTGCCGGCCGGCACCGTCACCCAGTTCGGCGGCGACCGCGTGGTCCAGATCGAGGGGCGCCTGCGCAACCCCCAGGATTTCCGCAGCCTGGTGATCGCCCGCCGCGGCGGCGCGCTGATCCCGCTGGAAGAGATCGCCGAGGTGGTCGACGGCGCCGAGGAGGAGGAAAGCCTGGCCCTGCTGAACGGCCGCCGCGCGGTCGCGGTCGAGGTGGTCAAGGTCCAGGACGCCAACACGATCGAAGTGGTCGATCGCCTGTACGCCCAGCTGGCCGAAATCAAGAAAGCCCTGCCGCCCGACGTCGTCATCGAGATCGTGCGCGATTCGTCGCGCGGCATCCGCAATTCGGTCGCCAACGTGCGCCAGACGATGTTCGAGGGCGGCGTCCTGACCATCCTGATCGTCCTGGTCTTCCTGGCATCCTGGCGATCGACGATCATCACCGGCCTGACCCTGCCGATCGCGGTGATGGGCACCTTCGTCGCGCTGTTCTTTGCCGGTTTCACCCTGAACATGATGACCCTGATGGCGCTGTCGCTGGCCATCGGCATCCTGATCGACGACGCCATCGTCGTGCGCGAGAACATCACCCGCCATCACGAGATGGGCAAAAGCCACCGCCAGGCGGCGCTGGACGGCACCAACGAGATCGGCCTGGCGGTGCTGGCCACGACGCTGACCATCGTCGCGGTGTTCCTGCCCGTCGCCTTCATGGGCGGCATCGTCGGGCGGTTCTTCCTGCAGTTCGGCCTGACGGTCGCGGTCGCCGTGCTGATCTCGCTGTTCGTGTCGTTCACGCTGGATCCGATGCTGTCCAGCGTCTGGCCCGAGCCCGAGACCAAGCGCAAGCCCGGCGGTTTCGTCGACCGGTTCATGACCGGGCACGAGGCGGTCCATCAATGGATGGGCCGGGTCTATGGCGCGACCATCGGCTGGAGCCTGCGCCACCGGCTGATCACGATGATCGCCGCCCTGGGCATCTTTGCCGGGTCGTTCATGCTGGTGCCGCGCATCGGCGTCGAGTTCGTGCCGGCCTCGGACCTTTCGGAGATGATCGTCGAGATCACCGGCCCCGTCGGCTCGTCGCTGGAATATACCGGCGCCAAGGTCGCCCAGGTCCAGGCCGCGCTGACCGAATTCCCCGAGATCGCCTACAGCTTCGGCACCATCAACGCCGGCATGGCCCAGGGCAAGAACGTCGGTTCGATCTATGTCCGCCTGGTCGACATCAAGAAGCGCACCCGCAGCCCCGAGGCACTGACGCGCCCCATCCGCGAGCGGCTGCAGCGCATCCCCGGCCTGACGCTGAACATCGGCGTGCCGGGCGCGGTCGGTTTCCAGAAGCCGCTGCAGGTGTCGATCCTGGGCCGCGACATCGCGACGCTGGACCGCATCTCGCAGGAATTCATGGCCATGGCCCGCACCGTGCCGGGCGTGGTCGACCTCGATTCCAGCCTGAAGGCGGCCAAGCCCATCCTGTCGGTACGGCTGAACCGCGAACTGGCCAACGACCTCGGCATCGGGCTGGGGCAGGTGGTGCAGACGATGCGTCCGCTGCTGGCCGGCGAGGCGGTCTCGACCTGGCGCGACGAGGCCGGCGACAACTATGACGTGCTGATCCGGCTGGGCCGCGACGACCGCGCCTCCAAGGGCGATCTGGAACGGCTCTACGTCACCTCGGGGCAGGCCGGCACGGACGGCCAGCCGCGGCTGGTGCAACTGGCCGAGATCGCGCGGTTCGACGAGGGCACCGGCGCCTCGCAGATCAACCGCCGCGACCTGACGCGCGAGGTGCTGGTCGGCGCCAACACCTTCGGCCGGCCGGCGGGCGACATCGGCCGCGACCTGCAGGCGCGCGCGGCCGAAATCACGCTGCCGCCGGGCTACCAGATCATCTTCGGCGGCTCGACCAAGGATATCGCCGAGACGGCCTATTACGCCGGCCTGGCGATGAGCCTGGCGGTCATCCTGATCTATCTGATCCTGGCCTCGCAGTTCGGGTCGTTCCTGCAGCCGATTGCCATCATGGTGTCGCTGCCCTTGTCGCTGATCGGCGTGTTCCTGGGGCTGCTGATCGCGGGCACGACCCTCAACATCTTCTCGGTGATCGGCTTCATCATGCTGATGGGGCTGGTCACCAAGAACGCCATCCTGCTGGTCGATTTCTTCAACCAGCAGCGCCATGCCGGGGCGGGCCGCGACGAGGCGATCGTCGAGGCGGGCGTCATCCGCCTGCGTCCGATCCTGATGACCACGCTGGCGATGATCTTCGGCATGCTGCCGCTGGCGCTGGGCATCGGCGAAGGGGCCAGCCAGCGCGCGCCGATGGCCCATGCCGTGATCGGCGGCCTGATCTCGTCGACCCTGCTGACGCTGATCGTGGTGCCGGTGATCATCTCCTATATCGACGACCTGACCGGCTGGGCCAAACGGCGGTTCACCCGCCGCCACGGCCATGCCGCGGCGGCGGGCGACGATTGACCGATGTCAGCGCCGGCAGGGCACTGACTGGGCGTTCAGCAGCGTCTGCATCAGCGGTTCGCTGACGATGCCGTTCTGCGGTGCGGTGTTGGCCTTCTGCCAGGATTTGATTCCCGCGGTGGTGCCGCGGCCCTGGATGCCGTCGATCGGCCCGCGATAGCAGTTCAGTTCCTTCAGCTTCGACTGGATATCGCGGATCGTCGCCTGATACATCTCCGGCGGCAAAGGCTGCATCCAGAATGAATCGGGAATCGTGTTGGCTTGGGCCACCGAGCCGAAGGCGACGGCAGCGGCGACGGCGATGGCGGGAAGAAGGGTACGACGCATGAGGATGATCCCGGCGGGTTGACGAAAGACTTCAGCGCCCCAATTGCGCGCGGACACGGGCGACCAGGGCGGGGCCGCGGCCACCGGACAGCGTCTCGGCCACGCGGTCGACGTCGGGGCGCAGGGGCGCGGGGTCGAACGCCGTGACGGTGAAGCCGTTCCCGGCCAGCCGCGCGCGCAGCGTGGCATCGGCATCGGCATCGCGCAGGGTTGCGCGCTGGGCCGCGACCGCGGCCTGCCGCATCAGCAAATCGCGCTGGTCCAGAGGCAGGCCGGCCAGCAGGCTGGCCGAGACGCCGATGAACATCGTCTCGTAGTGATGCCGGGTCCAGGCGACATGGGGCAGGGCACGGCCATAGGCATTGTTCAGTATCGCCTCGGCCGGCAGGTCGACCGCATCGATCATGTTGGCGCGTACCGCTGCGTCGATGTCGAGCAGCAGCCGCACCGAGACCTGCGCGCCGGTCCGCAGGAAAAAGTCGATCCAGGCATCGGCGCCGCCGACGCGCAGCTTCAACCCCTTCAGGGCATCGGCATCGGGCAGCGGCCTGGTCGCGGCGATGATCCGCGGGCTGGAATAGAACCAGCCCAGGACAACCAGATTGTATTTCTCGACCCAGCCTGCGGTCATTTCCTGGCCGATCGGACCTTCCAGGATTGTCAGCATGTCGCGCGGCTGATCGACCAGGAATGGAATCAGCAGGGCGCGGTATTCCGGCGACAGATAGCCGATGGCCAGCGACCCGCCGATGGTCAGGTCCAGCTCGCCGGTGGCGATCTGGCGCAGATTGGCGGTGGCATCGCCCAGCCGGCCGTCGGGAATGACCTTGATGTCGATGCCGCCATCGGCCACCGCCGCTGCCAGGTCGGCCGCGGCCCGCCCGGCCGAGCCGGCCTCGCGGAACTGATGGGCCAGGCGCAACGGTTCGGCTGCCGCGCCGCCCGCGCAGGCCAGCCACAGCGCCATCGCGGCTATCCCCAGATTTCTCAGTCTTCCGTGCAAGAAACCATCCGCTCGTGATTCTGCCGCATGCTAGCATAGCGCGCGACGTCACAGGGCGACAGGGAGGCCAGGGCCGGCCGGCATGCTGCAGTCACGTGCCACCCAGGTGGTCATCTTTGTTGTCCTGCTGGTCGTGGGGATCTGGGCGATCGCCATCAACGACGTCTACAATGCGCGGCGGGAAATCATCGGCGAGGCATCGGCCCGCGATCGGGCCACCGCCGCCACGCTTGCGTTGCAGGCCGCGCAGACCCTGACCCAGATCGACCAGATGCTGCGCACCCTGGCACGCGACATCGCCGTGATCGACAACGGCGCGGCGCGGCGCAGCCTGCGCGTCCACGACATGCTGGCCAGCCGGGCCGAATCCGAACCCGGGGTCGCCAGCATCATCGTCACCGATCGGGATGGCATCGTTCGGTGGTCTTCACGTACGCCGTCACCACCGCCGGTCAGCCTTGCGGGCCTTAAGGCGTTCCAGGGGCCGGCCAGCGACCCCGGCGACGGCAGCCTGCTGGCCGCGGCGGCGCCGCTGCGCCTGGCCAACCTGGCCGAGGCGCCGGGCTTCGGCCTGTCGCGCCGGCTGGTCGACGGACCGGACGGCCTGTCGGGCGTGATCATCGCCGCCATGCCGATCACCCTGTTCACCGACATCTACGCCAAGCTGCTGGTGGGGCCGGGGCGCAGCATCGCGCTGTGGCGCGACGACGGCGCGCTGTTGGCGATCGCGCCCGATGACGGGCGGGGATATCCGCGCCAGGCCAAGGATCAGGCCGTGGACGACGACGCGCTGCGCTCGATCGAGGCTGTTCCCGGTTTCCCGGCCCAGGTCGTGGTGGCGACGTCGCGCAGCGTGCTGCTGGCCGAACGCTGGGGCGGCATGATGCGCCGGGTCCTGTTCTTTGCCATGGCGCGCACGCTGGTCGTCATCGCCGTGGGCTGGTGGTTCTGGCGGACCGAACGTCGGGCTGCCAGCGACCGGGCCAACGAACAACGGGCCAAGGACCAGCTGGCGGCGGTCATCGGTGCCTTGGACGAATTGGTCTGGCGATATGATCCGGATGCCGGCCGGCTGACCATCCTTGGCACCGGATCGGATGACGAGGCACCGTCGCGCGCGCGGCTGCGCGCCGACCTCGAGGCGGCCTTCGCCGGCCAGCCCGACCTGGACGTCACGCCGCTGGGCAAGGCCGCCTGGTGCCCGTCCGAGCGCATGATCGAGCATCAGGTGATGCAGCCTGACGGTTCGCTGCACTGGCTGCTGGTGCGGGGCAAGGGTGTCGCCGATGCCGACGGCCGCATCGTCGAGATCGAGGGCATCGCCGGCGACATCACCGACCGCAAGATCGGCGAGGCCGCAGTCCAGCGCGGCCGCCGGCTGGAAGCGATCGGCCTGCTGTCGGGCGGTGTCGCCCATGATTTCAACAACCTGCTGGGCATCATCATCGGCAATCTGGAACTGATCGAAAAGGCCGTCGCGCGCACCCCCGCCCTGACCAGCCGGGTCGAGGCGGCGCTGGGCGCCGCCCTGCGCGGCGCCGACCTGACCGCCAAGCTGCTGGGGTTTTCCCGGCCCCATGCCGAACGCCGCGAGGTGACCGACGTCAACGCCGTCATCGCCTCGATGCGCGACCTGATCAAGCCGGCCCTGCCGGCCACCATCTCGCTGCTGCTGGACCTGGACGGCCGACCCTGCATCAGCCGCCTGGATCCCGGCGGCCTGCAGGACGCGTTGATGAACCTGGCGCTGAATGCCCGCGACGCGATGCCCGAAGGGGGCAAGCTGATCATCGCCACGCGCCAGCGCCCGGTCACGGCGGACGAGGCGCCGGGGCTGGAACAGTCGGCGCCGCACCGCCATGTCATCGTGTCGGTGCGCGACACCGGCACCGGCATGGCGCCGGAAGTGCTGGAGCGCATCTTCGACCCCTATTACACGACCAAGGAACACGGCCGCGGCACGGGGCTGGGCCTGTCCCAGGTCCAGGCCTTTGCCCGCAGCGCCGAAGGGGCGGTCAAGGCGCGCTCGACCGTCGGCCGGGGGTCGGAATTCCTGCTGTATCTGCCGGTGACCGAGGAAACCCTGCCCGAACGGCCGATGGCGCCGTCGGCCGACCTGCCGGGCGGCACCGAGACGATCCTGCTGGTCGACGACGAACCCGACCTGCTGGGCACCGCGGCGCGACAGCTGGAACTGCTCGGCTATCGCGTCATCACCGCGCCCAACGGATCGGACGCGCTGGCGATCCTGGACGGCGGGGTCTCGATCGACCTGATGCTGTCGGACGTGACCATGCCGCCCCCGCTGGACGGCGTGGCCCTGGCCCGCACCGCCCGGCAGCGCCATCCCGGCCTGCCGATCCTGCTGGCGTCGGGGTTCTTCGGGGATACGCTGGACTGGCACGGCGTGCCGGGCGATCCGCCGCGAATCCTCGACAAACCCCTGTCGCTCGACGTATTGGCCCGGGCGGTGCGCACCGCGCTGAATGCGACACCGGCCGGCAACCCCGAGGAGTTCGAGAAATGACCCAGAAGACCGCCATCGTCACCGCCGCGGGCAGCGGCATGGGCGCCGCCATCGCCCGCCACCTGGCCCAGCAGGGCTATCGCGTCGCCGTCTCGTCGTCGTCGGGCAAGGGCGAGGCGCTGGGCCGCGAACTGGGCGGGCTGGGCTTCACCGTGTCGAACGACGACGTCGCCGGGCTGGAGGCGATGGTCGCGTCCGTCCACCGCGAATGGGGCCGCATCGACGCGGTGGTCAATTCGTCGGGCCATCCGCCCAAGGGCGCGCTGCTCGACCTTGGGCCCGCCGAATGGCACAAGGGCGTCGACGTCGTGCTGACCCCGGTCGTGACCCTGGCCCGCGCCTGCACGCCGATCATGACCGCCCAGGGCGGCGGCGCCTTCGTCAATATCTCGACCTATGCGGCCTTCGAACCCGATCCGGCCTTTCCGATCTCCTGCGTGATGCGGGCGGGGCTTGCCGCCTATGCCAAGCTTTACGCCGACCAGCACGCCGCCGCCGGCATCCGCATGAACAATCTGCTGCCCGGTTTCATCGACAGCCTGCCGGAAAAGGCCGAACGCCGCGACGCCATCCCGATGAAGCGTTATGGCCGCGTCGACGAGATCGCCAAGACCGCCGCCTTCCTGATCTCGGATGGCGCCGGCTACATCACCGGCCAGAACCTGCGCGTCGACGGCGGCCTGACGCGGTCGGTGTAGGTCGTCCCCAGCCCTGTCGCTTTTGCCCGCGACAACTCGCCTCAATGCCAGATCGGCATCTTCATGCCACGATAGGACGATCATCCTGATAGGGTGACGTCCAATCGTGGAGTTGAAAAGTGTTGGGAAGACAACTTACTGCCGGCATCGCGCTGGCCATCGGCATCGCCTGCGCCGCCACATCAGCCCAGGCCCAGGACTTCAAGACCAAGGAGGCCGGCGACATCCTCGTGCGTGGCCGCGGCGTCGCGGTGCTGCCGGCGTCCAGCAACACGGCGATCACGACCCAGGGCGGTGCCGCCACCGGCCTGAACGTGGGCAACGTCTCGAACTCGTTCGTCCCCGAACTCGACTTCAGCTATTTCTTCACCGACCAGATCGCGGCCGAACTGATCCTGGGCACCACGCGGCATGACGTGAAGACGGCCAACGGCATCGACATGGGCCATGTCTGGCTGCTGCCGCCGACCTTGACCGCCCAGTTCCATCCGTTCCCCAAGGCGCGGTTCAGCCCCTATATCGGCGCGGGCATCAACTACACGCTGTTCTACGGCGAGAAGTCGGGTTCGAACCCGGCGGTGCAGAACATCGATTATTCGAACTCGTTCGGCCCGGCGCTGCAGGTCGGCATGGACGTGGCGCTGGGCGGCCGCTGGTCGCTGAACGTCGACGTCAAGAAGCTGTGGATCCGCACCGACGTGTCGACCAACGCGCTGAAGGCCAACGACGTCAAGCTCGATCCCTGGCTGGTCGGCGTCGGTATCGGCTACCGCTTCTGATGTCCTGAAAGGGAGGCAGGCGGGCGGGCGGAACGGGGTTTCGCCCGCCCAAGGCGGGGAGGGATAGCTATAAAGCAATTATAAGATGTGCAGCCAACGCCGCTCTTCCCGCGCGCGGGCGGTTATGCCATACCTGCGGCCCAGATTCCGAACAGCACGACAATCCGAGGACCGAGGCAGATGGCGGCGTATCAGTACATCTATGTGATGAAGGGCCTGAACAAGACCTATCCGGGCGGCAAGCAGGTCTTGAAGGACATCTGGCTCTCGTTCTTCCCCGGCGCCAAGATCGGCGTGCTCGGCCTGAACGGCGCCGGCAAGTCGACGCTGCTGAAGATCATGGCCGGCATCGAAACCGAATTCACCGGCGAGGCCTGGGCCGCCGACGGCGTCAAGATCGGCTATCTGTCCCAGGAACCCCAGCTGGACCCGTCCAAGGACGTCCTGGGCAACGTCATGGAAGCGGTGGCCGAGACCAAGGGCCTGTTGGACCGCTTCGAGGAAGTCTCGGCCAAGTTCGCCGAGGTGACCGACGACGACGAGATGAACAAGCTGATCGAGGAGCAGGCCGACCTGCAGGAGAAGATCGAGGCGGCCAACGCCTGGGATCTGCAGCGCACGGTCGAGATCGCGATGGACGCGCTGCGCTGCCCGCCGGGCGACGCCGACGTCACCAAGCTGTCGGGCGGCGAGCGCCGCCGCGTGGCCCTGTGCCGCCTGCTGTTGTCGCGCCCCGACATGCTGCTGCTGGACGAACCGACCAACCATCTGGATGCCGAATCGGTCGCCTGGCTGGAACGCTTCCTGAAGGAATACACCGGCACCGTCGTGGCCGTGACCCACGACCGCTACTTCCTCGACAACGTCGCCGGCTGGATCCTGGAACTGGATCGCGGCGCCGGCATCCCCTGGGAAGGCAATTATTCCTCGTGGCTGGAGCAGAAGGAAAAGCGGCTCGAGCAGGAAGGCAAGACCGAGGACGCGCGCCGCCGCACGCTGCAGAACGAGCTGGAATGGGTCAAGGCCAGCCCCCGCGCCCGTCAGGCCAAGTCCAAGGCCCGCCTCAAGGCGTACGAGGAACTGCTGGCCCAGGACCAGGACAAGCAGCAGGAACGCGCCCAGATCGTCATCCCGCCCGGCCCGCGCCTGGGCGACCTGGTGATCGAGGCCGACAACCTGTCCAAGGCCTTCGGCGACCGCCTGCTGGTCGACAAGCTGTCGTTCAAGCTGCCGGCCGCCGGCATCGTCGGCATCATCGGCCCGAACGGCGCCGGCAAGACCACGCTGTTCCGCATGCTGACCGGCCAGGACAAGCCCGACAGCGGCGAACTGCGCGTCGGCCCGACCGTCCAGCTCGGCTATGTCGACCAGAGCCGCGATGCGCTGGACGGCAACAAGACCGTCTGGGAGGAAATCTCGGACGGCCTCGACGTCGTCACCCTGGGCAAGCGCGAAGTGCCCAGCCGCGCCTATTGCGGTGCCTTCAACTTCAAGGGCCCGGACCAGCAGAAGAAGCTGAGCATGCTGTCGGGTGGTGAACGCAACCGCGTCCACCTGGCCAAGATGCTGAAGTCCGGCGGCAACCTGCTGCTGCTCGACGAACCGACCAACGATCTCGACGTCGACACGCTGCGCGCCCTGGAAGAAGCGCTGCTGGAATTCGCCGGCTGCGTCATGGTCATCAGCCATGACCGCTGGTTCCTGGATCGCATCGCCACCCACATGCTGGCCTTCGAGGGCGACAGCCATGTCGAGTGGTTCGAGGGCAACTTCCAGGATTACGAAGCCGACAAGAAGCGCCGCCTGGGTGCCGATGCCACCGAGCCGCACCGCATCCGCTACAAGCCGCTGACCCGCGGCTGACGGCCGGGACGCGGCCATGAACCGGCACGAACGGCGCCGGCTGGGCAAGCAGGGTGGGCGCGCCGCCACCCCTGCGCCGGCCCGGTCCGGCGGCGGCCGGGCCACGGCGATTTCGGACTTCCTGCTGGCCCAGGCCGGGCAGGGCCAGGTCGCCGTGTCGTTCGACGACCTGGCCCCGGTCAAGGCCGACCCGCTGGCCGCCGCCGCGGCGGCCCAGCGCCGGTCTGCCGAACTGGGGGCCGAGGTGGCGCGGCTGGAAGCGTCGCTGGCGACGACGCCCGATCCCGCCGCCACGCTGGTCATGCTGGCACGGCTGCATCTGGAGCTGAAGGCGCCCGACCGGGCGCTGGAATGCTATCGCAGCGCGCTGGAACTGGCGCCGGAACGCACCGAACTGGCCCATTCGATCGCGGCCCTGGGCGGGGCGGCGGCGCCCGACCGCTGCTCGGACGCCTATGTCCGCGACCTGTTCGACCGCTTCGCCCGGACCTTCGACGACACGCTTGGCCACTGGCTGGACTATCGCGCGCCGGAAGCCTTGCGGGCGCTGGTCGACCGGGCGCTGCCCCCGGCGCGGCGCGACGGCCTGGCCATCGTCGACCTGGGCTGCGGCACCGGCCTGTCGGGCCGCGCCTTTCGCAGCCTGGCCGCGCGGCTGGACGGCATCGACCTGTCGCCGGGCATGCTGGCCAAGGCACAGGGCCGCAATCTCTATGACGACCTGCACGAGGGCGAGATCGTGGCCGTCCTGGGCGAACGGCCCGCCGCCTACGACCTGGCCATCGCCACGGATGTGCTGATCTATATCGGCGATCTCGGCCCGTTGTTTGCCGCCACGCGCGGCGCGCTGCGGCCCGGCGGGCTGTTCGCGGTCTCGATCGAGGCGGTCGAGGCCGAGGGGTTCGTGCTGACGCCGTCGGGGCGCTATGCCCACGGCGACGCCTATGTCCGGGCGACCGCCCGGGCGGCCGGCTTCGATCTGGTGTTGACCGAAACCAGCACGCTGCGCACCGAGGACGGCAAGCCGGTCGCCGGCCGCCTCTACGCGTTCAGAAAGACTTCCTGAGGAAATAGGAACAATGGCCGTTGGGGTAGGGTCCCAGCGTGCCGAACAGTTCGTAGCCCTGTTTTTCGTAGAACGGCCGCGCCTGGAAATCATAGGTGCCGAGCCAGGCGGCAGTACAGCCGCGGGCGCGCGCCTCGCCCTCGGCCCGGCCCAGCAGGTCGCGTCCCAGCCCGCCGCCGCGATGGCCGGGATCGACCCAGAACATGTCGACGTTCAGCCAGCCGCGATTGGTATTGCCCAGCAGTCCGGCGACGATCCGCCCGCCATCCCGCGCGAACAGGCATAACGGGCGATAGTCGTCGGGGCCGAGATAATCGGCGTTGTAGGCGACCAGCCCATTGCGGACCGCCTCGCAATCATCCTTGGCCGGCTGGTCGGTCAGGGTGATGTCGACCATCACGCCGTGCCCTCGGCCGGGCGCCGCTTCAGCATGTGCATGCAGGACACGGTCAGGATCAGTTCGCCCTTCTGGTTCAGCGTGTCGTGGCGCATGGTGATGACGCCGCGGTCGGGGCGCGACTGCGACGGCTTGATCGCGGTGACCTCGACCTCGGCATGGATGGTGTCGCCGGGGCGCAGGGGTTTCAGCCAGCGCACCTCCTCCATGCCCGGCGAACCCAGGTTGTGGGTTTCGACCAGGCGCAGCCGGAAGAACAGCGAGAACGACAGGTTCAGCGTATGAAAGCCCGAGGCGATCAGCCCGCCGAAATGGCTTTTCGCGGCCGTCTCCTTGTCCATGTGCAGCGGCTGCGGATCGAACTGCAGCGCAAAGTCCAGGATCTGGGATTCGGTGACCGTCATCGCCGGGGTGACGAAACGCTGGCCGGGGTGGAAATCGTCGAAATACACGGGCGGGCAATCCTTATGCTGAACGGGCGAGGGCGACACCGGCCAGCGCCACCGCGGCGCCGACGGCATGGGCGAGACCGAAGGGTTCGCCCAGCAGGATGACCGAGGCGATGACCCCGATCACCGGGATGAGATAGGAATAGACGATCGCCCGCGCGGGCCCCAGGGCGCGCAGGCCTTCGTACCACCAGATGAACGCCAGGGCGCCGCCCAGCACCACGGTATAGGCAAAGCCCGCCCAGGTCGTGGCGTGCAGGCCTGTAAGATCCAGACGCTCGCCGGTGACGATCCATACGGGGATCAGCCACAGCGCGCCGAACATCATCGACCAGGCCGTGACGCGCAGCGTGCCGAGCCGCGTCAGATAGGGCGGCGAGACCATCGAATACAGCGTCCACAACGCGGCCGCGGCGATGAACATCAGGTCGCCGATCAGCGCGCCGCCGCCCATCGTGATCTCGGTCAGGCTGCCGTTGACCAGCACGGCCACGCCGGCAAAGGCGATCAGCACCCCGGCCCAGGCCCGCAGTCCGGGCCGCTGGCCCCCGAACGAAGCGAACAGCACGGCAAAGATCGGCGAGGCGGCGACCAGCACCGATGCCTTGGACGCCGTGGTCATGGTCAGGCCGTTGGCCCACAGCATCTGGAAGACGGTGACGCCCATCCAGCCGATCAGCGTCAGCCCCGGCACCTCGCGCCAGGGCACGGCGACGCGCCCTTCGCGCAGGGCCAGCAGCCCGAACAGCAGCGTGCCGGCGGCCAGATAACGCAGCGTGGCGAAGGCCACCGGCGGCATTTCACCCAGCACCGCCTTGGAGATCGGAAAGGTCAGGCCCCAGACGCCCACCGTCGCCAGCAGATAGGCATCGCCGCGGCCCAGCCGGATCATATCCGCCGCTCCAGCCGGCGCAGCAGCAGCGCCAGGCCCAGCCCCGTCAGCCCGGCGGCCGGCATCACCCAGCGCGCGCCCTGCCAGCCGCCGCCGAACTGGACCATCAGGGCCAGCACCGGCGGCCCCAGCAGCACGCCCAGGTTCGATCCCTGCACGATCAGGCCGTTGACCGCGCCCATCAGGGCGGGGCTGGGCGAATGGCGCGGCGCCGCGGCAAAGGTGGCGCCGGGAATGATGCCGCCGACGCTGGAAAACAGACAGGCCAGCACCAGCCGCAAGGTTGCGTCGGTGGCCGGCGTCATGATGAACAGCCCGATCGCGCCCAGCGCCACGCTGACCACGGCGATCAGGGTCGAAGGCGCGAAACCCGCCTGCAGCAGCCGGCCGCCGGCGATGTTGCCGACGACGTTGACCGCGACCGCCAGGGCGACGAACGGGCCGACCGCCGCGGCGCTGGATCCCGTCGCCTCGATCACCAGGGTCGGCAGCCAGGTCATCACCGCAAACCACTGCAGCGCATAGGCACCGAAACAGGCGCCGAGCAGCCAGGGGCCGGGCCGGGCGGCCGCGCCCTTCCAGGCGGCGGCAAAGCTCAGCCCCGAGCCGCGGCCCGGCTGGCCCAGCCCGCGCGGCAGCCGGAAGACGCACAGCAGGGTGAACAACGCGACGGCCAGCGCGCCGATCAGCCACAGCCCGCGCCAGGTCGTGGCATGGGCGATCGCCGGCGCGCTGGCCATGGCCAGCGCGACGCCGGTCGGCATGTAGGTGGCCCATACCCCCAGCGCCAGCCGGGCGCGGGCGGGGTCGGCGGCCTCGGCGATGATCGCGGGGGCGGCGACGACGATGGTGACGACGCCGATGCCTTCCAGCAGGCGGCTCAGCAGCAGCCAGATGGCGCTGGCGGCCGCCGCCCCCGCCAGGCCGCCCAGGCACAAGAGCACCAACCCGGCCAGCAACAGCCGGCGCCGGCCGATCCGGTCGGCCAGCAGCCCGGTGGTCAGCCCCAGCAGGCAGCCGACGGCATTGATCACCGAGGCGATCAGGCCGCCGGTGACCAGGTCGAAATCCAGCGCCTGGCGCAGTTCGGGCAGCAGCGGCGCGACCTTGCCGATCTGATAGGCGGCGATGACGCCGGCGGCGGTCGCCAGGGCGATAATGGGCCAGCCCGCGCGGGCGGTTTGCTGAGGCGATGTAATGATTGAGATCCCCTGAGGCGGCCTGGGCGTGCAGGCGGCTATCCCGGCCCGCCAGCCTCCCACACCGTGCATCGATTCGCATCAGCATACTGGAAGATATAAAGCGTGTCGGGCAAGGCGCCGCCACGCGCCCCCACCAGATCGCGGCCGAATGCCGCCATGAACGTGTTCTCGCCCACCATGGCGCGCGACCGCGGACGCGGCAGGGCGATGCGGCGTTCGCGGCAGGCCTGGGTCAGGTCGCGGTCGACCCGGCCGGCATTGACCAGGGCCGGGCCGGCCAGCCGGGCGATGATCGGGTTGCCCGCCGGTTCGTTGAACGGCCGGGGCACGCCGCGGGTGGGCCAGGGGCCGGTATCGATGGTCCCGCCCGGCCCATGCGGCGCCGCGGCGGGCCCGCCATTGCCCAGGCTGTGCCGCGGATTGGTCGTATCCATCACCTGCGCGGCCGCCGGGCCGGCCAGCCAGCAGGCGACATGGGCCAGCACGATCAATGCCAGCGGCGGTCCGGGCAGATGTGGCATGCGATGGCGCGCGTGATTTCCCAACACACCCAGATTGTCAGGAAATGCCAGGGCGAGGCCAGGATAATCGGCCCCGGGCGGGCGGGGCCGATCGTCCTGAGCGGGTGGTCAGGCCGCGCTTCAGCCGTGGCCGATCCGCTTGATGCCGTCCAGGAACTCGGTCACCTCGTGCCGCAGCGCCTTGCCCGCCGAGGAGACATCGTTGGCGGCAAGCCCGACATCCGCGGCCGCGTCGGCCGCACGCTTGGCGGCGCCGAGCACCTCGACGCTCGATCGCGACACCATCGCCACGCCATCGGCGGCGCCGGTGACGTTACCGGCGATCTCCTGGGTGGCGGTGGCCTGTTCCTCGACCGCCGCGGCAACCGCGACGGACGCCTCGTTCAGCCGTTCGATGGTCGACCGTATCTCGCCGATGATCTCGACGGCGCCGCCGACGCTGTCCTGGATGCTGGCGATCAGCGTGCCGATCTCCTCGGTCGCCTTGGCCGTCTGGTTGGCCAGGCTTTTCACCTCGGACGCCACCACGGCAAAACCCTTGCCTGCCTCTCCGGCCCGTGCTGCCTCGATGGTGGCGTTGAGGGCCAGCAGATTGGTCTGGCCGGCGATGTTGCGGATCAGGTCGACGACGGTGCCGATGGATTTGGCCATGGTGTCCAGGCGCCGGATCCGCTCCTCGGCTTCGTTGCCCTGGCTCACCGCCGCGCCGGCCATGTCGGTCGAGGTCGCAATCTGGCGCGCGATCTCGCGGATCGACGACGACAATTCTTCGCTGGCCGAGGCGACCGTCTGCAGATTGGCGTCGGTCTGCTGGGCCGCCGCCGAGACATTCGCCGATTCGGCGCTGGTCTGCGTCGCTGTCGCGCTGATGGCGCTTGCCGCGCCGCTCATGCGGTCGCTGGCATTGCCAAGCGTCGTCAGCACGGTCTGCATGACGGCGTCATAAGAAGCGATCAGTTGCTCGATTTCCTCGGCCTGCCGCAGCTTGCGGCCGACTTCCAGCTTGGCCGCGGTGATGTCGGTGGCGTATTTGACCACCTTGAAGGGGCGATCGTTCAGGTCGAGGATCGGATTGTAGGAGGCCTGGATCCAGATCTCGCGCCCGCCCTTGGCCAGGCGCCTGTACTCCGCCGACAGATATTCCCCGCGTTTCAGCGCAGCCCAGAATTCTCGATAATCGGCGCTGGCGGCGAAGGCGGGATCGATGAACAGGCGATGGTGCCGCCCCTTGACCTCGTCAAGGCCGTACCCCATCGCCTCCAGGAAGTTCTGGTTGGCGGACAGGATAGTGCCGTCCATGTCGAACTCGATCACGGCCTGGGATTTGGAGATGGCCGCGATCTGTCCGGCGAAATCGGCAGCGACGAGCTTGGCCCGGGTGGCATCGGTCGCGAACTTGACGACCTTGTAGGGGCGGCCGCTCGGATCGAGGATCGGGTTGTAGGAAGCCTGGATCCAGACTTCGCGACCGTCCTTGCCGATCCGCTTGTATTCGGCGGCCTGGTATTCGCCGCGCCGCAGGTTGTCCCAGAAGTCGCGGTATTCACGGCTGCCGGCATGCCGGGTATCCACGAACAGGCTGTGATGCCGCCCGGCGATCTCGTCTTCCCCGTATCCCATCAGATCGAGGAAGCGCTGGTTTGCCCTGATGACGGTGCCGTTCATGTCGAACTCGATGACGGCCTGCGATTTTTCGATCGCAGCGATCTGGCCGGTGGCATTGGCTTCCGCCAGTTTGGCGTCGGTGACGTCGCTGGCGTATTTGACGATCCTGGACGGCCGACCGTCGGGGCCGGGGACGGGATTATAGGATGCCTGCAGCCAGATCTCGCGGCCGCCCTTGCCCAAGCGTTTGAAAACGCCCGCCTGATACTTGCCCTGTCCCAGCGCGTTCCAGAAGCGGCCGTAGTTTTCGCCCGCCGCTTCGCCGCCCTCCACCAGCATGCGGTGATGCTGGCCCTGAATCTCCGCCAGTTCGTACCCCATCAGTGCCAGGAAGTTCTGGTTGGCAGTGATCACCTTGCCATCAAGTGAAAATTCGATGATTGCCTGAGATTGATTCAGGGCAAATGCGGTTGCCGCAATGTCTTTTGCATGCTGTGACGGAATGAGACCAAGAGATTTCGCCGTATACACGCAATTTCCTCCTCGAATGGGCTATATACTTACAAGTTTGTAAAATACTCTATGCAAGTTCTGCCGGTCTGATGGGTTTTGCCTGAAATGGCCTCTACTCATCCCCGACAGACTAACTAACTCATCCTTAAGGTCTAAGTTCCATCGTGCAGGCAAATTTTTCTTAATCGTCTTAAAGCATCACCAGGTACCGCATCTGTAAAATCCAAGCCGTTTGAAGAATACGGCTTGGGGTGATGTTACATGACTATTACGTATGTCTTCACGCCTTTACGCGGGTCGCTGGCGCAAAGAGTCCGTGATCGAATGGTTGTCGTGAGCTAAAATTACAACTTCAGATGGATATCAGGACCTGCCTCCGGATGACGCGTGGGTGAGCATGAGGGTAATTCATCAGATTTGCCAGATTTGAATTTCAATTCAAATCCATTGGTCGGTCCCCGCTGCCCGGGGGGCCGCCAGAAGGAAGGATTCGGTCGAAACCGCAGTTTTGATGGCGCTATGCGCAACCATTTCGCCACCGTCGGCGCCGTGCAGGGTGATGAGCCGGACCCAGAAAATTTGAACCTCAGTTCAATCCAGGCGCAGGTTGCCGTTCGGCTATGGCGCCTGACGCGCGCCGGATCGACACGGAAAAGGGGAATTGGTGCGATGACGGCCGGCATCGCTGCGCCTGCACCAGGCGACAGGCATCGCCCGGCGGCAGTTCGGGGTCTGCTCTTTCTTGGTCAGGATGATCAGGAATTTTATCTTCAATGCCGACCCCAAAGACAGCGGTGTCGGGCATGATTACTAGGGCATGGCCGGATTGATGCTGCGTTCCGCCGGTTGCCCTCAAGCGCTGCCAGGATCGCGCGGCGCCGCGCGGACCGGAATCGCTATCGCCCCAGGGCTTGCGCCATCGACAGCAGCGGCGCGGCGAGGGTCAGTCGATCGGCAGGCGGGTTTTCCAGGTAGACGGCGCGATACCAGACGACCGACAACAATTCGGCCACCTGCGCCGGCGTGGTCAGCAGTTCGCTCAATTCCGGATTGCGGCGCACGTAAATCTCCTGCAGCAACCCGTCGACCATCGCCCCCAGCGTGTAGGCGAGACTGAGGTACAAACGGTCGCGCGGCCCGCCATGATCGAACTGCCGCATCAGCCGGCGGGCTATGCGATGGGTCCATAGCTGATTGCCGCGCAGCCATATTTCACGGAACTCGGGAACTTCGGCGGCGACCTGGCCCAGGCAGAGCATCAGGCCGGGCTGGTCTGCGTAGGCCTGTGTCCAGATCAGCGTCGGGCGATAGATCGCGTCGAATGCGTCCGTGGCCGGTGGCAGGTCATAGGCCCGCCCGTCGATTTCCCGGATGAATTCCGCCAGCACGTCGCAGGCCGCGGTTTTGAGGTCGGGAAAGTAGTGATGGAACAATCCGACGGCCACCTCGGCCTCGGCGGCGACGTCGGCAACCTTCATCGCATGATAACCGAGCCGCTCCAGCACCGTCCTGGTGGCCCGGCGCAATGCTTCACGGGTGCGCTGTCCCTTGGGGCCCATACCTGTATCGATATGGAAGGTTCTGCCGATGCGTTTTCGCTGGGGCATTCGCGGCCTTTCGCTGCGTTGCCGGACCTCTAGCATCCTCGCCGGCGGGCCGCAACGGCCCGGAGTGAACATCGCTGGTTTTTCAGAGAGTTGATAGTGCCCGTCCACCAAATTTACAGTCGTCGGCACTTTTTTACATAAATTACATGTCTTAATCACTGTGATCATACTTGATCAGTAAACAACTGGCCCGTCACTTTGTTTCGCTGCCCCGGGGCGGCGGCGGCAGGCGGATAGGTATACCAATTCAGGGGGGCGTCTTGGCTGCGAGGGCGGCCTGGTGCGGATTTCCTGGGGGTACCCCATCCTGTCGATGCGAGCTTGGGATGCCAGGAAAAATCTCCGCCCAATGAACGTGCCTGTTCGCTTGACGCGAGGGGCCGACGACCCACAATGCAAGCGCCGCGCGGCAAAACCAGTCCCCAGCAGCATAAGGGGACGGCCGGCCGGTAATGCCTCGCGGCATAGGGAGGACATAAGGCGGCGCCGGGCCGCAAGAAGCCCGCCGCCCCATATCTGGGAAGGAGGCGTATGCGTCATGAAAAGGCGTTCGTTCCTGAAGACGGCTGCCCTTGGGGCTGCCGCGTCGACGGTCGCAGCCCCCGCGATCGCGCAATCGATGCCGGAAATCCGCTGGCGGCTGGCATCGAGTTTTCCCAAAAGCCTCGACACCATCTACGGCGCGGCCGAGGTGGTGGCCAAGCGGGTCGCCGCCGCGACCGACGGTAAATTCCAGATCCGCGTCTTTGCCGCCGGCGAGATCGTACCGGCCCTGCAGGTCGTCGATGCCGTGCAGCAGGGCACGGTCGAGATGGGGCATTCCGCCAGCTACTATTATGTCGGCAAGGATCCGACCTTTGCCTTCGATACCGCGATCCCGTTCGGCCTGAACGCCCGCCAGCAGAATGCCTGGATGATGTTCGGCGGCGGGCTGGAACTGATGCGGGAATTCTTTGCCGGCTACAACATTTACCAGATCCCCTGCGGCAATACCGGGGCCCAGATGGGCGGGTGGTTTCGCAAGGAGATCAAGACGGTCGCGGACCTGAAGGGGCTCAAGTTCCGCATCGGCGGCTTTGCCGGCCAGGTGCTGCAGAAGGTCGGCGTCGTGCCCCAGCAGATCGGCGGCGGCGACATTTATCCGGCGCTGGAAAAGGGCACGATCGACGCGGCCGAATGGGTCGGCCCCTATGACGACGAGAAGCTCGGCTTCAACAAGGTCGCCAAGTTCTATTATTACCCCGGCTGGTGGGAGGGCGGCCCGCAGCTGTCGGCCTACGTCAACACCAAGAACTGGAACGAATTGCCGGCGACCTACCAGAACATCCTGGAAGCCGCCTGCTACGAGGCCAATGGCTGGATGGTCGCGAAGTACGATGCCCAGAACCCGGCGGCCCTGCGCCGGCTGGTCGCGGGCGGCAGCCAGCTGCGCCCCTTCCCGCGCGAGGTGATGACCGCCTGTGCCAAGGCGGCCTTCGAACTGTACGACGAGACGTCCAAGACCAACCCGAAGTTCGCCAAGGTCTACGAGAACTGGAAGAAATTCCGCGACGAGGAATATCTGTGGTTCCGGGTCGCCGAGAACACCTTTGACAACTTCGTGTTCTCGGGCGCCGGCCAGGCGCAGAAGGGCTGATCGCCGGAAGGAAGACCCCGCGGCCATAGGCGGCCGCGGGGATTTTTTTACGCCTCAGTTCTTCGGGGTTTCGAAGCTGGGGGGCGGTTCGTCGGAATAATCGTTCTGCGGAATTTCGATCTGGATCGATGACGGGTCCACGATCTCGTGCTTCTCGCGATGCACGATGCCCGGGAAGGCAATGATCAGGGCGACCATCAGGATCTGGATCAGGACGAACGGCACCGCGCCCCAATAGATCTGCATCGTCGTCACCCGGGCCGTCAGCTTGCCGGTTATCTTGTCGATATAATCGCTCTTGGGGGCGACCGATCGTAGATAGAACAGCGCGAAACCGAACGGCGGGTGCATGAACGACGTCTGCATGTTCACGCCCAGCAGCACGCCGAACCAGATCAGGTCGATGCCGAGCTTTTCCGCCACCGGCCCCAGCAGGGGCACGACAATGAAGGCCAGCTCGAAGAAATCGAGGAAGAAGGCCAGGAAGAAGATCAGCACGTTGACGACGATCAGGAAGCCGAGCTGGCCGCCAGGCAGGCTGGTCAGCAGGTGTTCGACCCACAGATCCCCGTCGACGCCGCGGAACACCAGGCCGAACACCGTCGACCCGATCAGGATGAAGATCACGAAGGCCGACAGCTTGGCCGTCGTCTCCATGCCCTGGCGGGTCAGCGTCCAGTTCAGGCGGCGGTTGATCAGGGCCAGGATCAGGGCGCCGGCCGCCCCCATCGCGCCGCCCTCGGTCGGCGTGGCGATGCCGAGGAAGATGGTGCCGAGAACCAGGAAGATCAGGACCAGCGGCGGCACCAGCGAGGTGCAGACCCGCCAGACCAGTTTCCAGCCGCGCAGCGAGCGCGCCTCGGGCGGCAGCGCCGGCGCCGCGCCCGGTTTGACCAGCGACAGGATAAAGACGTAGCCGGCGTAAAGTGCGGTCAGCACCAGGCCCGGAACGAACGCACCTTCGTACATGTCGCCGACCGAACGGCCGAGCTGGTCGGCCAGCACGATCAGGACCAGGCTGGGCGGGATGATCTGCGCCAGCGTGCCCGATGCCGCGATGACGCCGGAGGCGAGCTGGCGATCATACCCGTAGCGCAGCATGATCGGCAGCGAGATCAGGCCCATCGAGATCACCGACGCGGCGACCACGCCGGTGGTCGCCGCCAGCAGGGCGCCGACGAAGATCACGGCATAGGCCAGCCCGCCGCGCAGCGGCCCGAACAACTGGCCGATCGTGTCGAGCAGGTCTTCGGCCATGCCCGATCGCTCGAGGATCAGGCCCATGAAGGTGAAGAAGGGAATCGCCAGCAGCGTTTCGTTGGCCATGATCCCGAACACGCGCTCGGGCAGGGCCTGCAGCAGGGCCGGGCCGAACAGCCCCAGTTCGATGCCGATGAAACCGAACAGCAGACCGTTGGCGGCCAGCGCGAACGCAACCGGATAGCCCAGCAGCAGGAAGACGACCAGCGCCCCGAACATCAGGGGCGCCATGTTGTGGGTGACGAACTCGGCGATCATTGACGGGCCTCCTGGGCCGCCCGTTCAGCATCTTCCAGTGCCTGGTCGCGCGCCTCGGGTAGCGGGTCGGGGCCGAGCCCCCCGAGGAAGGCGACGCGCTTGATCAGTTCGGACAGGCCCTGCAGCGACAGCAGCGCGAAGCCGATCGGCACCAGGATCTTGGCGGGCCAGCGGATCAGCCCGCCGGCATTGCTGGAATACTCGCCACTGACGAAGGATTGCCAGAACATCGGCCAGGACAGGTACATGATGATCAAGGACATCGGCAGCAGAAAGAACACCGTGCCGAATACGTCGATCCAGGCGAGGGTGCGCCGGCTAAATCGCGCGACGATGACGTCGATGCGAATATGTTCGTTGCGCAGCAATGTATATGGCGCGCAAAGCAGGAATACGGCCGCGAACAAGTACCACTGGATCTCGAGCAATGAGTTCGAGGAATAATTGATCGAGTAGCGCATTACCGCATTGCCGGCGCTGATCAGCACCGACAGCAAGACCAGCCAGTACACCGCCCGGCCGATCGTCTCGCTGAGGCGATCGATCAGCCGGCTCAAAGCGAGCAGCATCGTCATGTCGGGGTCCCCTCCCGAGTATGATCTTCTCTCGCTCTATGACACGACTGTGGCCCGCCCTCCATCGCTTTTTTTCCGCCGGGCAAGGTTGGGGTGACCCGACAATTGGGCACGCGCGCGCCGGTATTTCCGGTTTGCCGTCGTGATGCTCGTTTTTCGCTTGTCAGCTATCTGGGCATACCCTATCCAAACGGCCGAAAAACCAAGTTCGGAAACCCCTTCATGCTGGGAGCAGGGGGTTTTACCGTAGGGAGGCGTCCGACCGTGCAATCGTTGCTGCGCGTCAGTCAGGTCATTGACTGGATCAACGGAAAATTCGGCAAGTTCGCCAACGCGATGGTGGTGCTGGCCTGTATCGTCAGCGCGGCCAACGCGATGATCCGTTACGCCTTCAACATCTCGTCCAATGCCTGGCTCGAGGTGCAGTGGTACATGTTCGCCGGCGTCGTGATGCTGGGAGCCAGCTACACGTTCCAGCGCAACGAACATGTCCGGGTCGACATCTTCTATCTGCAGGCCGGCGAACGCGGCCAGCACTGGGTAGACATTTTCGGCATCATCTTCTTCCTGCTGCCGGCCTGCGTGCTGTTCACGTGGCTGTCCTGGCCGTTCTTCATGCACTCCTACATCGAGAACGAATATTCGAACAATGCCGGCGGCCTGCTGCGCTGGCCGGTCAAGCTGCTGATCCCGCTTGGTTTCACCTTGCTGGCGCTGCAGGGCATATCGGAACTGATCAAGCGCTTCGCCGCGCTGCAAGGCCTGATCCGGATCGAATCCAAGTACGAGAGGCCGACCCAGTGACCATGCTTGAACTGATGCCGCCGCTGATGTTCGGCGGCCTGGTGGTCTTTACGCTGATCGGGTTTCCCGTCGCCTTCTCGCTGTCCGCGGTCGGCCTGTTCTTCGGTTTCCTGTCGATCAAGCTGGGCTTCTTCGATATCGGTTTCCTGCAGGCGATCCCGCTGCGCATCTTCGGCAGCGTGCTGGCCAACGACCTGTTGCTGGCCATCCCGTTCTTCACCTTCATGGGGGCGGTGCTCGAACGCTGCGGGCTAGCCGAGGACATGCTGGATTCGATGGGCCAGCTGTTCGGCCCGGTTCGCGGCGGCCTCGGCTATTCCGTCATCCTGGTCGGCTTCATCCTGGGTGCCATCACCGGTACGGTCGCCGCCCAGGTCATCGCGATGGCGATGATCTCGCTGCCGGTGATGATGCGCTACAAGTACAACATGCGTTATGCCACCGGCGTGCTGGCGGCATCGGGCACCATCACCCAGCTGGTGCCGCCGTCGCTGGTGCTGGTCGTGCTGGCCGACCAGTTGGGCAAGTCGGTCGGCGACATGTATCTCGGCGCCTGGGGGCCGTCGGTCCTGCAGATCGCGCTGTTCGCCGCCTATACCTTCTTCCTGTCGATCGTGAAGCCCGAATGGGTGCCCGCGGTGCCCAAGGAGCATCGCACGCTGCACGGCTGGGCGCTGTGGGCCAAGTGCCTGCGCGGCATCGTGCCGTCGGCGGTGCTGATCTTCCTGGTGCTGGGCACGATGATGATGGGCCTGGCCACGCCGACCGAGGCCGGTGCCGTCGGTGCCATCGGCGCGGTGGTGCTGGCCGTGCTGCATCACCCCAGGCTCGGAACCGCATCGAACCGCATCTTCCTGCTCGGGCTGGTCACCTGCGGCATCGGCATCATGATCGCGGTGCTGTTCACCGAGAACCTGGTGTTCAAGCTGTGCTTTGCCGTGACCTACCTGGCGGTGGTCTGGCTGTGCCTGCGCGTCATCGTGCTGCCCGACCTGCGCGACCTGATCGTGCAGGCCTATCAGTCGACCATGCGCATCACCGCCATGGTGACCTTCATCCTGATCGGGTCGACCTGTTTCTCGATCGTCTTCCAGGGCGTCGACGGCGGCCTGTGGATCGAGCATCTGCTGTCCTCGCTGCCCGGCGGGGTCTGGGGTTTCCTGATCGTCATCAACCTGTTCGTCTTCTTCCTGGCCTTCTTCCTCGATTTCTTCGAGATCGCCTTCATCATCCTGCCGATGCTGGCGCCGGTCGCCCAGAAGCTGCTGGCGCCGATCGTCGGGCCGGAGGCGGCACTGATCTGGTTCGGCGTCATCATCTGCGTCAACATGCAGACCTCGTTCCTGCACCCGCCGTTCGGTTTCGCGCTGTTCTACCTGCGCGGCGTCGCGCCCAAGGAGGTCAAGAGTTCGGACATCTACTGGGGCGCGGTGCCCTGGATCGTGCTGCAGCTGATCATGGTCGGCCTGGTCGTGGCCTTCCCGCAGCTGGTGACCATGTTCCTGGACGCGCCCAGCACCGTCGATCCGAATTCGATCGAGATCATCCTGCCCGACAACGGGGTGGAAGATACCGCGCCGCCATCCTTCGACTGACCGCGGGACTCCGGATCCGGCCTGAAGTTGTACCCTCGCCCAATCGGCGGGGGTGCGGGGCTAATGGGCTGTTAACACTCGCGCCCTATAGTTAATCGCGCTAGACTCCCATATTCTCGATTTAGTAGGGCGGCGGTGGCCAAACCGCCACCGATTGGACCAGGGCGATGGCCGACGACGAATCATCCGACGGCGAAGGCGGTGAAGGCGCACCCAAGCGCAAGCTGGCCGGCAAGAAGCTGATCCTGCTGGTGGTGCTGCCGGTGCTGTTGCTGGCCGGCGGCGGCGGTGCGGCATGGTTCTTCCTGTTCAAGAAGAAACCGGCCGAAACCGAAGAGGCGGCCAAGCCGGCGCAGCCCAAGATCCTGGCGTTCCTGGACCTGCCGGACATTCTGGTCAACCTGCAGTCGACCGGCCGGACCCAGAGTTTCCTGAAGCTCAAGGTCGCGCTGGAATACGACCAGGCCGACACGCTGGTCCAGCTCAACCAGAAGATGCCCAGGGTGATCGACAACTTCCAGGTCTATCTGCGCGAGATGCGCTCGGACGATCTGGCCGGTTCGGCGGGGTTGCAGCGGCTGAAGGAAGAGCTGCTTTATCGGGTGAACGCCGCGATCGCGCCGGCGAAGGTTTCGGACGTGCTGTTCAAGGAGATGCTGGTCCAATGACGGGCCGGCGGGCGGAAGGCTAAAGAGGTTCATGGCCGACGATGACGCACAGAAGGATGCCGACGCCCTAGCCGCCGAATGGGCGGCCATGGCCGAAGGCGGCCCCAGCGGCGGCAACGATTTCGGCGGTGGCGGCGGTGGCGGCGACGGCCAGTCGACGCGCATCCTGAACCAGGACGAAATCGACAGCCTGTTGGGCTTCGATGCCGGATCGGACGAGGATTCCGATCGCACCGGCATGCGCGCGATCATCAACAGCGCGCTGGTCTCCTACGAACGCCTGCCGATGCTCGAGGTCGTCTTCGACCGCCTCGTGCGCCTGATGACCACGTCGCTGCGCAACTTCACCTCCGACAACGTCGAAGTCAGCCTCGACAACATCACCTCGATCCGTTTCGGCGACTATCTGAACTCGATCCCGCTGCCGGCGATCCTGGCGGTGTTCCGCGCCGTCGAATGGGACAATTACGGCCTGCTGACGGTCGATTCCGCCCTGATCTATTCGATCGTCGACGTGCTGCTGGGCGGCCGCCGCGGCACGGCGGCGATGCGCATCGAAGGCCGTCCCTACACCACCATCGAGCGCAACCTGGTCGAGCGCATGGTCGGCGTCGTGCTGGCCGACATGCAGACCGCGTTCGAGCCGCTGGCCGCCGTCTCGTTCAACTTCGACCGGGTCGAGACCAACCCGCGTTTCGCCACCATCGCCCGGCCGGCCAATGCCGCCATCGTCGCCCGCCTGCGCATCGACATGGACGATCGCGGCGGGCGCCTTGAACTGCTGCTGCCCTACGCCACGCTCGAACCGGTCCGCGAACTTCTGCTCCAGATGTTCATGGGCGAAAAGTTCGGCCGGGATTCGATCTGGGAAAACCATCTGGCGACCGAATTGTGGTCGACCGACGTCGATGTCGAAGCCGTGCTGGACGAACAGGTGATGTCGCTGCGCGACGTCATGAAGTTCGAGATCGGCTCGACCATCCTGTTCAATGCGACGCCCGAAAGCCCTGTCGACCTGCGTTGCGGCGGGGTGCCGATGGTATCGGGGCGCATGGGTCGGATGGGCAACCGCATTGCCGTCCGCGTCGACCGCGCGCTGAAGCGCGTGCCGCGGCTGTAACGGACGGGGAGGGGCCTGCGCATGTGGTACGGCATTGTCCTCGACCTGATCGTCGCCGGCCTTCTGCTGGCGACGATCTGGTATTGCGTGATGCTGAACCGCCGCCTGTCGACCCTGCGCGACGCGCAGGTCGAGATGCAGCGGCTGATCCAGGAATTCGACCGCGCCACCCAGACCGCGCAGGGCTCGATCGGCGACCTGCGCCGGGCCAGCGAGAAGGCGGGCGGCGAATTGCAGGCCCGGATCGACGCGGCCAAGGAACTGGGCGACGAACTGGCCTATGCGGTCGAGGCCGGCAACCGCCTGGCCGAGCGGCTGACCGAACGGGTGACCGATGCCCGCCGCGCCGCCCCGCCGGCCGCCCCGGTCATGCCGATGGCGCCGGCTGCGCCCGTCCTTCACCAGCCTTTGCCGGCCGAACCCGACCTGCCGCCGGCTCGGCCGCCGGCGCCGCGCGGCGGCACCGCCGCCCCGGCGGGCGGCGATCGCGGCTCGCAGGCCGAGCGCGACCTGATGCAGGCGCTGCAGCGTTTCAAGTGAGGTGAGGGAAGTGTGATGAAGATGTCCTTGCCCCGCCCCCGGCTGCGTCTGCTGCCCGTCACCATCTTCGGCACGATGATGCTGTTCGGCGTCAAGATGGCCGAAGTGTGGGACGGCGCGCGCTTCTTCATGATCACCCCGCCGCCCCAGGCCCTGGCCCAGGCACCCGCGCCGCAGGCCTCGCCCCAGGCACCCGTCCAGCAGCAGGCCCAGCAACAGCAGGCCCAGCCGCAACAGCAGGCTCCGGCTGCCGCCAACGGCGGCCAGCCGGCCACCCGTGCCGCCAGCGATGCCGAGCCGCGCAACTTCACCCGGGCCGAGGTCGAACTGCTGCAGGAATTGTCCAAGCGGCGCGACGCCCTGGACGTCCGCGCGCGCGAACTCGACCTGCGCGAACAGGTATTGGGTGCCGCCGAAAAACGCATCGACGAGCGCATCGCCGAGTTGAAGAAGATCGAAGGCAAGATCAACGAGGCGCTCAAGAAGACCGACGAGCAGACCGAACAGAACCTGCGGTCGCTGGTCAAGGTCTACGAGAACATGAAACCCAAGGATGCGGCACGCATCTTCGCCCAGCTCGAACCCGATGTGCTGCTGGGGGTGGTCGAGCGCATGAAGGAAGCCAAGCTGGCGCCGGTGCTGGCCGAACTCGACCCCAAGGTGGCCCAGCAGATTACCGTCGACCTGGCGAAAAGGCGGCAGATCGATACCGACAGGCGGACCGGCGTCGGTAACGGTTGATGCAAGACTGATCCCCAGCCGATCGAAGTAGACAACCAGCCCGAGAAACGACGGGTTGCGGGTTGCGCTTGTCTCCGGCCTACCGTAATTTCACAGGCGGCGGTCGGCGACGGAGTCGTGGTGGCTCCTGCCTTGCCGGGATGTAAGTCTGGTCGGCATATCGGCCGGCAAGACCCGGCCGGCGAAGCAGATCGGCGGTTTCGCTTGGGTGGGAGTGAGAAGAGGTACTTATGGCTGTCGACAAGAACATGAACGTCCTCATCGTCGATGACTACAAGACGATGCTGCGTATCGTCGGCAACCTGCTGAAGCAGCTTGGCTTCTCGAACATCGATGAAGCAACCGACGGTAGCATGGCGCTCGAAAAGATGCGGGGCGACAAGCCGTACGGCCTCGTGATTTCCGACTGGAACATGGAGCCGATGACGGGGTTGCAGCTGCTCAAGGAAGTCCGCGCGGACGAGAAGCTGAAGGCCACGCCGTTCATCATGATCACCGCGGAATCCAAGACCGAGAACGTGATCGCGGCCAAGCAGGCGGGTGTGAACAACTACATCGTCAAGCCCTTCAACGCCGAGACGCTGAAGAAGAAGATGGTGGCGGTGCTCGGGGACTTCTGACCTTACGGTCCCGTCCTCGCCCGCGTTCCGGGCACCTGAATTGGAGCGGTCGGTGGCAACGGTGCCGTCGGCCGCTATTTTGATTCTTGCGGCTTCGGCATTCTTACGGCATCAGCCAGCGGGCGGGCATTTGCCGTGATAGACTGCGGCCTACCGAATCCGGATCGACGGCGGAGGACTTAGCCGAAGGTATGGCGACCAGGCGCGATCAACCAGGCGACATGGCGACCGGCCGTTCGCGCCGGACCCTGGATGGTGCGCTGGTTGCGGCCCCGCTTGTGGCGCTGCTGGTCGGCGGCATCCCGTCGCCGCTGGCGGCCCAGCAGGCGCCTGCCGCTCAATCGCCATCAACCGCCCAATCGCCATCGGGCATTCCGGCGCCGCCGGCCAACCCGGTCGTGCGCGTCCGTATCGGCGAACATACCGGTTATTCCCGCATCGTCTTCGACTGGCCGCGACTGGTCGATTATCAGGTGACCGATGCCGGTGGCACGGTGACCCTGCGCTTTGCCGGCCCCGCCCGCATCGACGTCGGCGCGCTGGCGGGCGGCCGGGGCCCGCGCGGCGTGCGGCTGCTCGGCAGTACGCAGGAAGGCGGGGCGACGATCGTGCGGCTGGGGCTGCCCGCCGGTGCCTCGATCCGTCATTTCCGCGACGGCAGCAATATCGTGCTCGACGTGCTGGGGGCGGAGATGACCGCGCAGGTTTCCCCGCCGCCCGGCACGGTGCAGCCGCCAACGGCGCAGCAGTTGCTGCAGCAGGCCCAGTCGGCCGCCCAGGCCGCCGCCCGGTCGGCCCCGCCCGGCACCCCCGGCCGGCCGCCGGCGTCCCAGGTGGCCCCACCGCCGGCCCAGGCGGCGTCCCCGGCACCGCCCGCGGCCACGCCGCCGCGACCGGCCCAGCCCCAACCCCAGGCCAACGTGCAGCCCCAGGCCGCCCCGCCGCCGGCCGCCGAGCCGCCCCCGGCCGCGGCCCCGGTCTTCCCGACGCCCTCGGCCGCGCCGCGCGGCGTGGTCGAGGGGTCAACCTGGCCGCCGGTGCCGCGCAGCCGTCCGGGCGACGAGGTCTCGGCAGCCAATTCGCCTGCGGGTGATCCGGCCGCCGCCACCACCGGCGCCGCCGCCGCCGCCGGCCCCGACCAACCGCCCATTCCGGTCGGGCTGGCCCAGGCGCCGCCCTTGCCGACGACGCCGCTGAACGGCCTGGCCCCGCAGATCGAGGCCGGGGCGGACGGCCCGATGCTGCGTTTCCCGTTCGCCGAGCCGGTGCAGGGTGCGGGTTTCATGCGCAACGGCCGGTTCTGGGTGGTGTTTTCGCGCCCGGCCCAGCTGGACATGGCGCCCCTGCAGGAGCGCGAGGATCTGTTTCCCGGCGCGGGCCAGTTGCCCCATGCCCAGGCGACCGTCCTGCGTTTTACCCCGCCCGCCGATCAGTGGGCGGCGCTGGTGGCCGACGATCGGGGCTGGGCCGTGGCCCTGCGGCGCGGCAAGGCCCAGGGGCCGCCGACGGCCTTTGAAATCAAGCGGGGCCAGCAGGCCAGCGGCGAGAATGTATTCCTGCCGGTGCCCGAACCCGCGGCCCCCGTGCCGCTGGCCGACCCCGAGGTCGGCGACGGTTTCTGGGCGGTGCCGACGCTGGCCGGACGCGGGATGGCGGACGAGCGCGACTATGTCCAGTTCGCGCTGATGCCGACCTATCAGGGCATCGTGGTCCAGCCGCGCGCCGACGGGGTGACGGTCGAATCCACCCGCGAAACGGTCGAGATCGGGGCCGCATCCGGCCTGATCCTGTCGCGTGGCGCGGTCACCGCCTCGGGCGGCGGCGCGCTGATGAAGTTCGACGATTGGCGCCGCGGCGGTTTCGACAGCTACGTCGCCAACAAGCAGGCGCTGGAATACAACTTTGCCAACACCCGTCCCGAGGCGCGCAATGCCGCGCGTCTCGACCTCGCCCGGTTCTACGTCGCCTGGAACATGAATGCCGAGGCCCTGTCGGTGCTGCGCGAGATGCAGCGCGCCGACCCGTCGATCGAACGCGACCGTAATTTCCGTGCCCTGCGCGGCCTGGCCCGGCTGGGGCTGCATCGCCTCGACGATGCGGCGGTCGACCTGAACCATGTCAGCCTGGCGACCGATGCCGACATGGTGCTGTGGCGCGGCGTGCTGCAGACCGAACAGCACGACTACCAGGCCGCGCGCCGTTCGTTCCAGGATGGCCGCGACGCGCTGCAGTATTACCCCAAGGACGTCGTCGCCCGTATCCGCCTGGCGATGGCCGAGGCCTTCTACCGCACCGGCGACCTGCAGGCTGCGCGCGACGAGTTCGAGCAGATCGACGACGACCTGCTCAACCGGTCGGACAACGGCGCGGTCGACCTGCTGCGGTCGCGCGTCTATCTGGAAATGGGCGAGATGCCGATGGCCCAGGAATTCCTGGACCAGGCGCTCAATTCGGGCAACCGCCTGGTGCGGGTGCAGGCCGAATACGACCAGATCGAACGCGAACTGGCCGAAAAGAAGATCGCCACCCGCGACGCCATCGTCCGGCTGGACCGGCTGCGTTACGCCTGGCGCGGCGACGATTTCGAAATCAAGCTGTTGCGCCGCCTGGGCGAATTGCAGATCGAGGATGGTGATTACCGCAACGGCCTGCTGGCGCTGAAACAGGTCGCGCAGAATTTTCCCAAGTCCAAGGAAGGCCAGGAGGCGCGCCGCAAGATGAGCGACGTGTTCGAGCGGCTGTTCCTGCAGGGCGGTGCCGATGCCTTGCCGCCGGTGGTGGCGCTGGGGCTGTTCTACGATTTCCGCGAACTGACGCCTGCCGGCAGCCGCGGCGACGAGATGATCCGCAAGCTGGCCGACCGCCTGGCCCAGGTCGACCTGCTGGGCCGTGCCGCCGAATTGCTGGACCATCAGGTGCGCAACCGCCTGAAGGGCGAGGACCGCGCGCGCGCCGCCGTGCGGCTGGCGGTGATCCAGCTGTTGGACAAACGGGCCGAGGCGGCGCTGAAGACCATCCAGGACACCGCCGGCAACGACATTCCCGCGTCGATCCAGGTGGAACGCAAGCATCTGGAGGCGCGCGCCCTGGCCGATCTCGGCCGCTACCCCGAGGCCTTGGCCGCCCTGCAGGGCGACACGACGCGAGAGGGCGACCTGCTGCGCGCCGACATCTACTGGCGGCAGAAGGATTGGCTGAAGGCGGCCAACGCCTTGCAGGGCACGCTGGCCGCCACCGCGCAGGACCCGGCCAAGCCGCTGGACGGCGTCGAACGCCGCCGCCTGCTTGAACTGGCCGTGGCGCTGGCGCTGGCCAACAACCGTCCGGCGCTGGAACAGCTGCGCAGCCAGTGGACGGACCGCCTGAAGGGCTCGGCCGAGGCCGACGCCTTCCAGGTGATCACCGCCGCGGTCGACCCCGCCGACATGGACGGTATCCGCCAGCGCACCTCGGCCATCGCCCAGATCAGTCAGCTTGAAAGCTTCATGGCGAGCTATCGCGACAAGCTGTCGCGCGGCGGTGTCAGCGCGATCAACTGACGATTTTAGTTGAATGCGTGTCATTTCGACCGCGTGCCGCTTACATCTGCTGACAACTGAACACGCCCGATTGCCCGGTACCGCCGTACAGTCTTCCCACGACCGGGGAGGGTTGGATCATGGGCTGGATCAACGGTGTTCTCAGCTTGATCGAACAAGGTGCCGGACGCATCGCCAACAAGGCTGCGGCCATGCGCCACCCGGACCCCGCCGCCCCGCAGGCCCCAGCCGCCGCGGCGCCACAAGGCGAGGAGCCGCGCGCGATCGGCGCGGCCGCCCTGACCGAGCATATCCGCAACATGGTGAAGGCCGGCGGCGTCACCGGCGGGGCGGTGCATTTCCTGAACCTGGCCGAAATCCGCGCCCGCTTTGCCGATCGGTGGCCGATCATGGCGTCGCGGGTGGCAGCGGTATCGGAAAGCGTGCTGGAACACCGCCTGGCCCGCATCGACATGTTCACCCGGCTGGAAGGCCCGGCCTATCTGATCGTCTTCGCCAATGGTAACGAGGATGCGGCGCGGCTGCGCTGCGCGCTGATCGGCCAGGAAATCCAGCGTCAGTTGTTCGGCGAGGATACGGCGTTCAACGATGTGCGCGTCCGCGCCTCGGTCTTTCGCCTGGGGCGCGAGGTCCGGGTCGAGCATATCGACCTCGACGCGGCCATCGAACGCCTGCGCCCGGTCGAGCCGATGGCAACGGCCGCCGCGCCGGCGGATTGGCCGTCCCCGGCCGTGGCGCCGCAGGCAACCGTCACCGAGATGCCGGCGGGCGAGGCCGGCTCGATCGATGGTCGCCCGACCCGCTACGTGTTCCGACCGATGCTGCATGTCCGCGCCGAGGCGGTGGCCAGTTTCGTCTGCCAGCCCCAGCATCGCGCCGTCGACAACGACGACGACTTCGTCGCCTGCACGGCGGCGAATGCCGATCTGCCGACCCTGGTGCATGCCGCCGCCGAACTGGAGCGGACGCGGACCCACGGCCTGCCGGTCATGGTCACCGTGCCGCTGCATTTTTCCACCATGACCCGGTCGGCCGATCGCCAGCCCTACCTGGCCCAATGCGCCAGGCTGCAGGAAGGCGACCGCCGTCATCTGCTGTTCGAACTGGACGGTTGTGACGAAACCGTGCCCCAGACCCGGCTGATGGAACTGATCGGCGCCTTGACCCCCTATGGCCGGGCCGTCGTGCTGCGGGTGCCTCTTTCACGTCGGCGGTTCGCCGGTATTCGCGAAGCGCGCGGTTTTGCGGTCGCGGCGGATTGCTCGGGTCTGCGTGACGGCGATCCGCGCGCGCTGGAACAGATGCGTGCGTTCACGCTTGCCGCCAACGCCGCCGGCCTGCGTTGCGCGGGCCATGGCCTGGCGACGCCCGCGCTGACGGCGCTGGCGATCGCGGCCGGCTTCGATTTCGTCGACAGCGACGCCATCGGCCCGGCGGCCGAGCAGGCCGGCGCCGCCCGGCGCTTTCAGACGCGCGAGTTGTACAATCAGGGCGATGGGCCGCGCGCGGCCCGCGCCTGACTTACTGACCATCGGAAAGGGCGGTTCACGCGGATCGAATTTGGTATAAACGACCCCTGGAAACCCACGGGGTTGTTTTGCGCCGCACACCGATTGCCCTAGCGTTGTTTCTGATGATGTGCCTGTCGGCCGCGCCCGCTTTTGCGGCCGTGGCCTATGTCGTGGACATCACCGGCGTCGAGGATCAAAACCTGCTGCAGACCATGCGCGAGGCATCGGCGCTGGTCACGCATGAGGGCGAGGCCGATTCGGTCGGCGCGCTGCAGCGGCGCGCCGTGGCCGATGCCCGGCTGATGCGCCAGGTCGCGACGTCGGCGGGGTATTACGATGCCACCGTCGAATTCGAGATCGACGAGAACGTGAACCCGCTGTCGGTGACGCTGAAGGTCGTGCCCGGCCCGGTCTATCGCCTGGCCAGGGTCCAACTGGTTGCCCCCAATGATGGAACGCCGCCGCTGGCCCAGGCGTTCGAGGCTGACGCCGTGGGTCTTACCATGGGCGGGCCAGCGACCGCCGCGCCGATCGTCGATGCCGAAGCGCGCATCGCGACGTTCTACAATCAGCGCGGCTGGCCCTTCGCCAAGGTCGAAAGCCGTCGCGCCGTGATCGACCGGGGCACGCAGACGATGACCGTGACCTATACCGTCGATGCCGGACCGGCCGCCCGTTTCGGCGCGGTGACGATCTCGGGGCTGGAGCGGGTCGAGCGTGGTTACGTCGAACGCCAGCTGGCCTGGACCGACGGCGAAACCTATGACAGCCGCAAGATCGAGGCGACGCGTACCGCCCTGGTCGATTCGACACTGTTCGGCACGGTGCAGGTGCGCCCGGTGACGCCGGTCAGCGACGGGCGCGTCCCCGTCGTCATCGAACTGCACGAACGCGCGGCGCGTTCGGTCGGCGCTGGCCTGCAATACGACACGACCGACGGCTTCGGCGCCCGCCTGTTCTGGGAACATCGCAACCTGTTCGGCAATGCCGAAAAGCTGCGGTTCGAGGGCACGTTCGGCGAAACCGGCCCCGGCCTGCAATCGACCTTCCGACGGCCGGCGTTCCTGTACCGCAACCTCGACCTGCTCGCCAATGCCTCGCTGGCCCAGGAAAAGGTCGATGCCTACAACTCGACCCGCGGGCTGGTCGGGGCCGGGGTGGAATATCATCTTACCAAGCGGCTCACCTTCGGTTCCGGCCTTCAGTTCGAACGCTCGCATGTCGAATCCGACGAAGGGACCGAGGATTACAGCCTGATCGGCCTGCCGACCTATCTGCGGTATGACGGGTCGGACGACACGCTGAACCCGACGCGCGGCTATCGCGCCCGGCTGACGGTGACGCCCTACACGCCGACCAGCCGTTCCGACATGTCCTCGTTCGTGTCGTCGCGCCTGCACGCCAGCAATTATTGGCGCCTGACCGACAGCAACCGGCTGGTGCTGGCGAATTTCGCCGCGATCGGGTCGATCGTGGGCACCAGTTTCGCCGACCTGCCGCGCGACAAGCGCCTTTATGCCGGCGGCAGCGGTTCGGTCCGCGGCTATGGCTACCAGCGTGCCGGCCCACTTGACGCCAATGCCAAGCCGATCGGCGGCCGGTCGTCGTTCGAGGTCGGCACCGAGCTGCGCACCCGCATCACCGAAACCATCGGTCTCGTCGCCTTCTTCGAAGGCGCCCAGGTGTCGGATCGCGAATTCCCCGATTTCAGCGAGAAGATGCTGTGGGGCACCGGCGCCGGCGTTCGCTACTACAGCCCGGTGGGGCCGGTGCGCTTCGATGTCGCGGTGCCGCTGGAACGGCGCAGCGGTGATGCCGCGTTCCAGCTTTATATCAGTCTGGGGCAGGCGTTCTGATCATGCGTCGTGCGTTCAAGATTGCCGCCGTCACCTTGAGCTCGATTCTGGGCGGTGTGGTCGTTCTGGCGGGCCTGGGCTGGCTGGCCCTGCAGACCACGCCTGTCCGCGCCCGCATCGCCACGGAAATCGCGCGGGCCGCGTCCGGCCCCGGCCAGTTTCTGGCGCTGGACGACCTGGGCGGCACGCTGCCCTTCGATCTCACGCTTGCCGCCGCCCGCATCGCCGACGACAAGGGCGTCTGGGGTGTGGTCGAGCAGGCGCGCGTCACCCTGTCGCCCTGGGCGCTGATGCGGGGCCGCATCGTCATCGAACGGCTGGAGGCAGCGCGCATCGCCGTCGACCGCTTGCCCGAAATCGACGAGACCGCGCCGCCGGCGCCCGGCCCGGTCCTGCCGCCGCGCATCGTCATTCCCCGCATCCCCGTTGCCGTGTCGCTGGACCATGTTGCGATCGCGCGCATCGATCTGGGCGCGCCGCTGCTGGGGTCGCCTGCGGTGCTCAGCCTGGGCGCCGACGCCCGCGCCTTCGGCCGCGACATCGCGGCCAATGTCGACCTGAAGCGGATCGACGACGAACCCGGTTCGCTGCGGCTCAAACTGGCCTTCGACGGCAGCCGGCTGGACCTCGATACCCGGTTGGACGATCCCGGGGGACGGCTGATCGAACGGCTGTCCCCGGCGAACCCGCGGCAGCCGGTCACCCTGACCCTGGCCGGTTCGGGGCCGCTGGGCGCCTGGCATGGCCGGCTGGAACTGGCCGCCGGCACGCTGGTGACCGCCCAGGCCGACCTGACGCTGGGCGAGGGGCCGGATTACCGCCTGACCCTGGACGGCAGCCTGCGCCAGGACGGCCTGCTGCCGCCCGACATCGCCGGGCTGGTGCAGGACGGGGTGACCATCGGCGCGGTCGCGACATGGCGGCAGGACGGCGTGCTGGTGCTGGACCGGCTGGCCCTGGCCACGACGCTTGCCACCCTCGATGCCGCGGGCAGTTTCGACCAGGAAAAACAGGCGATCAGTGCCACTGCCGCGCTACGCCTGCCCGACATCGCGCCGTTGAGCGGTCTGGCCGGCACGCCGCTCGCCGGCCGCCTGGACCTCGATGCCGAGGTCGGCGGCACGGTGGCGCAACCCGAACTGGACCTGCGGCTGTCCGGCAGCCGTCTGATGGCCGACACGCTGGGCATCGATCAACTGGGCGCCCGGATCGGCGCGACCCGGGCCGGCGACACCGCCTGGCGGGTGCAGGGGCGCGGCGATCTGACCGCCGTCACCGTCGACAAGGCCCCCTTGCCGGCCGGTTTCGGCCAGAAACTCGACTGGACCCTGGCGGCCGTGGCCGACCCGGAGGGCGAAACCCTGGCCGTCGATCGTTTCACGCTTGCCAGCGCCGGGCTGAATGCCGAGGCCGGGGGCACGCTGGGGCCTGCCGATTCCAGGCTCAAGCTGACCGCCACGCTGGCCGATGTGGCTGCGTTGCGGCCGCTGGTCGGCATCGCGGGCCTGCGTGGCCGCGTCGAGCTGGCCGCCGATGTCGGGTTCGACGCCGGCCGCACGCTGACCGCGACCGTCGATGCCCGGGCCGAGCAACTGGCGACCGGCATTCCGACGCTGGATCCGCTGCTGGGCCGGCAGGTCACCGTCGGCGCCGCGGCGACCCGCGATCCCGCCGGCCGCATCGCGCTGAGCCGGCTCGATGTCGCCGGCGGCCATGTCACGGTGGCGGGCGACGGTACCCTGAACCCCGCCGACGGCGCGCTGGCCGCCAGGCTGCGTGTGGCTCTGCCGCGCCTGGCGGTGCTGGGCCAGGCCCTGCAGCAGCCCCTGGCCGGCCGCGCCGAACTGACCGCCGATCTCGGCGGCTCGCTGGAAAAACCGACCGGCCAGGCCCGGTTGACCGCCGACGCCAGCTATGACGGCCTGGCAACGCGCGCCGACATCGCCGCGGGCCTGGCCGGGCTCGATACCCTGCGGGTCACGCGGATCGCGGTGACCGCGGCCGGCGCCGAACTGACCGGCGCCCTCGATATCGGACTCAAGACCCGGCGAGCCAGCGGCAAGCTGGCCGGGCGCGTGCCCGATCTGGCGCCGCTGTCGCGGCTGGCGGGCACGCCGCTGGCCGGCCAGCTGGGGCTGGACGTCACGCTTGGTGCCCGCGACGGCCAGACCGCCGAACTCAGCCTGACCGGCAACCGCATCACCGCCGCAGGCGCCACCATCGGCCGCGTCGCGGTCACGGCCCAGGGCCGCACCCTGGATACCCGGCCCGCGGGCCAGGCGCGGGTCGAGGTCCAGGATATCGCGGCCGGGACGGCGCGGCTCGGCCGTACCACCCTGACCGCGACCGCGCGGCAGGGGACCGAGATCGCCTTCGATGCCGCCACCCGTGGCTCGGTGCGGGCCGATGTGCCGCTGCACCTGACCGTCGGCGGCCGGGTGATGCTGGAGGCGGGCGGCCAGCGGGCCGAGATCGCGACCTTGCGCGGCAAACTGGGGCCCGAGGCGATCGGCCTGCGCCGCACCCTGCGGCTGGCGCTGCTGCGCGATACGACCCGGGTCGACGACCTGGCGCTGAATTTCGGCAGCGGCCGGATCGACGGCCAGGCCCTGCTGGAAAAGGCGGCCGCCGCCGTACAGCTCAAGATCGCGAACCTGCCGCTGCCGCTGCTGGCATCGCTGGGTGGGGCCAATGTCACGGCGGGCACCGCCGATCTGGACCTGCAGCTGTCGGGGCCGCCTGCGGCGCCGCGCGGGCGCATCGCGCTGGACGGCCGCAAGCTGCGCATCCCCGATGCCGGCGACGAGGTCAGCCCGCCGCTGGACGTGTCGGCCGTACTGGTGCCGGGCGGCGACCGGGCCGAGGTCGAGGCCAGGCTGATGGCGCAGAACCGCACGTTGCTGGCCCTGACCGGCACGCTGCCGCTGCGGCTGGGGCTGCAACCCCTGGAGGTCGACCTGTCGCAGACCGCACCGATCGCGCTGAAGGCCGACGGCGAGGGCGATCTGCGCCAGATCGACGATTTCCTGCCGCTGGGCGAGGACCGCCTGTCCGGTCCCTATCGCGTCGCCTTGACGGTCAACGGCACGCTGGCCGAACCCCAGGCCGCTGGCAGCGTCCGGATTTCCGGCGGCCACTACCTGAACCAGCGTTTCGGCACCGAGGTTGCGGGCATCAACCTGGAACTGGCCGGCAACGGCAATGCGCTGCGCCTGACCCGGTTCGATGCGCGCGACGCCGGTTCGGGCCGCATCTCGGCCGAGGGGTATGTCGACCTGCTGCACAAGCCGGCCCCGGCGCTGAATTTCACCGCGCGGCTGCAGCAGTTCCAGCTGGCCGCCAGCGACGACATGCGCGCGACGGCCAATGCCGATCTGCGCCTGGGCGGCACCATCGCGGCGCCCAGCGTGTTCGCCCGTATCCAGATCCCGCGGGCCCAGTTCCAGATCCCCGACCGCCTGCCGCCCAGCGTCGTCAACATCGAGGTCGAGGAGATCGACAGCCGCAAGCCGGCCGCCGACCAGATCCCTTACGAGCGGCCCAAGAAGACCCCGCCGGTGGTCGCCACCCTGGATGTGGTGCTGGACGTGCCGGGCCAGACCTTCGTGCGCGGCCGGGGGCTGGACAGCGAATGGCGCGGGCGTTTCGTCGTCGGCGGCACCTCGGCCGCCCCGAACATGAGCGGCAGCATCGAGGCGGTGCAGGGCACGCTGCAACTGCTGGGCAAGGGTTTCACCCTGCGCCGCGGCGAAATCACCTTCCCCAGCGGCCTGTCGGCCGATCCCTATCTCGACATCCTGGCCGAGCATCGTGCGGTCGACATCGTCGCCCAGGTGCTGCTGCAGGGCAGCCCGCTGGCCCCGCGGCTGACCCTGACCTCGCAGCCCGAACTGCCGCAGGACCAGGTGATGTCGCGCGTGCTGTTCGGCAAAAGCCCCGGGTCGATCACGGCAGCACAGGGGGTGCAGCTGGCCTATGCGGTGCGCACGCTGACCTCGGGCGGGCCGGGGCTGATGGACCGGCTGCGCGAATCCACCGGTCTCGACCGCCTGGACCTGGGCGGCGGCGATCCCAGCACCGGCCCTACGGTCTCGGGTGGCAAATACATCGCCGACGGCGTGTTCGTTGGAATCGAGCAGGGCGCGTCGGCCAATTCGACGCGGGCAACGGTCGAGGTCGAGGTGCTGCCGACCCTGACGGCGCGCAGCGCGGTCGGTGGATCATCCAGCCTCGTCGGCCTCGATTGGCAGTATGATTACTGAATGGCGCGATTCGATCCGCTGCGCGGGATGGCCGACCGGCTGTTGCCGGGCGATACCCTGCGGCTGGCCGTCACCGGCCTCAGCCGCGCGGGCAAGACCGTCTTCATCACCTCGCTGATCCATAACCTGCTGGCGGTGGCCCGCGGCCATCGCGGCGCGCTGCCGCGGCTGCACGATGCCGGCATCAGCGAACGGCTGACCGCCGCCCGTGTCGTGCCGCCCGCGACCGAGGCGGTTGCCCGCTTCCCCTATGCCGAGAACCTGGCCGCGATGGCGGCGGCCGAGCCGCACTGGCCGCCGACCACAGCCGACATCGCCCAGATCACCCTGAACCTGACGCTGGCCCGCCAGGGCACCGGCGTCGGACGCCTGCTGGGCCCGCGCAACGTCACGCTGGAAATCCTCGATTATCCCGGCGAATGGCTGCTGGACCTGCCCCTGCTGGACCGCGACTATGCCAACTGGTCGGCCGACACGATCCAGGCGGCGCGCCAGGGCATCCGCGCCGCGCTGTCGGGCGATTTCCTGGTCTGCGCCGGTTCGATCGACCCGGATGCCCCGGCCGACGAGGCCGCGATCCGCCGCCTGCACGCCGCCTACAAGGCGTATCTGGAAAACTGCCGCGACCGGCACGGGTTGCGTTTCCTGCAACCCGGGCGGTTCCTGTGCCCGGGCCCCTGGGGTGACCTGCCGCTGATGTGGTTCGCGCCGCTGCCCGATGCCCCGGCCAGGCCCCGGCCCGGATCGAACGCGGCGCTGCTGGCGGCGCGCTTCGATGCCTACAAGGCCGATATGCGCGACAAGTTCTTCGAGCGGCATTTCCGCCGCTTCGACCGCCAGATCGTGCTGGTCGACGTGCTGGGGGCGCTGAACGCGGGCAAGGATGCCTTCGACGACACGGCGCTGGCCATCGCCGAGATCGCCAAGGGCTTTGCCTATGGCGGGTCCCTGTTCCAGCGGCTGTTCGGTGCCCGCATCGACCGGGTCTATTTCGCCGCGACCAAGGCCGACCATGTGCCGGCGGGGCGGCGCGACGCGCTGGAGGCGCTGTTGCGCCATCTGGCCGGCCGGGCGGCGGAACAGGCGCGCCTCGGTTTCGGCACGCTGGCCTCGGTCCGCTCGACGGTCGACGACGTGGCGACGCTGGACGGCCAGACCGTCGCTGTCGTCAAGGGGCTGGTGCCGGGGTCGGACACGCCCAAGAAGCTGTTTCCCGGCGACATTCCGCTGAAACCGCCGCCGCCCGAATTCTGGACCAATGCCCTGTTCACCATGCCGGGTTTCCTGCCGCCGCGGCTGGACCCGCAAGGGGTTGCCGGGATCCCCAACCTGGACCTCGATGCCGCGGTGGCCTTCCTGATGGGAGACAAGCTGTGACGACAGAACCGCCGCGCGGCCCGATCCTGTTCGACGATGAAGGGCGCATCGTCGCCCGACCCGACATCCGCCCGGCCGAGCCGGCCCATGCCCCGCCCGCGCCGGCGCGACCGGTGCTGATCGATACCGACGAACCGGCCGGGCCGATCGACCACAACTGGG
>Ga0206117_100464_pt1 | contig 41707 bp, 33 predicted proteins | sample 3A5Ametagenome_FD_177997 | JGI IMG/M metagenome (GOLD analysis project Ga0206117, IMG submission 177997) | Enriched microbial communities from leaf-cutter ant dump, University of Wisconsin, Madison, United States - 3A5A | ecosystem: Environmental > Terrestrial > Nest > Insects nest > Nest dump... | reverse complement strand
CAGGATGACCTCGACGCCTGGCTCGTCCACTACAACACCGAACGGCCCCATCTCGGATACCGAAATATGGGCAGAAGGCCATGGGAAACCGTCAGCAAATTCATCAGCCAAGAAGCTTAAGAGGACATCTCAGCTCTCCAGCGCGCCGCCATCCTTGGCCGTCACCGACCGTGTGTCGCCGACGATCTTCAGGAGGTCGTCGCCCACCCGAACGGCACGGGCGAGCACCCGCGTCAGCACGAGGCCCGAGGCCACGGCATGCACCGGCACCGTCGGATCGCCCGGAACCGGGATCATCTCGGCGACGAGCTGTCCGGGATTGACCACATCGCCCGGCTTCACGTGGAAGAAGGCCATGCCGCCGACCGGGGCGCGCACCATCTCGACATAGGACTGCGGCACGCCCTTGCCGGTGAACGGCCCGACCGGCGCCGCCGACGCGTCGGCGATCACCCCGCGGCCGACCAAGAAGCGATAGAGCCCATCGCCGTCCTTCCGCGCCGTCTCCGGCCCGACGTCGTGGACGCCTTTCAGCTCCACCGTCGCCACCACGCGCCGCTCGAAGTTGCCGGACGAAAGATGCGGCCGGAAGGCGGCCTCGTCGAAGGAGGCGTCGGTGCCGCCCTCGAAGGTCAGCACGGCGCCGCAGTCGAGCGCGGCGGCAAGGTCGTCGCTATGCGGCCACAGCTCGGCCGGCATGTAGAGATAGTTCGGCCCCTCGTTGTCGCAGTGAAGGTCGAGCACCAGATCGGCGTCGAGCGCCAGCGTCTGGAGCGTCGCCTTCAGCCGGCGGTCGCAGGAGACGTTGGTCGGCAGCGAGAGCAGCGACGCATCAGGCCGATCGATCAGCGCGAAGGCGCGGTTGAAGTTGGTGCGGCTGCCATAGAAGAAGCGACCCTGATGGTCGTCCCACTGGAACTGGTTGAGGCCAATCGGATTGGCGAAGGGCACCACGGTGACCGAGCCCTTGAGCCGCCCCTCGGCCTCGGCGGCCTTGAGCATGGGGATAAGGATGTGCAGCGCCGCGACGCCGGGCAGCTCGTTGCCATGCAGCGCCGCCTGCAGATAGGCCTTCGGCGCCTGGGGGTCGGAGCCGGCAAAGCGCAGCACCGTCAGGGAATAGCTGAGACCCGGCATGTCGCCGGGAATGGTCACGATCGTCTTGTCCATGCCGTCCGTCCGTAGAAAATGCGAATGCTTCCTAGCACTCCGGACGGTGGCAAGGCCATGAAAAACAACGGTTCACGATACCGATGCGGTCTCGGCCGGGACATCGGCGGCAACCAAGCCCGCCGCGAACACCTTGCCGATGCCGATCACCAGCGGCTGGTCGGTGGGCACCGAGCCGAGCGTGACGAGGTCGGCGAGGCGATGGCGCTCGAGCCTCTGTCCGCGCTGACCGACACCGAAGCCGAACACCACCGGCGTCTCCCCGGAAAGCCCCTCGGCGATCAGCCGCTCGGCCAGCCGGCCGGCCGTACGGCCACCCATGTAGACCACCAGCGTGGTGTCGGGGTCGGCGAGGCCGCGCCAGTCGAGGCCCTCGTCGAGCTCGCCGCTCTTGGCGTGGCCGGTGACGAAGCGCAGCGAGTGGGCGGCGTCGCGGTGGGTCAGCGTGGCGCCGAGCGCGGCAGCGAGCGCGATGCCGGCCGAAATGCCGGGCACCACCTCGACCGGGATGCCCTCGTCCCGCAGGCGCTCGATCTCCTCGCCCGCCCGGCCGAACACCATGGGGTCGCCGGCCTTGAGGCGCACCACCCGTTCGCCGGCCCGTGCCAGCTCGACCATCAGGTCGTTGATGTCCTCCTGCTTGCACGACGCCTTGCCGCCGCGCTTGCCGACGACGACGCGCCGCGCCTCGCGGCGAGCCAGTTCCAGCACGTCGGGCGACACGAGGTCGTCGTAGAGCACCACGTCGGCCGATTGCAGCGCCCGCACCGCCTTCAGCGTCAACAGCTCCGGCTCGCCGGGACCGGCACCGACCAGGATCACCCGTCCCTGCTGTTCGTCCATTTGAGCGGAGCCCTCGGCTTCGGCGACGAGGCGGGCGGCATCGCCCTCTTCTGGCGCTGCCCCGAAGGCGCGCTCGGCGAAGCGTTCCCAGAAGCTGCGGCGCTGTGCGCCGGGCGAAAGGCGCGAGGTGACGGCGTCGCGGATGCGGCCGGCCAGCATCCCCCAGGCCGAGAGCGTGGCGGGCAGCAGCGTTTCGATGCGGCGGCGGATGGCCTGCCCCAGCACAGGCGCCGCGCCATCGGTGGAGATGCCGATCACCACCGGCGAGCGGTTGACGATGGAGCCGAACAGCACGTCGCAGGCGTCCGGCTTGTCGATGACGTTGACCAGCGCCCCGGCGACATGGCCGGCCACCTGGAACGCGGCGATCTCGGCGGGGTCGTCGCTGTCGAGCACGGCCAGCGCGCTGCCGGCGAGATCGGCCTCGACCCAGGCGCGGCGATGGAGCGTCAGGCGACCCGGCGGCGTGCCGCGTTCCACCACGGCCACCAGGTCGACATCCGGCGCCTCGGCGAACACCTGAACGTCGCCGCCGGCCGCCGAGAACAGTTCCGCCTTCCAGGCCACCGCCTCTGAGGCGCCAGCGACCACCACGCGCCGCCCCGTCAGGTCGACGAACAGCGGCAGCCGGGCCAGCGGCTGCATGCGGGCGGGAAAGGTGCGAAGCGGGGCGCGCGCGTCGCGCTCGGTCATCTTTGGCATCCTGGTCTGGCAGCGTCTGCGGTCGGCGTCGGCGGGCGATGGAGCGACAGTATCTCAAAGGCGGCGCCCCGGCAGAAGAACCGCCGTGCCAAACTCCGTCCATAGCCGGATTTTCATTGCGGGAATACTGCGTTCGACAATCAGCTTTTTCTCAGCCGCTGTCCGCATGCCGCCAGAAACGCTTCGTCGCCGGCACCGGTGCCCGGAAGGAAGGGCCGCGATGTCGACGACGATGGTGCGCGTGGCCCTGTTGCGGGCCGGTTCCCTTGGAAGGTGCGCCGTGCTCGGCCCACTCGGTTCTGTAAAAAAGCAGGAAGCGTGCCAGCCGCGTGAGGCCGCAGTCCGGCCGGAAGACGGGAATTCCCATCGTCCGGCGCCTATTTCACAGGCAGCTGCCTATGGCTCAACCATCGGCGCCGATGGCGAGATCGGCCACGAGGCCCATGTCGATCAGCGCCCCGCGCGCCTGGATCACCCGCGCCGCCACGGCGTGGCCGCGCCGCACCGCCTCGGCCGGCGAGAGCCCGCCGGCAAGCCGGGCCGTCAGGTAGCCGGCGTTGAAGCTGTCGCCGGCGCCGGTGGTATCCACCGGATGATCGACGCGTTCGGCCGCCACCCAGGCGTCGAGGCCGCCGGCCCGCACCAGCGTCGGATCGGCGCCGGCCTTGACGACGATCTCCCCCACCCCCAGCGCGGCGATGCGGTCGGCGGTGCCCAGGGCATCGGCGTCGCCGAACAGCTCGGCATCGTCGGGCGAGGTCGGCAGCGCGATGGTGGCGGCGCGATAGCCTTCGATGATCGCCGCCGCCATGGTCGAGCGGTCGGGCCAGAGGCGCGGGCGGAGATTGGGATCGAACACCACCTCGCCACCGCGCGCCCGCACCTTGGCGAGCGAGGCGAACAGCGTGCGCCGGTGCTCCGGCGACAGGATGGCCAGCGTGATGCCGGAGAAATAGGCCACGTCGACATCGGCGAGCGCCGCATCGAGGCGCGCGCCCACCGAAGCGAGCAGCTTTGCGGCGGACTCGTTGCGCCAGTAGGTGAACGACCGCTCGGCGCCGTTCAGCGTGATGAGGTAGAGACCGACCGTGCGGCCGGCGATCCGCTCGATGCCGGAGGTGTCGATGCCCGCACCGGAGATGAAGCCGGTCATCTCGTCGGACAGGGCGTCGGTGCCGACGTTGGTGACGTATTTGACGAGCGTCCGGCGGCGATCGAGCAGCGCCCGGAGATACCACGCGGTGTTGAGCGTATCGCCGGCGAAACCGCGTCGATAAAGGCCGTCCGCCTGCGGCGCCAGTTCGACCATGCACTCGCCTATGCTGGCAAAGCGTGCCGCCATCAGCTTCTCCCCCGAAAAGACCGCGCGAACCTATGCTGGCCCTCCCCGGCGATCAAGGTCGCAACCTGACGTATGGGATGCGCTGAACAATCGCCGAAAACGGCGACGCGCCGGGTGGGGGCACCCGGCGCGTCGTTGGTCGGCATGGAGGGGGGACGGGGGAGGGGCAACCCGCCTCAGAGCACGACCAGCGTTTTCTCGATGTTGCCGCGCGTCGCATGGCTGTAGGGGCAGACGATATCGGCCTTGGCGACCAGATCCTCGACGACCGCGCGGTCGAGGCCGGGCACCTTGATCTCAAGCTTGGCGGTGATGCCGAAGCCGCCGCCATCCTCGCGCGGGCCGATGCCGATGTGGGCGTCGATCGACGCGTCGGCGGGAATGGATACCTTTTCCTTGGAAGCCGCGAACTTCAGCGCGCCCATGAAGCAGGCCGAATAACCGGCCGCGAACAGCTGCTCGGGGTTGGTGCCCTGGCCGTTGTCGCCACCCAGCTCCTTCGGGGTCGACAGGTCGATCTTCAGGCGACCGTCGGTGGTCTCCGAGTGGCCGGTGCGGCCGCCGGTCGTATGGGCATGGGCGGTGTAGAGAACGTTCATGGCTTCCTCGCCTGTTTGTGTTCCGATGCCCATATTAATTGCGCGCAATTTAATTACGAGCAATTCACATTTTCGTGATCGGGAGCGTTTTCCGCTGGGGAATTGCTCCGTGCACCGTATATTGAACCCCGTATTCGGCGGAAAAACGCCGAAGCCCGCGAAAGGTTCCATCCCGGATCGACATGACCAACGTCCCCAAGCTCTCCGACCAGCTGTGCTTTGCCGCCTACTCCTTCACGCACGCGCTCAACCGCGCCTATCGGTCGCTGCTTGAGCCGCTCGGCCTCACCTACCCGCAGTATCTGGTCATGCTGGTCTTGTGGGAGGCTGACGGCCAGACGGTGAAGGAGATCGGCGAGCGCCTGAAGCTCGACTCGGGCACGCTGACCCCACTCCTGAAGCGTCTGGAGACGATCGGCTACGTGACGCGGCGGCGCGGCAAGGAAGACGAGCGGCAAGTGATCGTCCATCTCACCGATGAGGGACGAACGCTGTCGGACAAGGCGGTGGGGGTGCCGATCGAACTCGGCTGCGCCATGGGCGCGGAATGGGGCGAGATCGCCCAGTTGCGCGACCGCCTGCTGGCGCTGCGCGACCGCCTCGGCGAAACCGGCTGCGCCATCGGCGAACCGGGGGCGTAAGGCGGGCTCGTCACCCGCCGAGAGCACGTCCGGCGAACCTAGAGCATTGTGCGGGAAAGTGGGAACTGGTTTTCCGCAAAAACAATGCGAGAACAAGGAACTAGAGCACGTTGGCGAACCAAGGTTCGCCGGACGCGCTCTAGGTTCGCCAACATGCTCTATCTATTTGTTTTTCGCAACTCCGGACGCAAAACCGGGTCCCACTTTTGCTGGGGTTGCTTTAGGGGAAACTCCCCTGCCCCGGCCACCTCAGGTTTTGAGGGGAACGACCCCGTTCTTACTTGCCGGCCGCCTGGGAGACGGACGCGTCGAGCGCCGCCAGCGCCTGGGCGAAACCGTTCCAGGACAGGGGGATGGCCACGACCTGCCCCTGCGCGTCGACGAAGCGCAGCGCGCCGGCCTTTTCCTTGCGTGCCGCATCGAGAAGGCCGGGTTCCGCACCGGCACGGGCAAAGCACGCCCCGGAGAAGCAGCGGCTCCATGCCAGCGCCTGCGCGCCCTTTTCCTCGGCGCCGGCCTTGCCGTTGCCGGACAGGCCGATCCCGCCGGGCAGCGCCACGTTCACCGGCACGACGGCCGTCGCGATGAGCTGGCGCTCGGTCAGCGTCGGATAGCCGAAAGCCAGCTTGGCGAACGGCTCCCTCTGCCCTTCGACCTGGATCGTCTGGACGATCTCGCAACTGGTCGCCGCTTCGGCGCCACTGCCTTCCGCCGGCTTGGACCGGGCGCAATGCAGCACCCAGTTCCCATAGGTCGCCGTGGTTTCCGCCGGCCCAGACGCCACCGCCCCGGCCCCAGCCGGTTCGGCCGCCGGCTTCGGCAGGGGCGTCTGCGCCCCTGCGCCACCGGTCGCGAACGCCGCCATGACAGCCAGCGCCAAGCCCAAACGGCGAGCCTCGCCTTGGGTACCAATCATCCGCATGCTCAATCCCTCGTGCCGGCCCGCGTTCGATCCGCCTGGGCGAACGCCGCCTCTCAGAACTTCAGCCGGAAGCCCGCGTTGGCCGCATAGGCCCAGCTGTCGTCTGTATAGCGGCTGGCATTGAAGCCCGCCATCATCGACGTCTGCGCATCGAGCTTGAATTCAGCGTCAATACCGAGGCGGCCACCGACCTGATTGCGATCGCCCAGGGTGGAGACCGAGAAGTCGGTGCCCGCGAGCGAGGCGTTGAGATCGGAGTTGCCGATATTGTAGGTATCGAGCGCGGCGGCCGACAGGGACACCGTGGCGACCTTGCCGTTGTCGAACTGGTGCGTCCGGCTGAGCTTCAGCTCGAACACGCCTTCGACGGCCTGCGCCGAACGGTCGTCGTAGGTGAGGTTCTGCGACGAGCCGGTTTCGGTATAGCTCTCGAACGAGCCATAGGTGTAGCGGACGGAGCCCCGCGGCGTCAGCGTCCAGCCTTCCGACAGCGCATAGGCGCGCGACAGGGCCAGTTCCGGCGAGACGAACCAGCCGTCATAGCTGCCACGGGCGGTCTCGGTGCCCGCGTTCACCTCGCGCGTCGTGTCCGAGAAGATGCCGCCGGCGATCACCGAGGCATCGAGCATGAAGCCGGACAGCGGCTGGCGCATGTAGACACCGCCGAAGGCAGTGTCGCCATCGGCCTCGGAGGTGCGCCCTTCCGTCCGGCTCTTCAGGTGCCCGACGCCGGCCATCACGCCGATGCGGGTCTGGTCGAAGATGTGGTCGACGCCGAGCGCCAGACCGTAGTGGGTCGCCGACGCATCGGAGAAGTCGTCGTGGCTGGCGCCGCCGAAACCGCGCATCCAGAACAGGTTGCCGTAGGGGTCGACCGCAAGGCCGTCGCCGACCATGGTCGAAATGGCCTTCTGGCCCTCGCTCTTCTTCTCGGTGTCGCCATAGGCCATGGCAACGCGCGACGAGATGCCGCTGCGATCGACATCGACCGACAGCACGTCGGTCGCCGTCGCCCCGAGGGTCGAGGTAACCGTCTGCACGCTGTTGAACACCGACGCCGTGGCGCCGGTATCGACCACCGACATGGTGCCCGAGGCGGTATTGGCGTTTTTATAGACGACCGTCTGGCGATTGTTGTCGAGCGCCACGGTATTGTCGCCGGCAACATAGTTCGCCACCGGGATAACGAAGCTGCCCTCGGCGAAGCGGGTCGTATTGCCGGTGGTGGTGGCGTAGTCGACCACTTCGCCGAAGCGGGCGCCGGGCAGGATGGACAGGGTGTTGCCGCCGCCGGAGTAATGGATCGACGCCACGTCGCCGTCGATCAGGCCGGAGGTCGTGACGGAGCTGGCGTGCGTATTGGCGAACACGATGCCATACTGGGTGCCATCGATCGAGCCGGTGTTGAGCAACGATCCGCCGTTCATGGTCACGGTATTGGCGGCGCTATCCACCGAACCCGTCACCCGCAGGGTGCCGCCGGTGTTGACGGTGAAGGCGCCCTGCGTGAAGCTCGTCGTGTCGACCGAGAGCAACCCGCCGTTCACGGCCACCTGGCCCGTGAAGCCGCTGTAGTCGCCCGTCAGCGCAGTGACACCCGCCTGCGACCGGATCGTGCCGGAGCCGGTCACGGCGACGCCGAAGCGGTAATTGCTGTCGGTGTGGTTGAACACCAGCGATCCGGCGCCTGCGCCGAAGGACAAGCTGCCGACGTTCAGCGTACCCGCAGATGCCGCCGCATCACCGACCGCCGCGCCGATGTTGACCGCTCCGGTCGAGCCCGCGAGCTGGGCAACCTGAAGGATACCGGTGCCGCCGCCCACCGTCACGGTGCCGGCGCTGGTCACCGTCAGCGAGCCAATGCCGCCGTTGGCGTAGCCCACGGTCATGGTCCCGGTGGACCGAACCGCGCCGCCATCCGAAACGGTCAGTGTGCCGTCGTCGTTCCAGCCGACGTTGATCTCGCCGGACGACAGGGTCGACCCGGCACCGCTGACGGTGCCGTGTCCGGCACCCGCCGACGTGTTGCCGAAATAGATCTTGCTGGTGCCCGTGGTGGCGACAGTGCCACCGTTCAGAACGTTGAGATAGCCGGTGCCGCTGTCGCCGACGTAGATGCGGTCGGCCGTAAGCATGGAGCCGTTGCCCGTCACCGTCAGTGTGCCCGTGCTCGGCCCATAGGCACCAACGACCACGTCGGTCGCGATCGCCGTGGTGGCGCCGTTCGACAGGGTCATCGCCGCCGTGCCATTCCAGCCGACAGTCAGATCGTTGGCGGTGAGCGACGAGCCGGCGCCGTCGACATTGACGGTTCCGGAGCTGCCGGCGGTCCAGCCGAGAAACATCCTGGTGGCGACGGCGTAGGAAGCCCCGTCCAGAACGTTCAGCGTGCCCGTGCCGGTTTCGCCCACGTAGAGACGACTGGACGAAACGGACGAACCCGTGCCGGTGATCGTCAGGGTACCGGTGCCTCTATATAGCTCGCCAAGCACAACGTCCGTCGTCACCGTCGCCGTAGCGCCATCGCTGACGTTGACGGTGCCGTTGCCTTCCTTTCCGACATTAAGCGTCTTGGCGTTTACCTCCGACCCAGCCCCAGTAATGGTCAGGACACCGGAACTATAGGGATTGTAGGCGACATAGACGGCATCTTCGGTGGTGACCCTCGCGCCATCCGAGACGGTCATCGTGACGTGCCCGCTGTTGGAAACAAGGAGATCGTAGGCCGTCATCGTTGTCGAGGCGCCGGACAGAGTGACGGTTGCCCGGGAGCCAACGGCCCACCCAAGAAGAACTCTCCGGTTCGAGCCGCTCGCCGTAATGGTTCCTCCGTCGTTCACCGTGAGCGTGCCCTCACCGTTAATACCGACGTATATCCGGTTGGCAGTCAGGCTGACGGCACCGCTGGTGGTCAACGTACCGACACCCGAGGCCGCGTTACCCAAAATGAGGTCATACTGGGACGACAAAGACCCCGGATTGACGACGTCAACCGTCGCCGTTCCGGTATCGCCGATGATGTAGCTGTCGCTGCCGGTAATCGAGTCGGGGCTGGTGATCGTCGTTGAACCGCTGTCGTAAACGGTGTTGGCCGCCTGCGCGGCCAGGGTCGTCGCAAGCGACAGCGACGACGAGGCGAGAAGCGCGCAGCCGGTGGTAACCCAGGGGCGGACCCGGCCGGATGTCCGGCTCGTCGCAGGCTCGCGCTCGAAGGACGACAGGCTGAGAAGAGGCTTCTGCTTCCCGTTCACGACAATCTCCATTTTTATATAAGTCCACCCCGGAACGGCGACACAAAAGCACCGAAATTCGATCGGTCGATTCGCGAACACCATATTGTTCACTGTTATAAATGCTTATTGAGACGGTCAATCGATTTGATCGCGCACAATCACAAAGGATAGACTGTGTTGCCGTGGCGCACGCGCCGGCGTCCCGCCAAGGGCCCGCGAGCGATGCGGGCATGGCTCCCATGCCGCACTTTGCCTTGACTTCCAGGCTCTCAAGCCTCATGTGAAAGCCCAACGGGTGCAAGCCACCCCTTTTATACGGCCGCGTGAGCGGATCGATTTCGATCCTTGGCCGTTCCTCCTCCCGATAATTGGCCCGATCACGCGGGGCCGGTTGCTCCCCGCGAACGTCACCGGCACCTCCGCCGGCGATGACGCTTGGTTTCGAAAGCAGATTTCCCTTTGACGTCCTTTTCCGACTTCGGCCTTGCCGACACGCTGAACCGCGCCCTTGTCGACGCGGGCTATGAGACCCCCACCCCCATCCAGACGCAGGCGATCCCCGACCTCCTCAAGGGTCGCGACCTCCTCGGCATCGCCCAGACCGGCACCGGCAAGACCGCCGCCTTCGCCCTTCCCATCCTGCAGCGCCTCGCGCCGGGCAAGCCGGCCGCGCCGCGCCGCGTCCGCGCCCTGATCCTGTCGCCGACCCGCGAGCTGGCTACCCAGATCGCCGAAAGCTTCAAGCTCTATTCGCGCTACATGAACCACATGTCGATCGCCGTGGTGTTCGGCGGCGTCGGCCATCGCCCGCAGGAAGACCGGCTGAAGCGCGGCGTCGACATCCTCGTCGCCACTCCCGGCCGCCTGATGGACCACATGGCCGCCGGCATGGTCTCGCTTGAAACGACCGAGATCTTCGTGCTCGACGAAGCCGACCAGATGCTCGACATGGGCTTCGTCCAGCCGGTGCGCCGCATCGTCAAGCACTTGCCCAAGGCGCGTCAGAGCCTGTTCTTCTCGGCCACCATGCCGAAGGAAATCGGCCAGCTGGCCGGCGAACTGCTGTTCAACCCGGTCACCGTCTCGGTGGCGCCGGCCGCCACCACCGTCGAGCGCGTCGAACAGCGGGTGATCCACGTCGAGACCGCCGCCAAGCGCCGGCTGCTGCTCGACGTCATCGTCGCCGAGAAGCCCGAGCGCGCCCTGATCTTCACCCGCACCAAGCACGGCGCCGACCGCGTCGTCCGCCAGCTCGGCCAGGACGGCGTCGACGCCGCCGCGATCCACGGCAACAAGAGCCAGGCCCAGCGCGAGAAGGCGCTCGCCGCCTTCAAGGCCGGCACGACGCAGATTCTCGTCGCCACCGACATCGCCGCCCGCGGCATCGACGTGACGGGCGTCAGCCACGTCATCAACTTCGACCTGCCGAACATTCCGGAAAGCTACGTCCACCGCATCGGCCGCACGGCGCGCGCCGGCGCCTCCGGCGTCGCCATCTCCTTCTGCGCCGACGACGAGCGTCCCTACCTCAAGGACATCGAGAAGGTCACCCGCCAGAAGATCCCGGCCGAGGATCGTCGCGGCACCATCTCGGTCGCCGACCGCGCCGACGCCTCCGAGCGTGGCGAACGCAGCGAACGCCCGTCGGGCAAGCGGCCGCAGCCCGGTGCCCGCTCCGGCAACCCGCGCAACAACCGCCGCCCCGCCCCGCCGGCCGTTTCGGCCGAGCAGCAGCGGCGTGACGCCATGCCCGCCGCCAAGGCTCGCCAGCCCGGCGCCGCCAAGCCCTCGCATGTCGCCCAGGGCAAGCCGGGTCAGGCCAAGGCGTCGCAGCGTCCGAGCCACCGCGACACCGGTGCCGCCGAGGAAACGCTCGGCCGCGTCGGCTTCCTGGCCGGCGGCCGCGAAGGCATGAAGCGTCGCCCCGAGGGTCGCGGCCAGCGCGACGGCCGTTAAGCCTTCTTGTTGCTCCTCGCTTGTCTCGGGTCCTATAAGGTCTGAGGCAAGCGAGGGAGCAACGACATGGCCTATGAAGCAGCGGCAACCCGTTACGACGACATGATTTACCGCCGCGTCGGGCGGTCGGGGCTGAAGCTGCCGGCCATCTCGCTCGGCCTCTGGCAGAACTTCGGCGAGAACTCCCCCATCGAGCGCGGCCGCGCCATCTGCCGCACCGCCTTCGATCTCGGCATCACACACTTCGATCTCGCCAACAACTACGGTCCGCCGCCCGGCACCGCCGAGGAAGCCTTCGGCAAGATCCTCGGGAGCGACTTCCGCCCCTACCGCGACGAGATGATCGTCTCCACCAAGGCCGGCTATGGCATGTGGCCCGGACCCTATGGCGAGTGGGGTAGCCGCAAGTACCTGATCGCCTCGCTCGACCAGAGCCTGAAGCGGATGGGTCTCGACTACGTCGATATCTTCTATTCCCACCGCTTCGATCCCGAGACGCCGCTCGAGGAAACCATGGGTGCGCTCGACCATATCGTCCGCTCGGGGCGGGCGCTCTACGTCGGCATCTCCTCCTACAACTCCAAGCGGACGCGCGAAGCGCTGGCGATCCTGAAATCGCTCGGCACGCCCTGCCTCATCCATCAGCCCAGCTATTCGATGATCAACCGCTGGATCGAGGAGGACGGCCTTCTGGACACGCTCGATGAGCTCGGCGTCGGCTCCATCGCCTTCTCGCCGCTCGCCCAGGGCATGCTGACCGACAAGTATCTGAAGGGCGAAGTACCCGAAGGCAGCCGTGGTGCCCGCAAGGGTCCGTTGAAGCCGACCTTCCTCTCCGACGACAACCTTGCCCGCATCCGCGCCCTCAACGACATGGCGGCGGCGCGTGGCCAGACGCTGGCCCAGATGGCCATCGCCTGGGTGCTGCGCGGCGGACGCGTCACCTCGGCGCTGATCGGCGCCAGCCGGCCGGAACAGGTGGTCGACTGCGTCGGCGCTCAGAAGAACCTCGATTTCTCGGCTGCCGAACTCGCCGAGATCGACGCCCGCGCGCCGGACCTCAACGTCAACATCTGGGCCGCCTCGGCCGAACGGCAGGGCCCGTCGCGCTAATCGCGTCGACATCCAGCGATGGTCGCCAGCGTGGAAGCCCCGGCTTCCGCGTTGGTCGCGCCTTGCCAAAATCTGAGGACGCCACTCAACGATAAGACAGGTTTCAGACGCATGTACTCACCACCTGCGCGAGCGTCGCATAATATTCATTATTGACGTTGTTTACGAATACTCAACTTCCAAAGACCTAGGATTCCTCATCAACAATAACAGAGGGTCCATGATGCGCACCGAGGGCAGCCTTTCCACCCGCCTCCTCCTGACCACCGGCGCCATGGTCGGCCTGACCATCGTCCTGTCCGTCGCCGCGACGGCCTGGAACGCGGCCCGGCGGACCGAAGCCGACGTCATGACGCTGGCCACGGAGAAGGCGGCAGGCATCGCCCGCAGCGCCGAGAACCAGATCACCGAAGCCGTTTCGGCCGGCGCCACCCTGACGGCCTCGCTGTCCGGCCTCGCCGTCAAGCGCGACACGCAGCGCGCCGACGTCATCGAGATGATCAAGGCGGTGCCCTCCGCCTTCCCCAACGTCTTCGGCGCCTGGATGTGCGACCTTGCCGATCGCCCGGCGGGCGAGCTCTTCAAGGGAACCGACGGCGCCAACGATGCCGGTCTCTTCGCGCCCTACTGGACCAAGTCGGCCTCGGGCGAGCTGTCCTTCACCACCTTCACGGTGGACCCGAAGGCCGGCTGGTACGCCGCCCCGCTGGCGGCCCAGAAGAGCCTGATCTCCGAGCCCTACCAGTCCGAGCAGAAGGACCTGATCACCTCGATCACCGTTCCGATGCGCCTCGACGGCAAGATCGTCGGCCTGGCCGGCGTCGACATCAAGCTCGACAAGTTGGCATCGAGCCTCAGCGCGATGCGCCCGTTCGAGGGCGGCCGGGTGATGCTGCTCTCCAACGCCGGCAACTGGCTGGTGCCGCCGGACGCCGACGCGCTGATGAAGCCCTATGCCGGGATCGGCGAGGCCGACGTCAAGGCCGCGCTGGCCGACGGCAAGATGCGCACGGTGTCCGGCTTCGACGATGGCTCCGTCCGCATCGTCTACCCCTTCTCCGCGCCGGGCATGAACACCACCTGGGCCGCCGTCATCGAGGTGCCGCGCGCCGTCTTCGTCGACCCGATCTACGCCAGCCTGTTCGAAACGCTGATCAGCGGCCTGCTGGTGCTGGGCGCGGCCCTGGCGTCTATTCTCTTCTCGACGCACTACGTGGTGAAGCGCCCGCTCGTCCACACCCTCGCCAGCGTCAATGCGCTCATCGAGCGCCGCTATGAGGTCGCCATCGCCGACACCGATCGCCACGACGAGATCGGCGCCATCAACAAGGCGCTGGAAGTGTTCCGGGACAAGGCGCAGCAGGCCGAGACCCTGGCCGAACAGCAGACCGTCCTGCAACGCGAGCAGATCGAGCGCGCCGATACCATTCGCAGCGCCTCCCAGCGCTTCGACCTCGACGTCACCGGCCTGACGGACCGTGTGCTGGCCCTGGTCGAGGAACTGAACAAGGCCTCGGCAACCCTGACCCAGGGCGCCGACGACACCAGCATGAAGAGCGCGGCGGTGGCGTCGGCCTCCGAGCAGGCGTCGGCCAACGTCGGCGCCGTCGCCTCGGCAGCCGAGGAGCTGAACACCTCGGTCGATGAGATCGGCCGCCAGATCAGCCAGTCGGCCGAGATCGCCTCGCAGGCCGTCGGTCAGGCGACCGACGCCAACAGCCGCGTCGACGCCCTGTCGGGCGCCGCCCAGCGCATCAGCGAAGTGGTCCAGCTCATCGACAGCATCGCCGCCCAGACCAACCTTCTCGCCTTGAACGCCACCATCGAGGCGGCGCGGGCCGGCGAGGCGGGCAAGGGCTTCGCCGTCGTCGCCGCCGAGGTCAAGCAGCTCGCCGACCAGACGGCCAGGGCCACCGGCGAGATCGCCGTCCAGATCCAGTCGGTGCAATCGGTGACCGCGTCGACGGTCGAGGCGATCCAGGCGATTTCCGCCACCATTCAGGAAATGAACCGCATCTCGCGCAGCATCCAGACCTCGGTCGAGCAGCAGGGCAGCGCGACGCGCGAGATCGCCACCAACATCCACGAGGCGTCGGCTGGCACGCGCGAAGTGTCGCACAACGTCTCGGCGGTCGCCGACGCGGCGACGGCGACGGGCGGAACCGCCCGAAAGGTGCAGCAGGTGGCCGTGAGCCTGTCCGACCACACCCAGGATCTGCGGGCGACGGTGGCCGGTTTCATCGACAGCGTCCGCAGGACCGCCTGACGAGACGGGGCCGGCAAGCCCGGCCCTATTCGGCCGCGAGCGACCGGTGCAGCGACGCGGTGGCCTCGATGAAGCCGCCGCCCAGCACCCGCGCTTCGTCGCCGGGCGCATCGTAGAGCACGCAAGCCTGGCCCGGGGCGATGCCCTGCTCGCCGTCGAGCAGCTCCACGCCGATCCGCCCATCCTGACGGACGAGCAACGCCGCCTGCGGCGGCCGCGACGAGCGAACCTTGGCGAACACCGTGCGGCCGCTGTCGGCTTCGGCGTCGAGCGTGCCGCCACCGATCCAGTTGAGGTCGCGCAGCGTCAGGCGATGGGTGATCAGCGCCTCGCGCGGCCCCACCACCACCTGACGGCTGGCCGCATCGAGGCGAATGACGAACAGCGGCTCGCCAGTGGCGACGCCGAGGCCCTTCCGCTGGCCGACGGTGAAGTGGATGATGCCGCCATGGCGGCCGAGCACGCGACCGTCGACGTGGACGATGTCGCCCGCCGCGGCCGCCTCCGGCTTCAGCTTCTCGATCACGTCGGCATACTTGCCCTGCGGCACGAAGCAGATGTCCTGGCTGTCGTGCTTGTCGGCGATCTCCAGGCCGAGCTCGCGCGCCACCGCCCGCGTCTCCGGCTTGGTGAGGCCGCCGAGCGGGAAGCGCAGGAAGTCGAGCTGCTCCTGCGTGGTGGCGAACAGGAAATAGCTCTGGTCGCGGTCGAGATCGACCGGCCGGTACATGGCGCGATGACCGTTCACCAAACGCGAACGCACATAGTGGCCGGTGGCCAGCGCCTGTGCCCCGAGGTTGCGCGCCGTGTCCAGGAGGTCTGAGAACTTGACCGTCTGGTTGCAGGCGACGCAGGGCACCGGCGTCTCGCCGGCAATATAGCTCTCGGCGAAGCGGTCGATCACCGCCTCGCGGAACCGGCTCTCGTAATCGAGCACGTAATGGGGAATGCCGAGGCGCGCCGCCACGTCGCGGGCGTCGTGAATGTCCTGGCCGGCGCAGCAGGCACCCTTGCGATGAACGGCCTCACCATGGTCGTAGAGCTGCAGCGTCACGCCGACGACGTCATACCCCTCGCGTTTCAGGAGACCGGCCACGACGGAAGAGTCTACGCCGCCGGACATGGCGACGACGACACGGGTGTCCTCAGGGCGGCCTTCGAGATCGAGCGAGTTCAGCATGGCGTCTTTCCGGCGGAGTGGCGGGACCCGGCGCTGCCGGCCCGCTCCGCTCACAACTCGTTCCTAATAGCTGCTTTGGCGAGGAAGCTCCAGAGCCGCGCCGGCATGGCTGGGTCAATTCTGCCGGGTAGCGGCAAGGCTTGCCGGCCGAAAGGACTCCACCCGAGGCAATCGGGCATGGAGACGAACAAGAAAATCGTTTGATTTCAGCGCGCTACAACCGACCAAACTCGGGCAGTACTTGGCCTTTCCCTTGCAAGCAGAAGGCTAGATCGAGTTGTCCTGCGTGTAACGGATCCGTCCATGGCCACTGTCGCTCCCGTCCTGCCGCTTCCCCAGCCCGCCCCGTCGGTGCCGGCGACCACCGCTGGCGCAGCCGTCACGCGCGGCGTCGGCAACGGCTTCCGCGACATGGTGGCCGAGGCGACCGACCGCGAACCGGCCGCCCAGCCGACCCGCGACGCCAGCGCGCCGCAGCGGACCGAACGGGTCGAGCGCAGCGATCGCACGAGCCGGACTGACCGCACCGACCGGAGCGCGCGGAGCGACGACACCACCGGTCGCCGGGCCGATCGCGCCGATGCCGCCCCCAGCCGGCGGTCCGACCGCACCGACGCGCCGCGCCGCGCCGATCGTCGTGATGCCGCCGCCGCCGAGAAAACCTCAGACACCGCCGGGACCGAAGAGGCCACGACCGACACGGCCAGTACCGCCGACGGCGCGCCTGCCGAGCCCGTTGCCACGCCGCTCGGGTTTGCGACGTTTATCCCGCCCATCGCCGACCAGCCGGCCGCCGTCGCGAGCGACGCTGCCGCCGCCATCGCCCCGACGACCGCTGCCGCCACCCCGGCCGCGACCGAAGCGCCGGCCGCCTCGACGGCCGGCGACGCCTTCCTGCAAGCGGTGACCGACGCCGTCAAGGAAGCGACGAGCCAGACGGAAACGGTCGACCTGCCGAAGCACGCCACCGACACCGAAGACGACGACGCGGCCAAGCAGACGACCAAGCCCGCCGCCGCGCCGGCCACCACCACCGCCGATGCCGCCAAGCCGATGAGCGAGACCGCCAAGGCCGTGGCCGCCACGATGGACGCGGCGATGGCCGCCGCCACCGCGCCGCAGTCCGCCACCGGCGCTTCCGCCGCCGCGACCGCTTCCACCACGGCCGATCTGCTTGCCTCGGCGGCCACCGTGCCGCCCGTCGCCACGCCGGCCACGGCCGCTGCGACCACGCCCACCGCCGACACCACGGCCGCAACCGCAGTCGCCGCGCCGGTGGTCACCACCAAGCCCGAGACCGCCGATCTGCCGCAGCCGGTCCTGACCGACGCCGCCCCTGCGGCTCAGCCGCAGCCGGCCGCCGACGTCGCCAAGCCGGCCGTCGACGCGACCTCGGCTGAGAAGCCCGCGACCGAGACCGTCAAGCCGCCGCTCGCCAACACGGACAGCGCGCCGCAGCCGGCCGCCGCCAAGATCGCCGCGCCGACCGTCGATGCGCCGAAGGTTGCCGTCGCCACGCAGGCGACCGCCGACGATGCCGCTCGCGCCCCCACCCTGCCGGTCATCGACGCCACGCCGCGCGCGACCGCGCCCGAAACCGCCGCCGCAACCAACCCAAAGCCGGCCACCTCCACCGACAAGCCGGCGGCGCCCCAAGCGACCTCCACCCCGAGCACGGCCGACGACAGCGCCGCGCCTGCCGATGACGCTCAGCCGGCCGCCCAGCCGGTCCGCACCCAGGTGTCGCCGCTGTCGCCCAACGGTCCGCTGCAGGCCACCGGCGCCGCCACCGCCTCGACAGCCACCGCCGCCGTCGACGAAGTGGCCGCCACGGCTGGCGTCGCGGCCGTCACTGGCATCAAGCCGGCGGGCAGCAAGACCACGACCGAGAAGCCGGCCGCCGCCACGGACGCCACCGGCGAGCGCACCACGGCCAGCGAAACCGGCGCCGCACCCAATCAGGCTGCCGACAACGGCCTTGCCAAGTCGAAGACGGTGAGCGGCGTCTCCAATGCCGCCCGCGCCTTCGCCGACCGCATGCGCGACGTCGGAGCGACCGCCTCCCAGGGCGACACCACGTCGACCCAGACCGCCGCGCTGCCGACCGGCCACACCGCCCAGACCACCGCCGCCACGGCCGCGCCCCACACGACCGCCACCGCGTCCGCCGTCAAGCTCGACGACATCGGCGCCACCATCGTTCGCCACGTCAAGGCCGGCGAGACCAGCTTCTCGGTGCGCCTCGATCCGGCCGAGCTCGGCAAGGTCGACGTGAAGGTCGCCTTCTCCGCCGACGGCAGCGCCAAGGCCCATCTCATCGTCGAGCGCCGCGACACCTTCGAGGCGCTGTCGCGCGACCAGCGCCACATCGAGCAGACGCTGCGCGACGCCGGCTTCGAGGTGAAGGACGGCTCGGTCTCCCTGTCGATGCGCCAGGACGGCAACCAGCAGGATCGCTCCGCCTTCTTCGCCCGCCAGGACCAGCAACAGCAGCAGCAACAACAGCAGCAGCAGGCCCGCCAGGCCCAGGCTGAAAACCTCGCCCGCACCAGGACCGAGGACGACGCCAAGGCTGCCATCCTTCCCGGCGCCTATCGTCCGCAGGGCGACAGCCGCATCGATATCCGCGTCTGAGTAACGAGTATCAGGAGACCATCATGAGCGTTTCGGGTGTCGGTTCCTCCTCGACCAACAACAACAGCACGGCTTCGGCGGCGACCAACTCGCTGACATCGAACTACTCGACGTTCCTGACGCTGCTCACCACGCAGCTCAAGACGCAGAGCCCGCTGTCCCCGATGGACGTCAACAGCTTCACCCAGCAGCTGGTCCAGTACTCGGCGGTCGAACAGCAGATCCAGACCAACTCGAACCTCAAGGCGATGATGGACACCATGACGTCCAGCGCCGCCCTGCAGCTCGTCAACTACGTCGGCAAGTCGGTCACCGCCTATTCCGACACCACCAAGATCGACGGCGGCAAGGCCGATTGGACGGTCAACTCCTCGGCGGATGCCAAGGACGCCACGGTCAGCATCACCGACGAGAACGGCGCCGTCGTCTACCAGGGCAAGATGGACCTCAAGTCGGGCCAGAACACCTTCTCCTGGGACGGCAAGGGCACTCCCTCGGGCGACTACACCTCCTCCACCAGCCCCTTCACGATCTCCGTCACCGGCGTCGACGACAAGGGCGCCAAGGTCAGCATCACCACCGAGGTCACCGGTAAGGTGCAGGCGGTCGACACGTCATCGGCCCAGCCCTACATCAAGATCAACGGCCGCCTGATCCCGCTGTCGGCGGTCACCGAAGTGGGCGCCTGATCGCCAGCACAGCCTGATCCCCTTCGAAGCCGCTGCCGGCGATCGCGCCGACGGCGGCTTTCGCACGCCTGCCATTACCCTGCCGGAGATATCAGCCCACGCCTTTGGGCCGCCTCGACGACGGTCGCGGCGGGCACGTCGATCCATGTCGCGGTATCGACGTCGCCCGCCTCCTCCAGCCATGCGCCGACCATGCCATAGCCCAGGCTGTAGCCGAACCAGCGGGGGTAAGGCCCGCGCCCATGGAACCAGGCGGCATGATCGTAGTCGTCGGCGGCGAGCGCCTCCGGGGAAACGGAGGCGCCGTGGAGGTCATCCCACGGCACCGCCCGCTCCCAGGGTTCCGGATCGGTGCCGAGAAGCCTGCCGACGAACTGCCCCGCCAGCCCCTCGCTGACCAGCGCCTCGCCCAGCGTCCAGCCATAGCCCGCCCCCGCCATGCGCATGCAGTGGTGGACCTCGTGGATGATCTGGCGGCGCAGGGCGCCATCATGAAGGCTGCGCTCGAAGTTGGGGCTGTCCGGGTCCAGCGTCATGGCGAACAGGCTGTCGCGATAGGCGTGGCCGACCATGCCCAGTTCGGGGATTGTCTCGCCGGCCAGCCGTTGCACGAGGATGTCGAGGCGCGGCGGGGCAACGAACCCGGCAAGCGACCGATAGGCCGCCTCGAACTCGCCGACGATGGCCGCGCGATGGCTCTCCAGATCACCCGCCGCCGCGAGCCAGTGCAGCGACCAATTGTCCAGGCGCCTGCCCTCCCCCAAGGCCTCGCCGACATCGCTGCCGATGTTGGTATCTACGTCAGGTAGGTGGTTTTCCCGACTGGTTGGCATCGTTGTAAAAAACTCCCGACCGTTGGCGGCGAAGCGGCCCACATGGCAAACGAAATGCCCCTGTTAATCTTTCGAAGGGCAGATGAGGTCTTTTCTGCGGCCGAACGGCCCAATTCCTAAAGCACGGCAAAACGACAGCCTTTTTGCAAGTCGTTCAAAATCTTACCGAATTCTTGCGAGTGAATTAGGCGTTTTTTAAACGGCTTGATTTAGGATGCTCTCCTGAAGGTCAGATTTGTGTGAGAGTAGAATGACCGAACAGATGCGTCCGCGCGTAAAATACGTCATAGGGCCCGATGGGAGTCCGTTGACGATTGCCGATTTGCCGCCTGAAGGCACCCAGCGTTGGGTGATCCGCCGCAAGGCCGAGGTCGTTGCCGCCGTTCGCGGCGGCCTCCTTTCGCTGGAGGAAGCCTGCAAGCGCTATACCCTTACCGTCGAGGAATTCCTGTCCTGGCAGCAGTCCATCGACAAGCATGGGCTCGCCGGCCTCAGGGCCACGCGCATCCAGCAATATCGTCCCTGACGGGACGTCAGTTTGCCATTTTCAAGGAGCGGCCGGTCCGGACGGATCGGCCGCTCTTTCGTTTTGCGACGCCTTTTGAGCACACCCGGCAAAAAATGCCGTGAATAATGCAAATCTTCATAAACCGGTTCTGGCGGTTTTCCGCCAATCCCGTCGGAACGCCCTCCAGCCGTTAATAACTTGTTTACCATAAGCGTGTGGAACTAATTGCCGCCTTGGTCCGCGGGGGTGGTCACGATTCCCACCGCGTCGAACAATGGGGAACCGGCGTGGGTGGATTTGGAGAATTCATGAAGAGCTTGGGGCCGAGCAGGCTGGCGGCGATGGGTGCCGTCGCGCTGGGCCTCATCGGCTTCTTCGTCTTCATCGTGCTCCGTTTCTCGGCCATCCAGCAGGTGCCGCTCTACACCGGCCTCAGCCTGGACGACTCGGCGGCCATCGCCCAGCAGCTTACCTCCGCCGGCACCGCCTTCACGCTCAAGGACAACGGCACCACCATTCTCGTCGACGAAACCAAGCTCGACCAGAGCCGCATGGCGCTCGCCCAGCAGGGCCTGCCGGCCGGCGACAGCGTCGGCTACGAGATCTTCGACAAGACCGACGCGCTCGGCACCACCTCCTTCGTGCAGTCGGTCAACGCGCTGCGCGCCCTCGAAGGCGAGCTGTCGCGCACCATCCGCACCATCCGTCAGGTCGATCAGGCCCGCGTCCACCTGGTGCTGCCGGAGAAGCAGCTGTTCCGCAAGGACCAGCAGAAGCCCACGGCGTCCATCGTGCTGAAAACGCGCGGCACCCTCGACCCCGGCCAGATCCGCGCCATCCAGCACCTCGTCGGTTCGGCCGTCCCCGGCCTCGATCCCTCGCGCATCTCGGTGGTCGACGAGACCGGCCGCCTGCTCGCCCAGGGCAACGGCGACGAAAGCAGCGCCACCTTCCTCGCCAGCAATGCCGACGAGCGCACGTCCGCCTTCCAGAACCAGGTGGAAAGCCGCGTCCGCGACATCGTCGAGAGCGTGGTCGGCGCCGGCCGCGCCCGCGTCCGCGTCGCCGCCGAGCTCGACTTCAACCGCATCCAGGAAACGCAGGACACCTTCGACCCCAACGGTCAGGTCGTCCGCTCCACCCAGACGCGCGAGGAAAAGTCGCTGAGCCAGGACAATCAGGGCAACCCGCCCGTCTCGGCCGGCAACCAGATTCCCAACGCCAACCAGCAGCAGAACCCCAACGCCTCGCAGACCTCGGACAACGCCCAGACCACCGAGGAAACCGTCAACTACGAGATCTCCAAGACCACCCGCACCCAGGTGACCGAGGTCGGCGGCGTCAAGCGCCTGTCGGTGGCCGTGCTGGTCGACGGCCGCTACGCGCCGGACGCCAAGGGCGTCATGGTCTACGCGCCGCGCCCGCAGCCCGAGCTCGACCAGATCACCGCGCTGGTGCGCACCGCCATGGGCTTCGACCAGCAGCGCGGCGACCAGTTGCAGGTGGTCAACCTCCAGTTCGCCGACAGCCCGCCCAACCCGGCCGATCTCGCCGGCGCGCCCACCTCGATGTTCGATTTCTCGCGCGAGGACATCATGCGCTTCGCCGAGATGGGTGTGCTGATCCTGGTGACCCTCCTGGTGCTGCTGTTCGCCGTCCGGCCGCTGATCCGCCGCATCCTCGGTTCGGACATCGACGCCGAGACGCTGCCGGCCCTCACCTCCGCGCTCAACGAGGCCGCCGCCGCCGGTCGCCCCGGCGTGACGGTGGTGCTCAACCCCGACGGCAAGCCGGTGGTGATGGGCCCCGATGGCATCGAGACCGTCGGCGACGTGCCCGAGCTGCCGGCGCCGCCCACCGACACCCGCATCGAGAACGCCAAGGCGCAGGGCGCCCAGCAGCTCGACCAGGTGCGCAAGGTGGGCGAGCTGGTCAATGACAATCCCAACGAAGCGGCGATCATTATTCGCAACTGGCTGTCGGAGGTTCCCGTTTAATGGCCCTGTCCCCGACCGCGATCGTTGCCAAGGGCAACACGCTGACCATTTCCTCCGAGGGCGAAAGCCGCGCGATGAACGGCGCCGAGAAGGCCGCCGTCATGATGCTGGCCCTCGGCGACCGCTACGGCGGCCCGATCTGGAAGCTGCTCGACGAGATCGAGATCAAGCAGCTCTCCGTCGCCATGTCCAAGCTCGGGCCGATCACCCCGAACATGCTCGACGACCTGATGATCGAGTTCGTCACCCGCGTGTCGTCCTCCGGCTCGCTGATGGGCAACTACGACACCACCGAGCGCCTGCTCCTCTCCGTGCTGCCGCCGGAGAAGGTCAACGCCATCATGGACGAGATCCGCGGTCCGGCCGGCCGCAACATGTGGGAGAAGCTCTCCAACGTTCAGGAGAACGTGCTCGCCAACTATCTGAAGAACGAGTACCCGCAGACCGTCGCCGTCGTCCTCTCCAAGATCAACTCCGACCACGCCGCCCGCGTCCTCTCCAAGCTGCCCGACGAGTTCGCCCTCGAGGTGGTCGATCGCATGCTGAAGATGGAGTCGGTGCAGAAGGACATTCTCGAAAAGGTCGAGCAGACGCTGCGCGTCGAGTTCATGTCGAACCTGACCAACACCCAGCGCCGCGACGCCCACGAGCTGATGGCGGAGATCTTCAACTCCTTCGACCGCAACACCGAGGCGAAGTTCATCGCCGCCCTCGAGGAGCACAACCGCGACGCCGCCGACCGCATCAAGGCGCTGATGTTCACCTTCGACGATCTCGGCAAGCTCGACGCCGGCGCCATTCAGACGCTGCTCCGCCAGGTGGAGAAGGACAAGCTGGCCATGGCGCTGAAGGGCGCCAAGGAAGGCGTGCGCGACTTCTTCTTCGCCAACATGTCGGCCCGCGCCGCCGCCATGCTGAAGGAAGACATGGAAGCCATGGGCGCCGTCCGCCTGCGCGACGTCGACGATGCCCAGGCCGCCCTCATCAACCTCGCCAAGGACCTCGCCGCCAAGGGCGAGATCATGATTTCCAAGAACAAGGGCGAAGACGAACTCGTCATGTGACGCGTCTTTCGCGAAGGAGTATCCGCTGATGGCGGCACCGGCCCGCTTCCTGTTCGACAACGATTTCTCGGCCCCCTCGCGCGCCGATGCCGCGCCGGCGACCGTGATGGTGCCCGAGCCGGAGCATCTCCAGCGTCTCGCCGAGGCGGAAGCCGCCGCTTACGAGCGCGGCCTCGCCGCCGGCCGCGACAGCGCCGAGGCCCAGGCGGCCGACCGCACCGCCCGTGAAGCCATGCGCCTGTCGGACGAGGCGCAGCGCCTCGCCAGCGCCGCCCAGTCGATCCTCGCCGTGCTCGACACCGAGCGGGAGCGCATCGAGGCCGACGCCATGCGCCTCGCCGAGACGGTGGCCATCAAGATCGCCGGCTCGCTGGTCGAGCGGCAGCCGCGCGAACGCATCCTCGGCCTGCTCGAAGACTGCTTCGCGCCGCTCCGCGCCGCCCCCCACCTCGTCGTCCGCCTGTCGGACGTCGACGCCGAGCCGATCCAGAACGAACTGAAGCGCCTCGTCTCCGAGCGCGGCTTCGAAGGGCGCCTCGTGGTGCTGGGCGAGCCGGGCATGGCGCGCGGCGACTGCCGCATCGAATGGGCCGACGGCGGCATCGTGCTCAATCACGCCGCCATCGTCGCCGACATCGAGGCGGCGATCGCCCGCCACCTGCCGGCAGAGACGCCGGCCGACCACATTCTCCAGAGCGGAGCCGCCACATGACCCCCGCCGACGAACCTTCGGGCATCGACCTCGAATCCCACGTCGCCGAGCGTCGCCGCAGCGGCGACGATGGCGAGGACCAGGCCGTCACGCGCTCCGCCGCCGAGCTTGAGGCGGTGTTCGACGTGCCCGTGCGCGTGTCGGCCATTCTCGGCCGCGCCCGCCTCGGCATCAGCGACCTTTTGCAGCTTGCCCCCGGCTCCGTGCTGGAACTCGACCGCAAGGTCGGCGAAGCTATCGACATCTACGTCAACGACCGCCTTGTCGCCCGTGGCGAAGTGGTGCTGGTCGAAGACAAGCTCGGCGTGACGATGACCGAAATCGTCAAGTCCGACCGCTGACCGGAGACAGACACATGCGCCTTCTGATCGTCGGCTCACTCAACGGGCAGCTCACCGCCGCCACCCGCATCGCCATGGACAAGGGTGCCTCGGTGCTGCAGGCCGACACCATCGACACCGCGCTTCGGACGCTGCGCTCGGGGCGCGGCGCCGATCTGGTGATGATCGACGTGTCCCTACCGATCCAGCGGCTGATCACCTCGCTGGAAGAGGAGCGCATCCACGTTCCCGTGGTCGCCTGCGGCATCGCCACCGACGCCAAGGCGGCCGTCGCCGCCATCCGGGCCGGCGCCAAGGAATACATCCCCCTGCCGCCCGACGCCGAGCTGATCGCCGCCGTCCTCGCCGCCGTCACCGCCGACAGCCGCGACCTGGTGGTGCGCGACGAGGCGATGCAGGCGGTGCTGAAGCTTGCCGACCAGGTGGCGGGGAGCGAGGCGTCGATCCTGATCACCGGCGAAAGCGGCACCGGCAAGGAAGTGCTCGCCCGCTACGTTCACCGCAAGTCGGCCCGCGTCGACAAGCCCTTCGTCTCCGTCAACTGCGCCGCCATCCCGGAGAACCTCCTGGAGTCCGAGCTGTTCGGCCACGAGAAGGGCGCCTTCACCGGCGCCGTCGCCCGGCGCGTCGGCAAGTTCGAGGAAGCCTCGGGCGGCACGCTGCTGCTCGACGAAATCTCGGAGATGGACGTCCGCCTGCAGGCCAAGCTCCTGCGCGCCATCCAGGAACGCATGATCGACCGCGTCGGCGGCGGCAAGCCGGTGCCGGTGGACATCCGCATCATCGCCACCTCCAACCGCAACCTCACCGACGCCGTCAAGGAAGGCCGCTTCCGCGAGGACCTGCTCTACCGCCTCAACGTCGTCAACCTGAAGATCCCCTCGCTGCGCGACCGTCCGGCTGACATCCTGGCGCTGGCCGAGCACTTCGGCCGCAAGTATGCCGAGATCAACGGCATGCCCGAGCGGCCGCTCTCCACCGACGCCAAGCGCGAGCTGATCGCCGCCCGCTGGCCGGGCAACGTCCGCGAACTTGAGAACACCATCCACCGCGCCGTGCTGCTCGCGAGCGGCGTCGAGATCGGCGTCGAGGCCATCCGCTCGCCCGACGGCGCCCGCATGGAAGGCACCGTCACCGTGCCGCGCTCGACGGACCCGGCCGCCCGCGCCGCCCAGACGGCTGAGGCGGTGACCCGCGCCCTCGTCGGCCGCACCGTCGCCGAGGTGGAGCGCGATCTCATCCTCGACACGCTCGACCACTGCCTCGGCAACCGCACCCACGCCGCCAAGATCCTCGGCATCTCCATCCGCACGCTCCGGAACAAGCTCAACGAGTACGAAGCCGAAGGCATCGACGTGCCCGATCCGGGGACCAGCCGCATCGCGACGGCGTAAAGCATCATCCGACCGGAGTGAAATCAGGACCGACAAGATGATGCGTTTCGAACAAACGCTTGGGGCGCCGATCTGATTCAATCAGATCGAACAGCGCCCTAACGCGCGTTTGCTGAGCAGGTCGTGGCGGTCATGACGAGCTGGCCGAGAGGAACGCTGTTTTCCCCCTCGGCGAGATCGAACTCCACCTTGATCGTAATCCCCAGGCGAACGATGCGCCTGAACTCGTCCTGCTCGCACATGATGCCTTGGGCTGCCGCTTTCCAGGAGTCCGTCGATGGCCTCGCAGTGAAGGCATAGCGGTAGGTCACCGTCTTGTCCTTGTAGCTGGCACCAATGATGGCGACCTCATCGCTGAGCTTCTGCGGCAGGTCCAAGGCTTCGATGACAGCAATGATTTCCCGCTCCTTTGGCGCGCGGAACGCATTGCAGATGTCGGTGCTCAGGGTCAGGTCCGACAGGAGCTGTCCATTCGAAGCCCGGTATGTGGTCTTCAGCGTAGCGCCCTTGTCGAGGAGCAAGGCCTGAGTTCCCGAAAAGCACAGGCTGGCCGTCGTCTCATCCCGCCAGTCCGCGTCGAGCGCCATGTTGTCGTCCTCGACCTGCATGGCGGTTTCGACGACGTCGCCATGGACCTCGATGCTGATGACTCTCGCCTTGAGGGTGTCGGGTAGCGGCGCTTTCGCCACCATGTCCCGCAGGGTCGCTTCCAGTCCTTCGCTGTCGGCTGGGTCGACGGCGATGTTGGCGCCAAGCTCGGCTTGCACATGCCGCGCATCCCCGGCGCGTTCGAGATAGTCCTGGCTGACGCCCGGCATGTTCAGAGTCAATCCGACGAGCACGCATCCGCAGGCCACCAACACGACCTCGCTGGCCCGCGAGCCAATCCTAGCCGGGTGAGCCTGCCGTGACGGAGCGACCATCAGCAGCAGGTTGGCGAGAGGCACGAAAACCAGTGGCCACAACAGGTTGCTGCCGAACGCGTCCCGCGCCCGGGCGGCCGACGCGATGCCGACGATCGCTCCGATGGCGATCCAGATGAGAACGAAGGCGAAGGCGAGGCGCCCCAACTGCTGCAGGTCGAGCGCTTCGAAGTAGAGGCAGCGCAGGAGATAGCTCAACTGGCCGGCGGCAAGGCAGACGCAGAGTGTCGCCACATAGGGAAGGCGCGGCATGGTCCACCCCGGCCGGTAGAGCGCCGCGGCAATTGCAGCGAAGACAGCCACCGCCAGAAGAGAGATCACCGCCAGTTCGAACTCGTCGGTCGTCAGAAGCCTGTAAGCCAGCCCGTCCATCATGCTCCCCTACCCGGAGTTGCCAACCTATCCATCTGCTCGGCCAACGCAAGGCAGGGACACTCTCCCGTCAGAGAACGAGCCACCCGATGCATCGAGCGCCCCCGGCAACAACCGCATTGAAATCACCTGCGGTACGGTTATGCATAGGCGGCGAAACCGAACCCCGAGATCGATGTGAAACCGCGCACGACAATCCGCGACGTTGCCAGGAAGGCCGGCGTGTCCGTCGGCACGGTCTCGCGGGTCGTCAACGGGCATCCGTCGGTCACCGAGGCCAAGAAGCGCATCGTCAACGAGGTCATCGCCGAGCTCGGCTTCCAGCCCGACGTGGCCGCTCAGAGCCTCAGGCGCGGCACCAACCGCACCCTCGGCGTCGTCATCCCCGACCTGCGCAATCCCTTCTTCGCCGACCTCATGCAGCACATCGAGCTGCGCGCCAAGGAGCGCGGCTACAGCGTGCTGTTCGCCAGCTCCGACGAGCAGGTCGACAGCGAGGCCGACCTGATCGCCAGCCTCGCCCGCAGCAAGGTCGAGGGCGTGGTGGTGGTGCCGAGCAACCGGGCCAGCTCGCTCGCCAACCCCGAGGGCGTGCGCCTCGTCGTCGTCGATCGCCGCATCGCCGGCCATCCCTTCGTGGCGGCCGACCACCGCGCCGGTGCCCGCATGGCCGCCGAATACCTGGTGTCGCTCGGCCACCGGCGCATCGCCTGCATCTCCGGCCCCGAGAACGCCTTCGTCGCCCGCGAACGGCTCGCCGGCTTCATGGACGTGATGGCGCCCCGCCTCGCCGAAGCCGGCCTCGACCCCGCATCCTGGATCGTCTCGGCGCCGTTCAACTACGAGGGCGGGCGCGAGGCGGCCAAGGTGCTGCTCGCCGACGACGGACCGAAGCCGACGGCGATTTTCGCCTGCTCGGACCAGCAGGCGATCGGCGTGCTGCGCGTCGCCTTCGACCGCCGCATCGCCATACCCGGCGAGCTGTCGGTCGTCGGCTTCGACGGCATCCTGGTTTCAGATCTGGTGGTGCCGCGCGTGACGACTGCGGTCCAGCCCGTCGCATCGATCGCCAGATGCGCCACCGACCTCTTGATCGGCGGCGAGGCGCTCGACGCGTCGGCGAGCCACATCTTCCCCTGCGCCATGGCGCTGCGCGAAACCTGCGCCCCGCCGCGCTGAAGACGGCCGCCCGAGGGCAAGTTGCCCGACCGCCTGCGTATTCCCTTGTAAATACGAAGTATTTTCTACCCACTCAACTTTGGTCGGAGTGGCATGTCTCGCCTTGAAGCGGTGGTACTATACTGGTAGCGTCATTTGGAAACGTTTCATCGGGCCGGTACATTGGGTCCGGCTCAACGAAAACGTTCGTTTGGGAGGTTAAAATGACTTCATTTTCTTCGGACAGGTGGAGTCTGTCTGGTGTAAGCCGTCGCCGGCTGCTGCTGGCCGGCGCCGCCGGTTCGCTGGTACTGGTTTCGGGCGTCGTTCCGGTGTTCGCCGCCGGCAAGAAGCCCAAGGTCGGGCTGGTCATGAAGTCGCTCGCCAACGAGTTCTTCAAGCAGATGCAGGCCGGCGCCGAGAAATACGCCGAAGAGAACAAGGACAAGTTCGACTTCAAGGCCGTCGGCATGAAGGACGAACGCGACTTTGCCTCTCAGGTCGACGCCGTCGAGAACTTCGTCACCCAGAAATACGACATCATCGTCGTCGCCCCGGCCGATTCCAAGGCCATGGTCACGCCGCTCGCCAAGGCCGTTAAGGCTGGCGTCGCCGTCATCAACATCGACGTCGAGCTCGACAAGGACGCCAAGAAGAAGGCCGGCATCGACCTCGCCTTCTTCGGCCCGGACAACCGCGAAGGCGCTCTCCTCGCCGGCAATGCACTGGCCAAGGAACTCGGCGAAGGCGGCAAGGTGGTCATCCTCGAGGGCAACCCGGAGGCCGACAACGCCCAGCAGCGCAAGAAGGGCTTCGACGATGCCGTCGCCGCCGGCAAGCTTCAGTTGCTCGACAGCAAGACGGCTCACTGGGAGACCGAGGAAGCCAACACGCTGATGACCAACTTCCTCACCAAGCACAACGACATCCAGGGCGTGATGGCGGCCAACGACTCCATGGCCCTCGGCGTCGTCAAGGCACTCGACAGCGCCGGTCTCGCTGGCAAGATCAAGGTGGTCGGCTTCGACAACATCCCGGCCGTGCAACCGTTGATCAAGGCCGGCAAGATGCTGGCGACCGTCGAGCAGTACGGCGCCCAGATGGCCGCCATGGGCATCGAGTACGGCCTGCGCCAGATGGCCGGCGAGACGTTCACCGGCTGGGTGAAGACCGACATCAAGCTCATCACCGCCGCCGATCTCTGATCGACCGCCGAGCTTCGATCCGGCGCGGCGCACCCGCGCCGGATCCTCCCCTGCCGCGCCGAAGCATTCAGGGCAGTTCCCGTCATGACCACAGATCCCAATGAAGCGGCGCCGGTGCTCGAAGCCGATGCCGCCGCGCGGCACGATCCAGACACCGGCCCCATCCTGAAGCTTCAGGGCGTCGGCAAGCGCTTTCCGGGCGTCGTCGCCCTGCGCAACGTCACCTTCGACATCATGCGCGGCGAGGGCCACGTGCTGCTCGGCGAGAACGGCGCCGGCAAGTCGACGCTGATCAATCTGCTCGGCGGCCTCTTCTCGCCCGACGAAGGCAGCATCTGGTTCAACGGCGCGCCCTATAGCCCCGCCTCGCCGCTGGAGGCCTTCGGCAAGGGCATCCGCGTCGTCCACCAGGAGCTCAACCTCCTCTCCAACCTGACCGTTGCCGAAAACCTGCTGTTCGAGCACCTGCCGAGCCGGCGCGGCCTCGTGAACTTCCGCGAGATGAACCGGCGCGCCGCCGAACTGCTCGCCGAGGTCGGTCTCGACATCTCGCCGTCGACCGTCGTCAGCCGGCTCGGCGTCGCCCAGATGCAGCTGATCGAGATCGCCAAGGCGCTGGCCCACGAGAGCAAGCTCCTGGTGCTCGACGAGCCGACGGCGACGCTGACCTCCAAGGAGGTCGACCGCCTGTTCGAGATCCTGCACCGCCTCAAGCAACGCAAGGTCACCACGCTCTACATCTCGCACCGCCTGCAGGAGATCTACGAGGTGGGCGACCGCGTCACCGTGCTGCGCGACGGCCAGCACGTGACGACGCGGCCGCTCCAGGGCCTCGGCATTCCCGACATCGTCCGCCTGATGGTCGGCCGCACCATCGCCGACCAGGGCGTGTTCCGCGAGGACATCGTGCCCACCGGCGAAGCGCTCGCCGTCGAGGGTCTTCGCCTGACCGCCACCAGCCCGCCGATCGATTTCTCGGTCGGCAAGGGCGAGATCGTCGGCATCGCCGGACTGGTCGGCAGCGGCCGGACCGAGGCCGTCAGGGCGATCTTCGGCGCCGACCCCAAGGCCGCCGGCACCATCCGCGTCAACGGCAGTCCCGTCGACATCGCCTCGCCGAAAGACGCCGTGGCCGCCGGCATCTGCCTGATGACCGAGGACCGCAAGCAGCAGGGTCTGCTGCTCGAAATGAGCTGCGCGGAAAACATCACCATCACTGATCTGAACCGCCTGTCCCGCAAGGGCCTGCTCGACCGCGCCAAGGAGAATGCCGCGGCGGAGCGGCTGGTCGCCAGCCTGCGCGTCAAGACGCCGACTATTTTCCAGAAGGTCGGCACCTTCTCCGGCGGCAACCAGCAGAAGGTGGTGATCGCCAAGTGGCTCTATCGCGGTTCGAGCGTGCTGATCTGCGACGAGCCAACCCGCGGCATCGACGTGGGCGCCAAGGTGGAGATCTACGAACTGATGGGGCAGCTCGCCGCCGAGGGAAAGGGCATCCTGGTGGTGTCGTCGGATCTGCCGGAGCTGATGTCCATCTGCCACCGCATCCTGGTCTTCTCCAACGGGCGCATCGCCGGCGAGGTGCCGCGCGCCGAGTTCGACCAGAACCGCATTCTCTCGCTTGCCTATGAGGAGTATGGACGTGTCCGAGGGAACTGAAGGCGCCGGCGAGCGCAAGACGGCAACCGTGTGGGACAACTTCCTGCGCATCTCGATGCGCGAGGCGGGCGTCGCCATCGCGCTGGTCATCATCGTGCTGTTCTTCTCGGCGACGGCGCCCTATTTCGCGACGCCCGAGAACTTCCTGAAGATCTTCGTGCAGATCGCCATCAACACCGTGCTGGCCGCCGGCATGACCTTCGTCATCCTGACGGGCGGCATCGACCTGTCGGTCGGCTCGGTGCTGGCCCTCTGCACGGTGGTCGGCGCCACCATCATGGTGCGCGAGGACCTGTCGCCGTGGATGTCCATCCCGCTGGCGCTTCTCGCCTGCATGGCCACCGGCGCGGCCTGCGGCGCCATCAACGGCTGGGTTTGCGAGAAATGGAAGCTGCCGTCGTTCATCGTGACGCTCGGCATGCTCAACGTCGCCAGCGGCCTTGCCCGCGTCGTCTCCGACAACTCCACCATCACCGGCCTGCCGCAGGCCTTCGTCGACTTCGGCAACCAGATCTACTTCGGCGTCCTTCCCTCGATCTTCCTGATCGCCATCGTCGTCATCCTGATCGGCTGGTTCGTCCTGCGCTTCACGGTGTTCGGCCGCTTCGTCTTCGCCATCGGCACCAACGAGGAGGCGGTGCGCCTGTCCGGCCACAATCCGCGCGTCTTCAAGATCGCCGTGTTCACGATCAGCGGGTTGACCGCCGGCATCGCCGCCATGGTGTTCCTCCTGCGCCTCAACGTCGGCAGCCCGATCGCCGGCATCGGCTACGAGCTCAACGCCATCGCGGCGGTGATCATCGGCGGCACGTCGCTGTCGGGCGGCAAGGGCTCGATCATCGGCACGCTGGTCGGCGCCTGCATCCTTCAGGTACTTGCAACCGGCCTGCAGTTGCTCGGCGCCGAGGACAACGTCAAGCCGATCGTCATCGGCACGGTCATCGTGCTCGCCGTGGTGCTCGACACCTACCGCAACCGCTACCTGCGCAAGCTGGAGGCGCGCTGATCCCCATCACGCCCGCTTCAGCTCGGCATTCTCCCTGTGAAGCGCCAGCAGCTGCGTGAACGGTCCGTCGACATAGGCCCGGAAGGTCGGCAACTGTGCCGGCGCCGATCCGCCCTCGCTGACGAAATGGGCGATGATGTCGTCCGACTCCGTCATGTAGGTATCGCCGAGACGCAGCGTCGGATAGCTGACCTTGGCAAGGTGAGGCGCCAGCTCCGCCTTCATGGCGTCCTCCTCCTCGGGCGTGCGGCTCACGCGCAAGGTGACGCCGCCGAGGAGGCCGGCCTCCAGCAGATAGAGGCGGACCTTCAGGCAGAACGGACAGGTGTGCTTGACGAACAGCACCGGATTTTCGGAAATGAGCGACATGGCGACCTCCTGGCTTGATGGGAAGGAACCGCCCTGCGGCGCGTAGGTTCCCACCGCGACCCGCTCGTTCGCTGACGCAACAGCCAGAGGAGGCGCGCCTGGAGTTCCGGATAGACCCGTTTCCCTCCGAGACCGACATCGAGCCCCTCTGGCGCGCCGCCTGGGGCGGCCCGCCGCCGCGCCTTGCCGACATCCTGCCGCGCTCACTTGGCCACGTCGGCGCCTATGACGGCGACGCCATCGTCGGCTTCGTGAACATCGCCTGGGACGGCGGCGTTCACGCCTTCATCCTCGACACCTGCGTCCATCCCGATTTCCGCCGTCAGGGCGTCGCCACGCGCCTCGTCAACGAAGCCGAGCGGATCGCCCGGCAGCGCGGCGCCCAATGGCTGCACGTCGATTTCGAGCCCCACCTCGAAACCTTCTATCGCGCCTGCGGCTTTCGCCCCACCGCCGCCGGACTGATCGACCTCGGAAAAGGCCGAGAGAGCCCGTCCGCCGATTGCCCAGTGCCGTTTCTCATTCGCCCGGCTCGCGACGAGGACAGGGCCGCCCTCGGCGCCCTCAAGCTCCGATCGTCGCTGGCTTGGGGCGATCACGTCGAGGAGCTGCGGGCGCTGCCCGAAGCGCGAGAGGTTCCGCTCGCCCATATGCCGCATGCTATCGTCGCCGAACGCGACGGAACGATCGTCGGCTTTGCGACGGTGCTCGCCGGCAAGGATGGCGAGGCCGAGCTGGAGGATCTGTTCGTCGCCCCCGAGCAATGGCGAACGGGCGTCGGCAGCAAGCTACTCGCCGAAGCCGAGCGGCGGGCCGTGGATGGCTGCGCGCGCGTCCTTCACGTTGTCGCTGGAGAGCGCGCCCGCCCCTTCTACGAGGCGTCGGGATTTCGCTTTGTCGGAACGGTGGCAACTGCCTTCGAGCCGGCAGCCGGACTCGACAAGGATCTCTCCCGTGACGATCGCCTCGCACCTCGGCCAAGGCGAGGATGACGGCTTCCCCCGGCTATCGGACGACAACCTTGCTCGGGAGACCTGCCGTTTTCGCCCCCGCGTCCGGCGGCTTGGGCGCGGACGCCTTCTGCGGCGCCGCGGCGGCCGGTGGAGGCGCCATGAAGTCGGCGATCGCCTTCAGATACTGCTGGGGGTCCTGCGACAGGGCGGGATGACCGACGCCCTTCAGCACGACCAGCTTGGCACCGGGAATGGTCTTGGCGATATGGGCAGCGTGCTCGGGACGGATGACCGGATCGTGGTCGCCGATGACGATCGCGGTGGGCACGTGGATCTTGGCGAGATCGGCGTCGGTGTAGTTCGGCTCGGTTGCCCACAGCCGCCGGAACACCCGCTCGCGCGCCTCCTGCTTGAGCCTTGCCTTCGCGTCGGGGTCGGGCTTGTCGCTGCCGTCGAGCGACAGCATGTCGGACAGCGGCGGCGGATCGATCTCGGGGATCGTCGTCAGGCCCGCCGGCGTGACGTTGGGCGCATGGGCGAATAGGCGGTCGAGCAGCTTGGGGTGATGGATGGCGATGTCGAGGCCGATGATGGCGCCGTCGCTCCAGCCCACCAGCGTCACCTTGCCGATGCCGAGCCGGGCGAGCAGCGCCACGTAGTCCTCGGCCATCTGGTGATAGGTGAGGCGCGAAAGGCCGTGGGTCGAACGCCCCTGCCCTCGGCTGTCGGCGACGACCACCTCGTGCCCCTTGGAGAGCGTCGGCACCTCGAAGCTCCAGACGTCGCTGCTCGACAGGCCGCCGTGGATCAGCAGGATCGGCGATCCCTTGCCCTTGCCGTAGATCGAATAGAACATGCTGATGCCGTCGACGTCGGCAAAGCCGCTTTCATCGGCCGGCGGCATCGGCGGCGGCACCGGCGCCTGCTGCCATTTCGGCACCGCCAGCGCCGGCAGGGCGGAGGCAATCAGGAGGCAGATCGCTGCCACGGCATGGCGAAAGGTCGGCAAGGCGGGCCTCGTTCAATCTGCGGTACCCAGCGCAACCTTAGCCCCGACGCGGCCGAAATGCCGCTCACAGATTTGTCATCGGCCGGGGCGCATCAATGCGCCCGAAGCTAGACCTTTGGAACTCCACGCGAAAGAGCGTTGGACGGACGCCGCATGCATGCTAGCGTGCAACGAAATCGCTCCGGTTGTGGAGGTTGTCCGGAACGCCATGGAAACACCGCGGTGGGAAATCCTGATCGGCGCCGCCCTGCTGGCCGGACTGAGTTGCGGACCGGCCGCCGCGCATCGCCCCTACTTTTCCACGCCCGAGGCCATCTCCGCCGAGGGATATTCAGCCGTTCAACTCAAGCTTCTTCACGGCGACGGCGTCCTGTTCGCCGACCCCATCCGGGCGGTCGTCGTCGGGCAGGACGGCGAGTTGCTCGCAGCCTCCCCGCAGTCGCCGGCCCTGCGGCTCTCGTGCGACCAGCCGGATCGTCGCTGCCTCGTCTATGACGAACTTGCTTTCAGGATCTACGAGCCGGCCTCGGACAAATGGCAGGCCACAGGTCTGGTCGAACAGGACGGCAAACCCCAGCGCTTCCCCGAGGATATCGACGCCGACTACGGCTTTGACGCGCGGCAGGCCACCCTCTCGGAAATCGCCAGGTTCGAAGCGGCGGGCCTCGCATCGTCCTGGCTGACGACCGTCTTCGCGCTGGCGTGGTGGACGGCGTTCTGCCTTCTCCTGCTGACCGTCGCCCGGGACGCCCTCGGCAAGGCGCGCCGGCTCACCATCGGCGCCATCGCCGGTCTGCTGACCAGAACCGCCGTGGCGCTGATGATGATACCGCTCGCCACCTATGCCTGGCTGCTGGCGCCCTACTCCGTCGCCTATCTGGCGATCGTCCTCACGGCCGGTGCATTGCTGGCCCTGCGGATCGCCTTTCGGCGTCGCAGGGCGGCAACCCCATCAGCGTCCGCCCCGGCCTGATACCGGGGCAGACCATCTAGAGCCCGTCCGGCGAACCCAGGTTCGCCAACGCACTCTAGCTCTTTGTCTTCACGCAGCTCCGGACGCAAAACCGGTACCTACTTTTGCTGGATCTGCTTTGGCTCAGCGCTTGGCCGGCTTGTCCTTCACGATCGAGCGAACCATCCGTCCGAACGCCCGCTCCTTCTCGCGCCGTTCGGCGAGGCTCGCCGAGTTGAAGGCTTCCTCGCGCTGGAGCTTCTGCCAGCGCCTGAGCCGCGCCTCGTCGATCTCGCCGGCCGCGATGGCCGCCTGCACGGCGCAGCCCGGCTCGTCCTCATGGCGGCAATCGCTGAAGCGGCAGCGCGCCGACAGGTCGGACAGGTCGGCGAACACCTCGGCGATGCCCTCGGCGGCGTCGGTCAGTTGCAACTCGCGCATGCCCGGCGTGTCGAGCACGGCATAGCCCTCCGGCAGCACGTAGAGGTGCCGGCCGGTGGTGGTGTGCCGCCCCCGATCGTCGTCCTCGCGGATGCCGCCGGTCGCCGCCGTGGTGCGCCCCGACAGGGCGTTGACCAGCGTCGACTTGCCAACGCCGGACGAACCGAGGAAGGCGATGGTGCGCCCCGCCTTGCACCAGGGCGCGAGCTTTTCCCTCGGCTCGTCGCCCAGCGCGTCGAGCACCACGACAGATACGGGCACCGGCGCCGCCGCCGACACCTCGGCCGCCGCAACGGCGAAGCCCTGCGGGTCGTCAGTGAGGTCGGCCTTGGTCGCCACGATCACCGGTTCGACGCCGGCCTCGAAGGCCAGGGCGACGTAGCGCTCCAGCCGCGCGACGTTGAAGTCGCGATTGCAGGAGGTGACCACGAAGACGGTGTCGACGTTGGCGGCGATCAACTGCACCTCGCGGCCGGTGCCGGCCGCCCGCCGGCGAAACAGGCTCTTGCGCGTGAGAAGGCGGCTGGCGCCGGGGCGGGCGGCGTCATAGAGCAGCCAGTCGCCGACGGTGGCGTCCGCGCGGGGAGGCAAGGTCGTCGTGACGCTCTCGCCCTCGACGCGGAGGCCGCTGCGCTCCACCGAGGTGATGCGGACGGGCGGCGTTTTGGCGAGATCGTCGATGCCCACCTGCTGAGCGAAGTGGCTGGTCCAGCCGAGCCGTTCGAGGCCGCTGGGAGTGTGTATGCGAGAACCGCCCGTGAGGGACGGCATGAAGCGGGAATAGTCCCGTGCCATTGCGGTAGGCTTTCCAGGTTCGGCCGCGAGCGTGCGAAACGCCCCGGCGCGACAATGTCGAAAAGGGAAAGCGCAAGTCGCCACGCGCCCGCGATCATTGCCGGGCGGCGTCAGGTGGATCGAACTTGCGAGGGGAGGACCTTTGGCCTCCCCGCCTTACCGGGGCATACAGCCTCCATGAGGCAACCCGGGCAAGCGCTGTGGCATCGTCCCGGAAGTTGCGTCAAAGGGAAAGACAGAGAAACGTGCCCGGCGAACCCGTATCGCCGGACACGTCCCATGCGACGGCCGAAAATACCCCGGCCGCCCTCCCCTGTCAAAGTGCGGAAACCGCCGTCAGCCGGCCAGCCGGGTCGGCGGCTCCTCGCTTGCGATGGCTTCGCTCGCGGCCTCCTCGCCGGCCGAGCGGGCAAGCGTTCTCACCACGTCGTCGAGGCCGACCCGGCCGACGACGGCGCCGTTGTCATCGGTGACGTCGGCAAACGATAGCCTTGCCTCGACGAGGCGCAGCGCCGCGTCGGCCAGCGACAGCGATCCCGGGACACGCAGGGCGGCCGGCGGCCCCGACACCGACTTCGCCAGCGCGCCGACCTTGACGACGCGGCCGCGATTGACCTGCCGCACGAAGTCCTCGACGTAGGACGTCGCCGGCGACAGCACGATGTCCTCGGGCTTGCCCTGCTGCACCAGCTCGCCGTCCTGCATGATGGCGACCCGGTCGCCGATCCGGAGCGCCTCGTCGAGATCGTGGGTGATGAAGACGATGGTCTTCCTCACCTCGGCCTGCAGGTCGAGCAGGATGGTCTGCATGTCGACGCGGATCAGCGGATCGAGCGCCGAGAAGGCCTCGTCCATCAGGAGGATCGGCGCGTCGTTGGCGAGCGCGCGGGCAAGGCCCACCCGCTGCTGCATGCCGCCGGACAGCTGGCTCGGGTACCTGTCCTCGAAGCCGGCAAGGCCGACGCGGTTGATCCAGCGGCGCGCTTCCGCCATCTGCTCGGCGCGGGAGACGCCCTTGATCTCCAGGCCGAACACCACGTTGCCGATCACCGTGCGGTGCGGCAGCAGGGCGAACTTCTGGAACACCATGGCCGTGGAGGCGCGGCGGAAGTTGCGCAGCGCCTTGGGCTTCAGCGCCCGCACGTCGGTGCCCTCGACGATCACCTCGCCGGCCGTCGGCTCGATCAGACGGTTGATGTGGCGGATCAGCGTCGACTTGCCCGAGCCGGACAGGCCCATGATCACCTGGATGTGGCCGGCCTCGATGTCGAGCGACACGTTGTTGAGGCCGAGCACGTGGTTGTGCTTCTCGAGCAGTTCGGCCTTGCCCATGCCGCCGGTCCGCACGGCGTCGATATGCCGCTCGGGATGCCGGCCGAAGATCTTGTAGACGTTGCGGATCTCGATCGACGTATTGGTATCAGGCATGTTCGGCCTCGCGATGCTTCTGGAGCCGGCGGCCGAAGGCCTGGCTGGTGCGGTCGAAGATGATGGCGATGCCGACGATGGCGAAGCCGTTGAACACGCCGAGCGTGAAATACTGGTTGGCGATGGCCTTCAGCACCGGTTGCCCGAGGCCCTGCACGCCGATCATCGAGGCGACCACCACCATGGACAGCGCGGCCATGATCGTCTGGTTGATGCCGGCCATGATGTTCGGCAGCGCCAGCGGCAACTGCACCTTGCGCAGCTTTTGCCAGGTGGAGGCGCCGAAGGCGTCGGCCGCCTCCAGCACGTCCTTGTCGACGAGGCGGATGCCGAGGTTGGTGAGGCGGATGATCGGCGGCACGGCGTAGATCACCACGGCGATCAGGCCGGGCACCTTGCCGATGCCGAGCAGCATCACCACCGGAATGAGGTAGACGAAGCTCGGCATGGTCTGCATCACGTCGAGCACCGGCAGCATGACCGAGCGCGCGCGCTTCGACCACGCCATCAGGATGCCGAGCGGAATGCCGATCGCCACCGACGTCAGCGTCGCCACGACGATCATGGCGAGCGTGCGCATGGTGTCTTCCCACATGCCGAAATAGCCGATCGCCATCAGGGCGGCGGCGGCTCCCACGACCAGCCGCCAGTTGCGGCTGGCGAGGTAGACGAGGCCGACCACCGTCAGCAGCACCAGCGGCCACGGCGTGGTCACCATCAGGCGCTCGACGAAGATCAGGAACGACCTGAGCGGCAGGAAAAAGTCCTCGACGGTGGCGCCGAACTCGCGCGTGAAGGCGCGGAAGCCACCGTCGATGGCTTTCTTGAGAGCGGTAAGGGTGTCGGCATCCATGACCGGAAAGCCGTCAAATGGTGTCATGCGTCTATGGTCTCCATGTTCGGCGAAGGTTGGTGGCGCCGCCCCGGAGACGGACGGGGCGGCGCATGGGGGCCGTCGCCACGAGGGACGACAGCCGCACCAATGCCCTCACCGGGTTCGCACGATGCTGAGGGGAAGCGGTGCCGGACCGCCGGCCGCCGCCTACGCACGCCGGCCCGCCAGGGGCTGCCGGCGATCAACTCGCGAGGATCAGAGCGCCGCCTTGACCTTCTCGGCGACCTCGGCCGGGACCCACTCGGTCCAGATGTCGGCCTTTTCCTTGAGGAAATAGCGCGCGGCTTCCTCGCCGGTCGCTTGGTTGTCGGTCATCCAGGACAGCATCTCGTTGACCGGACCGTTGGTCGGGAAGGACCGGGTCTTGATGTAGTCGTAGGCCGGGCCCGCCCTGTCGGCGAAGGCCTTGGTGACCACGGTGAACACCTCGGACTTGGCCCAGGCGTTCTTCTTCGGCGTCTCGCAATCGGCCACGGCGGTGCAGGCGTTCCACTCCGCCTCGTCGTAAGGCACGTCGAAGCCCAGCCGGACGAGATTGTACTTGCCGAGGATGGCGGTCGGCGCCCAGTAGTAGCCGAGCCACGGCTGCTTGCGCTCGTAGGCCTTGGCGATCGACCCGTCGAGGCCGGCGGCCGACCCGGTGTCGAGTAGGTTGAAGCCGCGCTTGTCCGCCTCGTAGGCCTTGAAGAAGTTGCCGGTGGTCACCTGGCAGTTCCAGCCCGACGGACAGTTGTGAACGGCGCCCCTAGAGGGATCCTCGGGGTCGGGGAACAGCTCGGGATGCTTCAGCGCATCGTCGATGGTCTTGATGTCGGGGTGGGCCTCGGCGACATAGTCGGGGATCCACCAGCCCTCGACGCCGCCCTCGCCAAGCTCCTCGACGGCGTAGACGAGCTTGCCCTCGGCAACCGCCCGGTCGAGCGGCTCGCGCATGGCGTTGATCCAGCCCTCGGGGGCGATGTCGGGTTCGCCCTTCTCGGTCATGGAGGTGAAGGTCGGCTGGGTGTCGCCGGGCACGAGGCTGACGTCGCAGCCGTAGCCGTTTTCAAGAATGGCCTTGTCGACCCAGGCGATGAGTTCGGCGGACTGCCAGTTCATGTTCGCAATCGTGACGCGTCCGCAGGTGCTGTCCGCCGCAAGCGCCGGAACGAGGGAAGCCGACGTCGCTACGAAAAACGTGGTCGCGAGAAGCTGTTTCATCTTGGTCTCCGGGCTTCGCGTTTCGGTCGTTGCGAATGGTGAAACAGCCCACGACCCCGGACCTCCAAATAGCGGGGCGCCATGCCTTCGGAACTGGGCGTTCAGTCATTCGTCGACGTGCTCGCCACTACCGAGCACGCGCCGGCAGTATACAGACCGACATTCTCAGGGCAACCGCAAATTTACCTCAAAAATAAAGTATCATATCTGAAGTAAAATGCGGATTGAGACGTTTTTAGCGGCTTAAATACATAGAATGGAATCCGAATGGAAATATTAGACTAGATTTTTGCGCCACGTTTACCGAGCGTCGCTGCAACTACTCCCTTTTATCCATCCTTTCAGACTCCTGTTTATGCGATCCCCCAACCCGTTCGGAAATCGACCGCTTTTTCCGTTGTAACCCCATAAAATTGTATTACTCAAACTAGCAACTATAGATTGATTCAAATATTTATCGCCCACTGTTCTTCAAACTTCCGCCACCGGTTCGCCATCGCGCCGACACAATCCGACTCTCCTCGGACGGGTCTCCGACGACAAACAGCAGGGGACGCAACGCCCTCCGTTAACCACCCGTTAACCATACGGTCGGCAAATTCTGCCGGGTGGCGCGGTGTGCGTCGCGACCGGCAATACGGGAACGATCGACTTGAGCGACATCACTTCAGCCCCGGAAACGGCACGATCCAGGATTCCCTTCGGGCTCAGCGTGCCCACGGGTTCGGATCTGCGCTCGACGCTGTTGCGCGGCGACATCGGCCTCGCCGTCGGCATCATGGTGATCATGGTCATCCTGATCCTGCCGATGCCGGCGATGCTGCTCGACTTCATGCTGGCGGTGTCGATCATCTTCTCGGTGCTGATCATGATGACGGCGCTGTTCATCCAGTCGCCGCTGGAGTTCACCGCCTTCCCGACCATCCTCCTGATCTCGACGATGCTGCGCCTGTCGCTCAACCTCGCGTCGACGCGCCTCATCCTCAGCAACGGTCACGAGGGAACCGACGCCGCCGGCCACGTCATCCAGGCTTTCGGCAGCTTCGTGATGGGTGGCAACTTCGTCATCGGCATCATCGTCTTTGCCATCCTGATCATCGTCAACTTCGTGGTCATCACCAAGGGTTCGGGCCGCATCGCCGAAGTCGCCGCCCGCTTCACCCTCGACGCCATGCCCGGCAAGCAGATGGCCATCGACGCCGA
>Ga0206117_100462_pt1 | contig 41793 bp, 40 predicted proteins | sample 3A5Ametagenome_FD_177997 | JGI IMG/M metagenome (GOLD analysis project Ga0206117, IMG submission 177997) | Enriched microbial communities from leaf-cutter ant dump, University of Wisconsin, Madison, United States - 3A5A | ecosystem: Environmental > Terrestrial > Nest > Insects nest > Nest dump... | reverse complement strand
GCCGGCTCCGCCGGAACGCTGGGTATCGGCATCTTGGTCCTCCCGGGGAGCCCCTTGTCCTTGGGGGCTTTCCTCGATTGTCGCCGGGATGCCGACACCGCTTACAAATCCGTTGCGATGTTAACATCCTAACATTTTCTGAAAGGATAGTTTCATGCTGGCGCGCGCTGTGTCAAGATCAATGCACGCGATTGTGATCCTGACCACGGCCCTCCTGTTCAAGGCTTTGCGCCATTGGGATTAACTCCTCTGGATTGTAAGGTGCGGCCGCGGTCAGCAAGGGCGGAAACGGTGCGGAATGCGGACATGTCGTTGAGAAAGACCGAGCGTTTGAACAGGTTGCAGTCCGCCCTGGATGCCGGTGGCTACCTTCGGCTGAAGGATGCGGCGCGGCTGCTGGGCGTGTCGGAAATGACGGTGCGGCGCGACATCGCGTCCTGCGGCGGACGATTCGCCTATCTCGGCGGCTACATCGCCGGCGGGCTGGAGAGCGCAGGCGGCATGGGCTACATCCTGGATCGCGAGCGGGACGCCCATATCGAGATGAAGCGCACCGCCTGCGAGGCGGCGGCAAGCCTGCTGAAACCGGGTGAAACGGTCTTCATCGATTGCGGCACAACCACCACCCACCTCGCCAGCCGCATCCCGGCCGACAGCCAGATCACCGTGGTCTGCTATGCCATGAACATCGCGGAGATCGTCTGCAAGAAGCCCGGCGTGCGCGTGGTCATGCTGGGCGGCCTTTACCACGCTTCCTCCGCCTCCTTCTCCAGTCCGGAATCGCTGGAGATGCTGCGCGGCATCGGCATCAACACCGCCTTCATCTCGGCCGGCGGCGTCCATGAGTCCTTGGGGATCAGCTGCTCCAACTTCCATGAGGTGGAGATCAAGCAGACCGCCATCGCCAACGCGGTGACCAGGGCGCTGGTCATCGACAGCAGCAAGTTCGATCAGGTCAAGCCGGCCTTCTTCGCCAAGCTCGACAGTTTCGATTACCTCTGCTGCGACGACGGAATCGACGGCGCACGGGCTGACAGGCTCGCTGCCACCGGTGTGCGCATCGTTCCGGCCTGATCTGTCGGCCGGCCCGTCTCCAGACCCTCTCCGCCATTTCCCTCCGGTCATGGCTGAGGATAATTTAGTATGCTGACATTCAGATGAATCTGCGTTAACGTGGCATCTGGTATACGAAACGCCAGGAACTTGGGATCGCGACAACCAGAAGCGCGAACCACCCAGCAGAGGCCAGACCCGTCGTGACCGCATTCCCTCCGATCATCAGCGCGACGCCGCCCGGCGGCGTTCCCGCCCGCAGCATCCATCCCGGCTCCGGCCGCCGCAAGACGCGCGACCAGCAGAAGGGCCGTCAGGTCGATCCCCTCAGCCTTGACGAGATACGGGCGCTTCTCGGCGACCGGTCCCGTCAGCCGGATCTGCTGATCGAGCATCTTCACCTGCTTCAGGACCATTACGGCTGCCTGCATGCCCGCCATCTCGCCGCCTTGGCGAAGGAGATGAAGCTGGCGCTGGTCGAGGTGTTCGAGGTGGCATCCTTCTACGCCCATTTCGACATCGTGATGGACGGAGAGCCGGCTCCGCCGAAGCTGACCATCCGTGTGTGCGACTCCCTGAGCTGCGCGCTGGCCGGGGCCGAACAGCTGCACGAGGCGCTGAAGGCCGGTGTCGACGAGCGCGAGGTCCGCGTCGTGCGCGCACCCTGCATGGGCGGCTGCAACAATGCCCCGGTCGTGGCCATCGGCCATGCCCCGCACGAGAACGCGACGGTCGACAGCGTGCTCGATGCCGTGGCCCATGGCCATGTCCACCCGGACATTCCCGACTATCTGGGCTTCGACGACTACATCCGCGGCGGCGGCTACAAGATGCTGGCCGAATGCCTGAACGGTGCGCGCGACGTCGATGCGGTGCTGAAGGGGCTGGAGGATTCCAGCATCCGCGGCCTGGGCGGGGCCGGCTTCCCCACCGGCCTGAAATGGCGCTATGTCCGGGCGGAGCCGGGACCGCGCATGATGGCGATCAACGGTGACGAGGGTGAGCCCGGCACCTTCAAGGACCGCTTCCATCTGGAACGCGACCCGCACCGCTTTCTGGAAGGGATGCTGATCGGCGCCTGGACGGTCGAGGCGACAGACGTCTACATCTACCTGCGCGACGAATACCCGCAATGCCGGGAAATCCTGCTGCGCGAAATCCCGAAGGTCGAGGCTGCCGGATTCGCCCGCCACACCCGCATCCATCTCCGCCGCGGTGCCGGCGCCTACATCTGCGGCGAGGAATCGGCGATGCTGGAAAGCATCGAGGGCAAGCGCGGGCTGCCCCGGCACAAGCCGCCCTTCCCATCGGTGGTCGGCCTGTTCGGCCGCCCGACGCTGATCAACAACATCGAGACGGTGTTCTGGGTCCGCGAGATCCTGGAGAAGGGCGGAGCGTGGTTCGCCAGCCATGGCGTGAACGGCCGCAAGGGGCTGCGCACCTTCTCGGTCTCCGGCCGGGTCAAGGAACCGGGGGTCAAGCTGGCCCCGGCCGGCATCACCCTGCAGGAGCTGATCGACCGGTATTGTGGCGGCATGGCCGACGGTCACACGCTGAAGGGCTATCTGCCCGGCGGCCCGTCGGGGGGCATCCTGCCTGCGTCGATGGCGAACATTCCGCTCGATTTCGGTACGCTCGAGGCACATGGCTCCTTCATCGGTTCGGCTGCCGTCGTCGTGCTGTCCGACAAGGACAACATGCGCGACGTGGCACTCAACCTGCTGAAATTCTTCGAGGATGAAAGCTGCGGCCAATGCACCCCTTGCCGGGTCGGCACCGAGAAGGCGGTGCGCCTGATCGGCGAACCGGAATGGGACGAGGAGCTGCTGACGGCCCTCGCCACCGTGATGGGCGATGCCTCGATCTGCGGCCTGGGGCAGGCGGCGATGAATCCGATCAAGCTGGTGATGAAGCATTTCCGCGACGACTTCGTGTCGCGCCAGGGCACGGACCGGGGCAGGGCTCCGGGGGCCGCCCAGGGCGCAACCGGATCGCAGGGGTAAGGAGACCGACATGTCCAACGGCATCACGTTCACCCTGGACGGCACCGAGGTCGAGGCGCGGAACGGCGAGACGATCTGGCAGGTCGCGACCCGGCTCGGCACCGAGATCCCTCATCTCTGCCACCGGCCGGAACCGGGCTACCGCCCGGACGGCAACTGCCGCGCCTGCATGGTCGAGATCGAGGGGGAGCGCGTGCTCGCCGCCTCCTGCATCCGCAAGCCCAAGCCCGGCATGACCGTGCGGACCGCGTCTGAGCGGGCCAAGGCATCGCGCAAGCTGGTCTTCGAACTGCTGCTGGCCGACCAGCCGGAGCGGGAGAGCGCGCACGACCCCAACTCCACCTTCTGGAACTGGGCCGACAAGGTCGAGATCGCCGGCAGCCGCTTTCCCGCCGTGGACCGGCCGACCAAGACCGACGACATGTCGCATCCGGCGATGGCGGTTCAGCTCGACGCCTGCATCCACTGCAACCTGTGCGTCCGCGCCTGCCGCGAGGTGCAGGTCAACGACGTCATCGGCATGGCGGCGCGCGGGCATCTGGAAAAGATCGTCTTCGATTTCGACGACCCGATGGGCCAGTCCACCTGCGTCGCCTGCGGCGAGTGCGTGCAGGCCTGCCCGACCGGTGCGCTGATGCCGGCGACCCTGGTGGACGAGAAGGGCGTCTACGCCAACGCACCCGACCGTGAAGTCGACTCCGTCTGCCCGTACTGCGGTGTCGGCTGCCAGCTGACCTACAAGATCAAGGACAACAGGATCGTCGCCGTCGATGGCCGCGACGGCCCGTCGAACCAGAACCGCCTGTGCGTCAAGGGCCGTTTCGGCTTCGACTACGCCCATCACGGCGACCGGCTGACCGTGCCGCTGATCCGCAAGGAGGGGGTGTCGAAGCACGATGTCGACATCGACCCGATGAACCCCTTCACCCATTTCCGCGAAGCGAGCTGGGACGAGGCGCTGGCGGCGGCGGCCGGCGGACTGCGCAAGATCCGCGACGAGCGCGGCGGCAATGCGCTGGCCGGTTTTGGGTCGGCCAAGGGGTCGAACGAGGAAGCCTATCTGTTCCAGAAGCTGGTCCGCACCGGCTTCGGCACCAACAATGTCGATCACTGTACGCGGCTCTGCCATGCCTCTTCGGTGGCAGCACTGATCGAGGGCGTCGGGTCGGGGGCGGTGTCGGCCCCCTTCATGGCTGCGGAGGATGCCGAGGTCATCGTCATCATCGGCGCCAACCCGACGGAAAACCATCCGGTCGCCGCCACCTTCTTCAAGAACGCGGCGGAGCGCGGCGCCAAGCTGATCGTCATGGATCCGCGCGGTCTCGCCATGGCGCGCCATGCCACGCACATGCTGCAGTTCACGCCGGGCCGCGACGTGTCGATGCTGAACGCCATCCTCCACACCATCATCGCGGAGGGGCTGTACGACCGCCAATACGTCCAGGCCAACACCGAGGATTTCGAGGCGCTGGCCGAGACGGTCAAGGACTACCCGCCGGAGGAGATGGAGAAGGTCTGCGGCATCCCGGCCGCCACCCTGCGCACGGTGGCCCGGCTGTTCGCCCGGTCCAAGGCGTCGATCATCTTCTGGGGCATGGGCGTATCGCAGCACATCCACGGCACCGACAACAGCCGCTGCCTGATCGCGCTGTCGCTGGTCACCGGCCAGATCGGCCGTCCCGGCACCGGCCTGCATCCGCTGCGCGGCCAGAACAACGTCCAGGGCGCGTCCGACGCCGGGCTGATCCCGATGTTCTACCCCGACTACAAGTCGGTCGAGGATCCGGAGGTCCAGTCTTTCTACGAAAATTACTGGGGCACCAAGCTGGACGGCAAGCGCGGCCTGACGGTGGTCGAGATCATGGACGCCATCCATGACGGCCGGATCAACGGCCTCTACATCGAGGGCGAGAATCCGGCGATGTCCGATCCGGATGTGACCCACGCCCGCGAGGCGCTGGCGATGCTCGACCATCTGGTGGTGCAGGACATCTTCCTGACCGAGACGGCCAAATACGCCGATGTGGTGCTGCCGGCCTCGGCCTGGCCGGAGAAGGACGGCACCGTCATCAACACCAACCGTCAGGTTCAGATGGGCCGTGCGGCGGTGCCGCTGCCGGGCGAGGCGCGCCAGGATCTGTGGATCATCCAGGACATGGCGCGCGGGCTGGGGCTGAACTGGAACTACAGCCACGTGTCGGAAGTGTTCACCGAGATGGTCGGCGCCATGCCGTCGCTCGCCAACATCAGCTGGGAGCGGGTGGAGCGCGAAGGCTCCGTCACCTATCCGGTCGACGGTCCGGACCAGCCCGGCCACGACATCGTCTTCGGCAACGGCTTCCCGACGAAGACGGGCCGCGGACGCTTCGTGCCGGCGCGGCCGATCAACCCGGCGGAGATGCCGGACCTCGATTACCCGCTGGTGCTCACCACCGGCCGCCAGCTGGAGCATTGGCACACCGGGTCGATGACCCGCCGGTCGAGTGTGCTGGATGCGGTGGAGCCGGAGGCGGTGGCCTATGTCTCCCCGCATGACCTCACCCGCGCCGGGATGAGGACCGGCGACTACATGCTGGTGTCGAGCCGTCGCGGCACGATCCGCCTGAAGGCGCGCATCGACGACCGCATGCCGGTGGGGCTGGTCTTCATTCCCTTCGCCTACGCGGAAGCGGCGGCGAATGTGCTGACCAACCCGCAGCTCGATCCCTTCGGCAAGATCCCGGAGTTCAAATACTGCGCGATCAAGATCGAGAAGGCGCAGATGGCCGAGGCGGCGGAGTAGCGAGGTTGAAACCGGTCCCGCAGGCGGCGTGCGCGCCGCCGCCTGCGGTCCCACTGCTGGCTTCGCTCCCGTTACGACGGCTCCCGTGCGCCGGTCAGCACCACGCCCACCCCGGCGGCCTGCGGGACGATCTCCAGCTTTTCCACCTGCACCCGGGCGAAGACCGCCTGCGGCGGCGACAGGCACAGCGCCAACAGCTTTTCCGCCAGCACCTCCAGCAGTTGGATGTGCGGGCTTTGCGTGAAGGCTTCGACACCCTTGATCAGGTATTCGTAGGAGACGACGGCGTCGAGATCGTCGACGAAGGGCCGGTTCGGCACCTCCACCGTGACGGTCAGGCTGACCCGCACGCGCTGGGTCCGGGTCTTCTCATGCTCCCAGACGCCGATGCGGAAATTGCCGACATAGTCGCGCAGCACCAGATCGTAGCGGCGCATCAGGGCCGCCGTGCGCGGCGGCGGCGGTCGCAAGACAGTCATGATGCTACTGTAGCCGCTTTGAGATTCATCCGGCATTCCTCGGTCCTCCCCGCCGCCCGCTTACCGCTTTTGCGGCGCATGCTCCGCCAGCCGGTGATCGACCAGCCAGCCGACGCCGCGCGACCATGCGGTCTCGGTGTCGCCGCGGATGTCGCCGCGCGCCGTCGTCACCGCCTGGCCGGTGCCGACGTCCTCGACGACCACGCCGATCCACAGGATCAGGCTGCTGACCTTGCGGACGATACCGAAGACGACCAGATCAGCCCCGGCCGCCCGCGCGATGTCGCGCTCGCAGCCGTTGCAGGACCGGATCGCCGTTCCAGGCGGGATCAGTCCGGCGGTGGCCGCATCGCCGATCACGTCATACCCCTTGGCATCGAGGGCATGGCGCAACTCCGCGCTGACCCGTTTCAACCGCTCCGCATGCTCCGCGGATGGGGCTTCGCCGCTGCTGTCCTCCAGTTCGAGGTCCAACACCAGTGTCCGCGCCGATGCCGGTACCGGCAACGCGACCGTCGCAACAGCGATGATAGCGGCCGCGGCCCACCTCCCCACATGATCCATCGGGCTTCTCCTTTTGCGCAGCGGATCCGATTGCGCCGGATCGTTGGTGGGGCCATCATTCCTGCCATGCAACGATATTCCTCCGTCCTCGGACCCGCCTTCGCCGCGGCTCTGGCCATCGCCGTGAGCGCCGGATTGCCCGCCGCCGCCATTGCGCAGGACCCGAAGAACCCCGACTGGCCCTGCCAGCAAATCCTTGTTCCCAGCTTGTCCCCGGCTTCGGTCTGGGATGGCCCGCCGCTCGATGGCCTGATGGACGAATGGCAGCGAGACCCCGCGGTAGCCACCCTGGTCCGGCGTGCCGCCGACGACAGCGTCGATCCCGCGATTCTGGAACCGCAAGTCGAGGCACTGGCAGGCCAGGCCAAACAGGGCGCGAAACAGGAGCACGACCGCAGGCTCGCCCTGGTGTTCGCCGGAACCTTCCAGACGCTGGACCGTCAGCGCACCGCCGCCATCGCCTCCATCGAGCGGTACGCCCAGCACCAGCGGGCCTTGCGCGACCGCATCGCCGCCAGCCTGCGCGACCTCGACGCCGCATCGGGCGACGCGGCCCGCGCGAAGGAGATCAAGGATGCCATCGCCTGGGACCGCCGCATCCTCGACGACCGCCGCCGGTCGCAGACCGCGGTGTGCGAGCAACCGGCCCGGATCGAGCAGCGGCTCGGCCAGATCGCCCGGATGCTGACGGCGTTGCTGTCCTGAGCGGAATACTCAGTTCGCAATCTTGGTTATGGACTTTGGCGATACGGGGTTCGGCTCCGGTTCGACCGTGACCAGCTCGTGTCCCGCCGCCGTCCAACCTTCGGTACCGGCTGGGAACCATTTCACCGACTGGTAGCCCAGGGCCACCGCGCGTCTGGCCGCATTCCAGCTCATCCAGCAGTCGGGCTGGCAGAACACCACCAGCGGACGCTTGCGGTCACCCGCGGTCAGTGCTTCCAAGCCGGTGCGAAAATAGGCCTCCTGTTCGTCCGACGGAGCACCGTAGCCGACATTCGGCAGCCAATGGGCACCGGGAAGGCTGCGATGCGGCGGCGGCACCCAACGGCTGTCCGCCGCCAGGCCCACCGGTTTCGGTGGCGTCGGCAGCACGTCGACCAGGACGGCGCCTGCCTTCGCCAGCCGCTCCACCTCCGCCGCTCCCACCGTTTCGGCACCGCGCAGGCCGGGCGGGGTGGGGGCGCGGTAATCGGTTATGCGATAGCCGTCAGGCTCCGCCACCTCTGCCCGGATGGTTCCGTCGGCATTGACCAGCGGGACATGGTATTCGGCGAGGATGCGGTCGATGTCGCCCTGACGGCGGACGATGAAGTCGTTCAGCCAGTGCCGCCAGTCCGGTTCGTCCGGACGGAGGCCCATGGAGATCATGTATTGAAAGGGTGAAGCCCCCGGCTCGTCCACCAGCGGCACGACCGCCAGCGGCACCTGTTGCCGGGCGGCGAAATAGCCGGCAATCGGCCCCCAGACGATGGCGGCATCGGTGCGTGCCGCCGCCACATCCTCCACCGCCTGCTGGGCCGGATGGTGAGCGCGCGTGTCGGTGTCGAGCTGGTAGGGCTCCATGTTGATCAAGCCATGGCGCAGCATCACCGCCGAAGGCGGCGTGCGGGCGACGACGCCGATGCGTGCACCCTGCAGCGACGGATCGGCCAGATTCTTGGCCGTGATTCCGGAATCCTTCCGATAGATCAGCGCATAGGTCGACCGGTAATAGGGATTGGTGTTCTGCATCAGCTCTTCGCCGACCGCCGTGCCCATCACCAGATCGCATTGGCGGGTGCGCAGCGTGTTGCGGACGAAGCCGATGGTCTGCGGCCACCATGTGAAGGTCAGCGACACCTTCAAATCGTCGGCGATCAACTGGGCGATCCGGTTCTCGAACCCCTCGCGGCGATCGTTGGAGAAGGGAAGCAGGCTGGCATCGGCGCAGACGCGCAGCACCTCGGTGGGGATGCCCTCTGCCGCACTGGCAGGCTGGCCAATGGACGCAGCCGCCGCGCAGAGCGCGACGGCCAGGTACAGGACACGCCTGGAACAGAAGAGTCGGCGGGTCATGCCGGACTCACGACGGAGCTTTAAACCGCTCGGGCCGTCCACGGCCGATCTTGTCGTCCGAGCGCGCCTTCAGATAGCGGTAGATGTCGGCGAGGTTGAGCATCACGTTGGGATCGGACCCGAAGGTCGGCATCACCTTGTCGCCGGTGGCGCCCATGTTCTTGCGCCCGTTGGTCACCACGTCGGTGAATTGCCAATAGTCCATGCGCTTCAGAGAATCGGCCAGCGCCGGCGCGAAGGACGAACCGAGCCCGTCCGGCCCGTGACAGACGTGGCAGGACGAGGCATAGCGCCGATAGCCGTTGTAGGTCCCCTGGTCCACCTTGCCGTCCCGCACCGCGTAGAGCGGCACACCCTGATCGTCCACCAGTTCCTCCGGGTCGGCGACCTTCGCCTCCTGCGCGGCGTTTCCGCTGGATGGCGCCTGGGTGGTTGGAGCCTGGGCGGTTGGGCTTTGCGTAGCCGGAGTTTGAGCGGTTTGCGTCTGGTTCGGCGGTGTCGGGCTCTGCTCCGGTTTCTGTGCTGCATCCTGCTGGCCGAATGCGGTGCCGAGGGTCACGGTTGCGGTGAACCCGATGGCGGCGCACAGCCCGATCAGGTATTTGGGCATCTTGCTTTCTCTCCCCACTGCCTTCATGCGTAGGCGCCATCAGCCTTGAAATTGTGCAGGCGCCGGCACCCAGCCTTGGGAACCGGCGCCCGCTTGTTCGTTACTGATTGTCCGGCAAGGCGAAGACGGTCAGCGTGCCGCCCAGCTGGGTGTATTCGCCAAGCGCCTTGTGCGCGCCGACGGCGCCCAGCCCTTCCTGTTCGCCGGTCAGACCGGCGGCCAGCCCGATGCCGGCCCAGCCGCCGACACCCGACAGCACGGCGATGTATTGCTTGCCCTTGTGCATGTAGGTGTTGACGTTGCCGATGATGCCGGACGAGGTCTTGAAGTTGTACAGGTCCTTGCCGTCCTTCAGATCGAACGCCTTCAGATAGCCTTCCAGCGTTCCATAGAAGCCGATGCCGCCCTTGGTCGACAGGGCACCGCTCCACACCGCGAAGCGTTCGGGCTTTGACCAGACGATCTTGCCGGCGGACGGATCCCAGGCGATGAAGTTGCCCATGCCGCCGTGGGAATCGGGCGCCGGATACATGCTGAGCGTCGCGCCGACATAGGGCTGGCCGGCGGAATACTCCACCTTGAACGGCTCGTAATCCATGCAGATGTGATTGGTCGGCACATAGATCAGGCCGCTGTCGGGTGAGTAGCTGGCCGGCTGCTGGTCCTTGGAGCCCAGCGCCGCCGGGCAGACGCCGGTGGTGTTGTGATCCTCGCCCTGGGCGAAGGTGCTGTACTTGTCGTTCACCTTCGGCCGGCCGGTCTTCATGTCGATCTCGCTCGCCCAGTTGACGGACGGATCGTATTTCTGAGCGACCAGCAGTTCGCCGTTGGTGCGGTCGATGGTGTAGGCGAAGCCGTTGCGGTCGAAATTGATCAGCGCCTTGCGCTTGCCCCCGCCGATGGTGACGTCGGCCAGGATGTTCTCGTTGACGCCGTCATAATCCCATTCGTCGAAGGGCGTCTTCTGGAACACCCATTTCGCCTGTCCGGTGTCGGCATCGCGGGCGAAGATGGTCATCGACCATTTGTTGTCGCTCTTGGCCCGATCCTTGTCGACCGCGCGCTGCGCCGGATTCCAGGTGCCCGGGTTGCCGGTGCCGTAATAGATCAGGTTCAGGTCGGGATCGTAGGTGTACCAGCCCCAGGTGGTGCCGCCGCCGATCTTCCACTGGTCGGCCGGCCAGGTCTTGATGCCGAGGTCGGGTTCGCCGATCGGCTTGCCGAGCATCATCGTCTTCTGCGGGTCGATCATCACGTCCTTGTCGGGACCGGTCGAATAGGCCCGCCACACCATTTTGCCGGAGTTGATGTCGTAAGCGGTCAGATGGCCGCGCACGCCGAACTCGCCGCCGCTGATGCCGACATAGACCTTGTCCTTCACCACCAGCGGGGCGGCGGTCAGCGTCTCGCCCTTGCTGGCATCGCCGTTCTTGGCCGACCACAGCACCTTGCCGGTTTCGGTGTCCAGCGCCACCAGCGTGTTGTCGGCCTGACCCAGGAACAGCTTGTTGCCGGCGACCGCCACACCGCGGGTGACGGTGTCGCAGCACATCACGGGGATGACGGACGAATCCTGTCTCGGCTCATACTTCCACTTGATGCGGCCGTTGTCGTTGAGATCGAGCGCATAGACGTTGTTGGGGAAGGGCGTCGAGATGTACATCGTGTCGCCCACCACGATGGGACCGCCTTCGTGGCCGCGAAGCACGCCGGTGGAGAACTGCCACACCGGTCGCAGGTTTTTCACGTTGTCGCGGGTGATCTGGTCGAGCGTGCTGTAACGCTGGCCGGCATAATTTCCGAGCTGCAATGCCCAGTTGGACGGGTCCTTCTGGTTCTTCAGGATGTCGTCGTTGGCGAAAGCACCAGTGGGGATGGCGGCGGTGGCCGCCTGGATCGCGGCGGTGACGAGCAGACAGCGCACAAAGGGGTTCATGTGTTTCCTCCCGATTTTTCGGCGGTCGTCCGTAGTCCCAGAAACTCGTGCGGCGGCAGGCGGCGGCTTCCGTGAAGGCGGTCTTCAGAGAGGGCGTTCTCCCTCGACGATGGACGCATGACGTCGAACTGAGAGACGTCGGGCGGTTCGGTTACCGGCGCTCAGATTTCTAACTGTTTTGGCATCGCAGGCGTGCCGGTCCTAAATGCCGGGACACGACTGTTGGCGGGGTTCTAAACTGCCCCGCACTATGTTGGCGATACTGACAATCAGTTTGATCAAATAAAGATAGGCTGTGAAGATTATTTTCCGCTACCGTTCGAAAGTTTTCGAAAGAGGCGGAATAACGGGTAAAGCGAGACTGAAGGGTTAATTCGGAAGATCGCGGATGCCGGAACTGACACCCCCGACATTAGCCCTGTTCGGCCGGGCCACCCCGTCGCGCCCAGAAACCGCGCCCTGGATCGTAGGCCAGAACGGCAGCACCAAGGAACAGAGCGAGACAGCCGGCCACCCATAGAAGCGCGGTGACATCGACTCGGAGATACAGGCTGAAGCGGATCAATTCCACCGCCCGGGTGAAGGGATTCCAGGCGGCGATCTGGTAGAGCGCCGGGCTGCCCTCCCTGATCCGCCAGAGCGGATAGAGGGCGGAGGAGGCGAAGAACATCGGGAAGATCACAAAGTTCATCACCCCGGCGAAATTCTCCAACTGCCGGACGAAGGACGATATCAGCAGGCCGAGCGCCCCGAGCATCAGCCCGCTGAGCAGCAGCGCCGGCAGGGCCGCGAGATAGCCCAGCGGCGGCGGTTCCACCCCCCACAGCCATGCGATGCCGAGAAACACATAAACCTGTGCGGTCGACACCGCGACACCTGCCAGCAGCTTGGCGACCAGCAGGTACCAGCGCGGCAGGGGACTGACCAGCAGAGTCCGCATGCTGCCCATCTCACGGTCATAGACCATCGACAGCGAGTTCTGCATCCCGTTGAACAGCTGGATCATCGCGACCAGTCCCGGCACCACATACTCGTCGTAGAGGATGTAGGTTTCGTAAGGCGGGATGATCGACACGCCCAGCACGGCCCGGAAGCCGACGGCGAAGATCGCCAGCCAGACCAGCGGCCGGACCAGGGCGGCGAAGAATCGCTCACGCTGGTGCAGGAAACGCAGGCCTTCGCGCACGATGATGCTGCGCAGGCAGTACCAGTAGGTTGCGGCGCTCATGGCCGGCGCTCCCCCGTGGTCAGGGCGGTGAAAGCGGCGGGCAGGCTGGCCGTGGCGGTCTCGGCGCAGACCGTCCGCACCGTGCCGGAGGCGCGCAGCCGGCCCTGGTGCAGCATAACGACAGAATCCTCGTCGGCCGCCTCGTCCATCAAATGGGTGGCCCACAGGACCGCCAAGCCCTGCTCCCGGCACAGCGCGCGGACATGGGTCAGAATGTGGCGGCGCGAGTCTGTGTCCAGCCCGACCGTCGGCTCGTCCAGCAGCAGCAGGCTCGGCCGGTGCAGCAGCGCACGGGCAATCTCCACCCGTCTTCGCTGACCGCCGGACAGGGCGCGGACCTTGTCGTCGCCGCGGTCGGCAAGGCCGATGCGCGCCAGTTCCTCCCGAGCGCGGGCTTCGCAGTCGGGGGGCGACATTCCATGCAGGCCGCCATGATAGCGCAGATTCTGCCGGACGGTGAGATCGAGGTCGAGCGTCGGCTGCTGGAAAACCACGCCGATCCGCTCCAGCGCGCGGGTCGGCTGGCGCCGCAGGTCGAAACCGAAGATGCGGATGGCGCCCGTCCGGTTGGAGTAGAGCCGGGTGATCAGCGAGAACAGCGTTGTCTTTCCCGCCCCATTCAGGCCCAGCAGCATGGTGAAGCCGCCGGGCGCCAAGGCGAAGGACACGCGATCCAGCGCCACGCGCTTGCCGAAACTGTGGCTCAACTCCTCCACCGCCAGGGCGGGAGGGCCGTGGATCGCAGGAATCGGCTGAGGCTCTACAGGGATCGCGGCTTCGTACATCCTGTCTTCCCCAGGACACACCCTGTTCGATGCCGGAGTGAAATCCGGTGGGCGGCGGTCGCCATGCTTCGGAAGGGTCATTGCAAAGAGAGCGTTCGCGCCTGATTGTTGGGATTGCAAACGATTGTTCAAGATGCTTTTCCGAGGGGGTGGAGCTTGACCCCGACGGCAATTCCGGAATTCGTCGTGGTTGCGCTGTCGGCACGGGCGCTGGCGGCCAGCGCCTGCCGCGGCGGGCGCAGCGTCGCCGCCATCGATCTGTTCGCCGATGCGGATACGGCAGCCATGGCCGGCCCCTGCCTGAGCCTGCCATCGCGCCGGCTGCGCATTTCCGCCGGCGCATTGCGGCGGGCGCTTGCCTTGCCCGATTTGCGCGGGCTGCCGCTGGTCTATGGCGCCGGCTTCGAGGATCGGCCCGATCTGCTGGCGGCGATTGCCCGCGCCCAGCCGGTGATCGGCAACCGGGCGGAAGCGGTGGCGCAGGTGAAGGATCCTCTCGTTTTCGCAGCCCTGCTTGCCCGTCTCGGCATTCCGCATCCCGAGGTCTCGCTGTCGCTGCCGGACAGGGACGGTTGGCTGGTGAAGCGCGCAGGTGCCAGCGGTGGCGGCCACATCCGGCGAGCCTCCAAACGACCCCCGGTCGGCCATTATGCCCAGCGCCGCATGGGCGGGCGTCCGGTGTCCCTGCTGTTCCTGGCCGACGGCCGTCGCATCCTGCCGGTGGGCTTCAGCCGGCAATGGGTGGCGCCGGCACCCGGCCAGCCCTACCGTTACGGCGGGGCGGTCGGCCCGTTGCCGGCTTGCGGAAGGATGGGCGCGGCGATGATCGATGCGGCGGCGACGATCACCGAAGCGGTGGGGCTGGTCGGGCTGAACAGCGCCGATTTCCTGGTCGGGTCTGCCGGATGGTGCCTGCTGGAGATAAACCCGCGGCCGGGAGCGACGCTCGACCTGTTCGACCGTCCGCCGATGCCCAGCCTGTTCGGCCTGCATCTGGCGGCCTGCGCCGGGCAACTGCCGGCCGCACTGCCACCGCTTGCCGGCTGCCGCACCGCCATGATCGTCTACGCCACAGCTCCGGTCCATTTGCCGGAGGGACTGCGCTGGCCGGGCTGGACAGCCGACCGCCCGCAAACGCCTGCGTATGTCCCGACCGGAGCGCCGCTTTGCACCGTGCTCGCCGATGCAGACGACCCGCTGGAGGCCCGGCGCCTTGCCGGCCGGTATGCCCGGACGTTGTGCCGGCTCACCACCATGGTGGAGGCGGCATGAGCGGCGCAGTCGCTTTGTTCACCGACGGAGCCGATTGGCACGCGGCACGCCTGGAGCACGCATTCGCGCGCCGCGGTGTCGAGTGCCGGCGCGTTTCGTTGAGCGCCTGCGGCTTTGCCGTCGGACGGACGCTGACCGATCTTCTGCTGCCGGGCTTTGGCGACAGCCTGCCGTCCGGTGCTTTCGTGAGGGTGATCGGTCAAGGCAGCTTCGAACAGGTGACGCTGCGCTTGGGAGTGCTTCACGCGCTCGACCGGCTGGGCGTCCCCGTCTACAACACCGCCCGGGCCATCGAGCGCTGTGTGGACAAGAGCACCACCAGTTTCCTGCTGGCCCGGTCCGGCCTGCCGACCCCTCCCTCCGTCGCCGTTCAATCCGCCGATATGGCGCGTGCCGTTGTGGAGAACACGCCGGACTGCGTGCTGAAGCCGCTGTTCGGCGCCCAGGGACGCGGCCTGCGCCGCCTGCCCACCCCAGACGACGTGCCGGAGTCCGAAGCGGTGGCCGGCGTCTATTACCTTCAATCCTTCGTGCCGCCGCGCCGGGAGGGCGAGTGGCGCGATTGCCGGGTCTTCGTCGTGGGAAGGCATGCGGTGGCCGCCATGATCCGCCATGGCCGCAGCTGGATCACCAATGTGCATCAGGGCGCCCGCTGCGAGGCCATGGCCCCGGACGGCACCGCCGCCGATCTGGCGGTGCGCGCCGCCGCTGCCGTGGGGGCGGATTATGCCGGTGTCGATCTTATCGCCGATCCTGGTGACGGCGACCGCTGGCTGGTGTTGGAGGTCAATTCGATGCCGGCATGGCAGGGCTTGCAATCGGTCAGCAAGACCGACATTGCCGATGTGCTGGCCGCCGATTTCCTGGGCCGGATCGATGTCGTTGCATCGAAGGAACCGCGATGACCGCCCGCCTGCTGCGCCTCTATCCTGGCGCGCCTGGGGACATCGCACTGTCCGGCGCCTATCTCGCCCACCGCCTTCATGAGCGGGGGAGTGCCGGCGCGCCGTTCGTCTATGCCAGCTTCGTCGCCAGCCTGGACGGGCGCATCGCCTTGCGCGACTCCGCCACCGGGGAAAGCCGGCTGCCGGCCGGGCTGGTCAGCGGCAACGACTTCCGGCTGTTCCTCGAACTTCAGGCGCAGGCGGATTGCTTGGTCACCCATGGCGGTTACCTGCGCGACCTTGCGGCGGGGCGATTGGACGACGTTCTGCAAATCGGCACACAGGCGGCCACGCGGGATCTGGCGCAGTGGCGGGTGGACAACGGCCTTTCACCCCAGCCTGCCGTGGTCATCGCCAGCGCAGGCCTGGAATTTCCGATGCCCATCTCGCTTAAAAGGCATGGTCAGCGCGTGATCGTCGCCACCGGTGCTGAGGCTCCGCCCAAGCGGATTGCGCACTGGCGGCGCGCCGGCTATGAGGTGCTGGTCGCCGGTGCCGGCGCGTCGGTGGAAGGCGGGGCCCTGGTCCGCGAACTCGGCAGCCGGGGGCTGCGCAGCATCTATCTGCTGACGGGGCCGCGGATGCTCGACACCATGCTGCGCGATCGGGTGCTTTCACGGCTTTACCTCACCACCGCGCATCGCCTGCTCGGTGGTGAGAGTTTCCACACCATGCTGTCGGGACCGGAGTTGGGGAATGCCGGCCGGCTGCGGCTCTGCGCGCTGCACTACGATGTTGGCGCGCCGGACGATGCGGGGCAGTTCTTCGTCCATTTCGAGCCGCTGCCGGCCTGAGTTGAAGACGTGCAAGGATGTTCGAGGAATGGATCGCCTTTGCCGGTTACAAACCGGCGCAGGCGTAGGCGTTGATTTCGGTGCCGACCGAAATCTCGACAATCTTCGGCTTACGCCAGGTCTTCATGTCCGCATCCTCCGCTGGAATGGGCGATCGGGCATCATTGCCGCGGGAGCCCAATAGGAAACTGTACCCGTGAGACCGCAAGTCGACCATTCTCCCAATGGATAGCTCTGAGATAATTTAGGCCAGATTTGTTGCGCTGCAGCAAGAATTCGCGGATAGTTTCTTGGTAGAATTAGAAAAATTCTATGCGGCTCCTGCTGATTTACCAAATATTTGAAAATAAATATATTTTTGTTAAAAATACATATGAAGTACTTGAGATATCCGGAGGTGTCGTGACCTTCGATTTATGGGTAAGGAGTTATTTGGAGCATGGACGGTGTCCGGTCCTATCGCGCTGGCCCGGATGCGACCGGTGGCGTACCCCATGACGGCGATCAGGACACCGCCATCCGGCAGGACGCCACCGGACTGGGGGTCAGGCGGCGAAGGGATGCTTGGCCGAATCCTTCTGGTTCAGCAGATCCTTGAGGCCTGGATAGCCGGACACCGCCCGTTCGATGGCTTCCTTGGTGGCGCGGTAGTTGTAGTCCTGGATCTTGGCGTTATCCTTGGCTTCCCAATGGATGAAGACGCCGACGCAGATGAAGATGTTGTCGATCTCATCCTGCGGGATGGTGCCGGCGGCGACACAGTCGGCGACCGCCTTGGCGACGCCATGCTGGGCCGGCCCGAACATCTGTACCGCCTGTTCCGCCCCCTTGATCGTGACTTTGTTGAACAGGATGGTGGAGGGTTTGCATTGCAGGTTGGGGGCGATGACCGCCAGCAGGCTGGTGAAGCCGTCCTTGTTGTTGGTCAGCGCGTTGCAGAAGGCGGTTTCGGCCGCACTGCCGCGCGGTCCCATGATCAGGTCGATGTGGGCAACCTCGTTGCCGTCACCGACCAGAGATTCGCCCACCAGCACACGATTGATTTTCGGGGATGACCCCTGCCACATGCCCATCGCCGCTTTCTCCCATGCATTTTGAAATCATTGGAGGACCGCCGCAGGTCATGCGGAAACGCCGGTTCGGGCCGCTCCAGCACCATCGATGGTGGGATAGCTGCGGCTATGGCGTCGGTCACGGCCGGCATTATGGCATCTTGTTTGTTTTGCCAACAAACTCTCAAAAGAGGTCCGGAGTAACTTGAAATCGCAGCCGCCGCCGTCCCGTTGACCGTATAAGAACCGGGATGGCGCGGCCTTTCGGGCAGCGCTACCCCATCTTCGGGAGGTCGGCGGTTGCGGGTCCGTCAGGAAGCCGGGGATGCTCCCGGTTACTGGCTGTCCTGCTTGCCGGTCGATTGGCCCGAGCCACCCTGGGTGACCGGGGAGCCGCCGATCACGCCCTGCCTTTCCTGTTGGAGAGAGCCGCCCGGAAGCTGTCCGGTCGGGGCGCTGGTGCCGTCGGTGGAACTGCCGGAGCTGCCCTGCGGGACCGGAGCGCCGCCGATGGCGCCCTGGCGCTTGCCGGGCAGGGAGTCAGGCGGCAATTGTCCGGTGGTGCCGGCCGGGGCGTTCTGCGTGCTGGTGCCGGTGGAGCCGCCGGTGGGATTACCGGTGGCGTTGCCGCTGGATTGCGCCGAAGCCGGCAGCGCCGCAATCGCAAGGCCGGCGGCCAGGGCAAGGCCCGTCAAGGGCAGGGTGGTGAAGCGTTTCATCGTGGGTCTCCGGGGATGGTCAATCCTGGCGAGGCGGTTCAGGACCGTCCGGTCCTGCCGCGCGCCGCGTCGGGCCATCGTCGGCGGTTCGCCGACGCACCCGGCCATCCCCATCAACCGGACGGTCCGGCAAGGGGTTCCATCCGCCTACGGCTTGACGACGATGCCCCAGGGCGCGCCGCCGACTGGAATGCTCTTGATCACCTTGTTGCGCTCCAGGTCGATCACCGACAGATCGTTGCTGATACCGTTGGTGGTGTAGAGCCGCTTCTCGTCGGGGGAGAAGGCGAGGTTCCACACGCGCTGCCCGACCAGGAAATAGCGTTTCACCTCAAGGCTGCCGGTGTCGATCTCGGCGATGCGGTTTGCCGGGCCCAGCGCCACGAAGGCGCGCTTGCCGTCCTTCGTCATCTGGATGCCAACGGCCTGGATGGCCTCGCGCCGGACACCGGTGACCTCGAACCGGATCTTCTTGATCACCTTGTGGGCTGCCGCGTCGATCACGCTGACCGTGCCGCCGATTTCGCTCGACACCCAGACCTGCTTGCCGTCGTCGGTGAAACGGGCGACGCGCGGCCGGCTGTCGACCAGAACATTGCCGACGACGGCGTGCTTCTCGGTGTCGATGAAGTGCGCCATGTTGGTGGTTTCGGAGGTGTTGACCAGAATCTTGCCGTCGGGGCTGATCCCCATCCCTTCCGGCTCGACACCGACCTGGATGTTGCCGATGGCCTTGCGTTCGGCGATGTCGATCACCGTCACCATGTTGTCGTTCTCGTTGGCGACGTAGAGTTTCGTCCCGTCCGGCGACAGCACGAACAGTTCCGGATCGGGACCGGAAGGCAATGTGTGGACGATCTTGCCGCTGGCGATGTCCACCACGTCGATCCGGTTGTCGTCGCCGACGCACACGTAAAGCTGCGTCCCGTCGGCGCTCAGCGTGATGCCGCGCGGACGCCGGCCGACCTTGATCTTGTTTTTGATCTGAAGGCTGTCGCCGTCGACCACGGCGATCTGGTTGTCCTTCTCGTTGGACACGAAAATCGTTTCGGCGAGCAGGGGCTCGGCAACCAGGACCGGGCTGGCAAGAAGCAGCAGGGTGCAGGACAGCAGGTAGCGCATGGTATGGTCCGCCTTGTTGGGTCCGCCCTATCGGTTGAGACGGCATTTGCTTTCCGGCGCATCGTCGCCGAGCGTGTCGAGAGGTGTGACCGGGTGCAGGAACCCCTCCTGCGGCGACACCGAGACCAGCATCCGCGGTCCGGCGATCAGGATGGGCTGGCGCATCTGGCCGTCCCAGGCGCGGAAGGACAGCGCCTCGCCCTTGAATCCGGCCAGCTCGAAATCGGGGCTGTGCAGATAGCCGGCCAAGCCGTCGAAGCCGGTGCCGCCGGTGCGGGCCGCCGCCTCCCCGACGCTGCGCACCGCCAGCCACGCGGCATAGTCGCGTGGTGTCATCCAGCGTCCGGCCAGCCTTTCGAACCGGCTTTGCAACTGGGTGCCGCCCCACTGTTCGTTCACCCGCGACCAGGCCGTTGCGGTCAGCCCCTGGGTACCGGCGACCGGGCGCGGATACCAGGTGCGTCCATCGAGGTAGTCGCCGAAATCGCCCGCTTCGTCGGCAACGACCAGCACGTCGTAGTCCGGCCCCTGGGTGGCGAGCGGGATGTCGGACTGGATGGTGGTGACGCCGGTGTCGGTGCGGCGGTTTCCCGTATCGAAGGTCCAGGACTTCTCATCGACGATCCTGCCACCGAAGCGCTTGGCCGCGCGGCGGACGGCCTCGGCATAGAGCGTGTCGCCCGGGTCACGACCGGTCATCAAGCTCCACCGCGGCCATTTCTTCCAGGCGAGATACTGGGCCAGCGCATCGGCCAGCATGCGCCGGCTGGGTGCGGTGTGCAGGATGTTGGCGCGGCATTGCTCGTTGCGCAGCGCATCGTCGGTGGCGCGCGCGTTGAAGAGGACCATGGACTTCGCTTCCGGCTGGTCGGCGGCGGCGAGCAGCGCATCGGCCGGCAGATTGGCGACGACGAAGCGCACACCCTCGTCGGCCAGCGCCTTCACCCCAGCGGAGATGTCGCCGTCCTGCGGCAGGACCTGCTCCACCAGCCGGTAGCTCTGTTTCAGGAAAACGCCGGTCGTGTTGTTGTCGGCCAGCGCCAGCCGGGCCCCCTGAAGCCCTTCGTCGGTCGCGACCGGCTCCAGGAAACTGAGCGGGGTGCGCGGATCCTCCTGCCGTGCCAGATAGCCGATCAGGACCACCGTTGCGCCGGCTTCCTGAGGACCGCTCCCCTGGGCGGCTGCCGGCGGCGCAAGGACAAGCAGGCCGAAAAGCGGCAGGATGACGACAATCGATAAGCCGGATCGTCGTTCAGGCCATCGCCAGAATCTCACCATGCCCTCCCTCCGCAAGGTCGCCGATGAACCGATGGGCGCGGGTGGTGCCCGCACGCTCGAACCAGCTTCCGGTTCCCTCCAGGGCGCGCCGCAGCAGGTGCAGGAACAACCAGTCCCGCGTGCCGCCATCGGCAAAGCCTTCGGGCGTTTTGCCCTGTGCGCTGCCCAGCAGGAGCGTGCCGCGCCGCATGCCGAACCCCGGATGCGGGCCGCAGCCGCCACCGGCGGCCAGCGTTCCGGCGACCATGAAGCCTGCGGCATAGGTGCCGACCGGACCGTCAACGACGATGATCCCGCGGCGCATGCGTTCGGCTGCCCGGTCACCGGCGCTGCCGCCGACGCTGATCAGTCCGCCGCGCATTCCCAGCGGCAGGCCGGGCAGGGCGCCGCCCAGGGACTCCCCGGCATTGCCGGCGATGCGCAGCAGCCCGCCGCTCATCCCGGCGCCGGCGTAGGCGCCGGCGTCGCCCTCCACCAGAATTCGTCCGGACGCCATGCCGGCGCCGACCCGATCCAGGACAGCCTGCCCCGGCTGGATCAGCAGGCCCTCGGCGGCATCGCCCGCCGACACCTCGAACATCCTGCCGACGGTCACCACTTCACCGCCGCAGGGCAACGGCAGTCCGGCGACTTCCTCCGCCGTCAGGCCGGCCAGCCGTTCGGGCAGCAGGGCGGACATGTCCGCAATGGTTCCGGCATCGCCCCGGAAGGTCAGGGTCATGCCGCTCATGCCATCACCTCATGGAGGTGAAAATGGTGCGGCCCCAGCTTTCCGCCGTAATTCCCGGCGGTGATCGCCAGCACGCCGGCCGCCGTCCCACCGGCCGCGGCGGCGGCAATTCCGGCCCGCATCCCTGCGCGGATCGCCGTCTCATCGATACCGTCCAGCACCAGTTCCAGCACCGCCTCGACATCCGGTGTCAGCAGCGTTTCCGGTTCGACCGCCCGCAAGGTCGGGCAGAACCGCGTGTTGGTGGAGGCGATCAGCGCCTTGTATTTCGAGCCGACCTTGGATCCCGACCGCACCACCCCGCCGGGGAAGGGCAGGATGACGCCGGGCAGGGGCCGGATCGCCGCGACCGCCGCCTCCGCCGCGGCGAGGCACTGGCGGTGGCTGGCGGCCAGGATCAGGAAATTGCCGCCGCCGATCCCCTTGGCCACGGCGACGCTGTCCTCGCAGACGAACTCGCCGTCCATCACCGGCAGGCGCCAGAAGCGGCGGTCGCCGAATTTCTTGGAAATCTGATGCCCGTCGCCGAAATAGCGCAAGCCCCCGCCGAGCGGAATGCGCTTGGTCCCTTCAAGAAGCCCGGCATAGCAGGCCGACCCCGGCGAGGTCATGATGCACTGCCCGACCCGGTTGACCACCAACTTGGCGAGGTCGCCGGTCGACATGCCGAAGATCATCACCGCGGCACCCGGCCGGCTGTCCGGCGTCTCTTCCGGCGTCAGCAGCCGTTCCACCGCCGCCTCGCAGCCGCAGCCAATGACCGAGGTGGCGAAGCCGGTCAGGCTGGATGTCGCCGCCTCCACCCAGGCGGGCGTGTCGGCGGTGATGACCAGCCGCGTGTAGGTCATCGGAAACGCCTCGGCAAAGGTGTCCTCGATGCGCACGCCGTTGATCTGCATTTCCGCCATCACGGCACCTCCCGCCGCCGGCAGGGATGGAGCTGCGGACCGGCGCCATGGCGGATCTCCGCGTCCTGGATGCGGAAATGCTTGATCGGCAGGCCGAGCCGCTCGTCGAAATGGCGGGCGATGCGGCGCTCGATCAGATCGTCGAAGCCGGGGCGGACGACATGGGTGCAGCCCTGCGCCATCGCCACCAGCACGCCGTCGCGCACCACCAGCCGGCCGCTCTTGAAGACCAGATCGGGCCGCTCGAACATGGCGCGGCGGTCCGGCACATCGCTGTAGACGGTGACGTCTGCCGAAGCGCCCGGCGCCAGATGTCCGCGGTCGGCAAGCCCAAGGATGCGGGCCGGCGCCGCGCGGGTCATGATGGCGATCTCGGCCAGCGTGTATTCGCGTGCGATGGAGCCCAGCGTGGTGTGGGCCGGTGCGTCGGGATGGATTTCAGCCAGCTTCGCCAGCCGGTAATCGCGGTCCATCAGCAGCCGGATCAGTTCCGGATAGAAGGTAAAGGGCGCGCCGTTGGGATGGTCGGTGGTCAGGAACACCCGCCAGGGATCGTCGAGCAGCAGAAACAGCTCCAGCCCGATTGCCCATTGCAGCGCGTTGACATAGGACGTGTCGCGGTAGCGGAAGGGGACCACGCCGCAGCCGGCGTCGCATTCGATGTCCATCGCCAGCCATTTGCGGGGATGGGCCAGCGGTGCCGTGTGACGCTGCGCCATGGTGTCGGCCGAAGCCGTCACCGTCTGCCCGAACATCACCTGCCCGATGTCCACCGACAGGGTCGGTGTCCGGTTCACCGCCTCCGCCAGCGCCGCGGCACCGGAGGAGAATTTGCGGTCTCCCGCCGTGTCGTAGCTGTGGAACTGGATGTGCGTCATGTGCATCGGCAGCCCCGACGCCGCCTGGATGGTGTCGAGCGTCGTCGCGACGTTGCCGGGAACCCCCAGATTGCAGCCATGGACATGCAGCGGGTGGGGCAGCCCCAGCTCGTAGACCGCACGCGCCAGCACCGTCAGGACGCTGCGCGGCGTGACGCCGTAATACGGCCCGCCCTCGTCCAGGTCGAGCGAGCGGGCGTTGAACTTGAAGGCGTTGATGCCACCGGGGTTGACCACCTTGACGGCAAGGCTCTGGGTCGCTGTCAGCATCCAGGCGACATAATCGTTGACCGCCGCCTGCCCGGCGTTGGTGGCGATCAGATCCAGCAGGAAATCGTCGTTTCCCAGCACCAGATAGCCGCCGGTGTCGATATAGGGGATATCGCTCATCTCCAGATGCGCGTGCCGGGCGTTGGAGCCCAGCATCGCCGGCTCGAAGGCGGCGGTGAATCCCATCTCGATATAGCGGGCGCCGGTGGTGTGGGTGGAGGGCGTGGCGATGCCGCTGCCGCCCCCAATCCTGTCGCCCCCAATCCTGTCGCAGCCGCAGGCATGGCCGGCGAAGCGGTGCCGGTCGTGCTCCTCCCCCATCAGCAGGCGGGCGAGGTTCACCTTGCCGCCGGCGATGTGGCTGTGGATGTCTATGGCACCGGCCATCACCACCTTGCCGGTCACGTCATGCACCGCGTCCGGCGTAGCACCCGGCCCCGGATCGGCGGCGATGCGGTCGTCACGAAGCCAGATGTCGGCGATCTCGCCGTGCCGACCATTGGCAGGGTCGAAAAGCCGCCCGCCGGCAAGCTTCGTCAGCATCCGGCGGCCTCCCTGGTTTTGACCGTCTGGTCGAGTGCCGCCAGCATCCGGCCGATCACGTTGACGACACTCGGCAGACCCCTGTCGATCAGGGCGCCGGCATGGAGAGCGACAACGCTGTCGGCGCGGAACACGTCGCCGGGATGGTCGATGCCCGGAGTGCCCACCGGAATGAACAGCGCCGGCTCCGGCGTAACCATCGCCTCAGGCGGCGCCAGCATGATGACTTTGCCGCCGGTGACGAGAGGCGGTGCATCGGGACGAAAGGCGGATATCCACAGCGTCACGTCGGCGTCACGCAGGCGCCTGCGCCAGTCGAAGCGGTCCGGATCGTGCAGCGGTCCGCCACCATCGAAACCGGTGCGCAAGGGAAAGCCGGTGCGCCAGCCGCAGGCCTGATTGGCGCCGATCAGATTGTCGGCCCCGGACAAGGGAAGACCGGCACAGCGGGTGGTGCCGTCCACCGTACGGATCAGCCGCACCAGCCCCTCGACGATCAGGTCCGGCTGCGGCCCCTCGAACAGTCCCGCCGCCCACACCACCACCGCATAGCGGGCGGACCGCAACCGGGCCGCCAAGACCGCCATTGGATCGCCCGCCGTCAACCGTCCGGCCAGTGCCGTCCTCAGTCCGCCGACCAGTGTCGCCAGATCGGTCTGCGTGCCGGTATCCAGGCCGCTGGTTTCGACCCTGGCACCAAGGCACCGCACCGTTTCCGGCAGCGGCTCCCCGCCCAGGAAAACGACGCTCCGGCCATTGCCAGGAACGAAGGCCGGTTCCGGGACCACCCAGCGCTCCCACAGGCGCGGAAAGGCCACGGCCGGGTCCGGCCCCACGACCAGGACGAGGTCGCAGCGGTTGCGCAACTCCGCCAACGTGGTCACCGACCAGCCGAAGCGGCGCAGGATCGCCAGATTGCGGAACAGGGCGTCCGACCGCTCATGGTCCACGGTCGCACCGATCCGTTCGGCGAGGCTGAGCGCGGCGAGCACGCCCTCCACATCGGCCGCCAGTCCGGCGATCAGCGGAGCGCGGCTGGACCCCAGCAGCCGGACCGCCTCGGCAATGGCGTCGTCCACGGAAATGGCGGCTCCGCCCAGACGGGCATCCGTCGGCACCGCAATGGGGCGTCGGAACAGCCGGTCTGCCTGCGGGCAACCGCTCGGCCGGGGAGCGATGCCGGATTGGTCCCGGTCGATCCCGATGTCGCCGCAGCCGAGCCCGCAGAACGGACAGAGAGTGTCGGGGTGGAAGATCATGGCCCCCAATCGCCTGAGCGGGATGAGCGAAGTCAGACCAAAGGATTCAAGGACGCTGGCAATCTTCGCCACGATCCGCCCAAGCATCGGTCTCAACATTGAGAGTCCGATTCTTGGGCATGGTCGGTCCCCGACAGGCAAAGCATCCGCTTCATGCCCGGTTTCCTCCCTGAATATGTCTTATCCCGTTCGGGTTACCGCGCGTGGATACTCGTTCGCGCTACGGACAATTTTGTTCGTAACGCTAACATTGTGCGGTGACCCGCGCAAAGGGAATGCAGATGAGCCACCAGCGCAATCGGATAGGGGAGGTGTGGGTCCGTGCGCCTGCGCGCCTGCATGCCGGCTTCGTCGATCTGAACGGTGGGCTGGGGCGCCGTTTTGGCAGTCTCGGCATCGCAATCGACCGCCCGGCCATTGCCCTGCGTGCCCGGCCCGCCGACCGGCTGACCGTCAGCGGTCCATCGGCGGAGCGTGTCCGCCGCAGCATCGAACGGCTTGGGCGCGAGGCCGGGCTGCCCGACGCCGTCGCGGTGACGGTGGAGGAGGCGATCCCGCCCCATGTCGGGCTGGGCTCCGGCACCCAGACGGATCTTGCCGTCGCCGCAGCGCTGGTTTGCCTGGAAGAGCGCGGCATGGCTGCCCGCGATTTGGCCCGCGCGCTGGAACGGGGAGCCCGGTCCGGCATCGGGCTGGCGGCGTTCGAACAGGGTGGAGTGCTGCTTGACGGTGGCCGGGGGGGGCTCGACGCCGCGCCGCCGGTGATCGCGCGGGCTCCGTTTCCGGAGGAGTGGCGCATCCTGCTCCTGCTCCATCGCGGCGGCCACGGCCTGCACGGTGCACCGGAGGCCGAGGCATTCCGCCGGCTGCCGCCCTTTCCACCCGACGCCGCGGCGCATCTGTGCCGGCTGATGCTGATGGTTGCTCTGCCGGCGCTGGCCGAGGGCGATGTCGACCGGTTCGGACAGGCCATCGGCGAGCTTCAGCGCACGGTCGGCGACCATTTCGCACCCGCCCAGGGCGGCCGCTTCACCAGCCCCATGGTGGCGGACGCGCTGGCCTGGTTGGAGGCGCAGGGGATCGCCGGGGTCGGCCAGAGCAGCTGGGGGCCGACCGGCTTCGCCATCGTCGGCGATGCCCGGCAGGCGGAACGGCTGGCCGGCGAGATGCGCACGCGCTGGACCGGGTCGCCGCTGGAGGTGATGGTCTGCCGCGGGCGGAATGCCGGTGCGACGGTGCGGAACCTGTCCGCCGAGGCGGACGTCACGCCCGCGATGCGGCGGGCAGCGGGGGAATGACCGGAGGGAGACAGGCATGGGCGCCCCTTATGTGCTGCACATGATCACGCCGCTGGCGAATGTCAGCCCGTTCGACGTCAACATGGCCGTGGATGCCGGCATCGACGCGGTGGTGCCCTACACCGGCATCGAGACCGCGCAGGTCGAGGCGCTGACGCAGGATGCCATGTTCTCCCGCGATCCGAAGAACGCGGTGCGCACCGGCCTGTTCATCGGCGGGCGCGATGCGGCGATGGCGCTGGACATGCTGGAGGTGGCGCGCAAGGCGATGTTCCCGCCCTTCCGGATCTCGGTCTTCGCCGACCCGTCGGGCGCCTTCACCACCGCCGCCGCCATGGTCGCCGCGGTCGAGCGTGCCCTGCGGCGGCTGGGGGCGGAGGGACTGACCGGCCTGGATGTCCAGGTCTATGGTGCCACTGGCGTCGTCGGCGGCATCGCCGGACTGATCGCCGCCCAGGCCGGCGGCAGCGTCACCCTGGTCAGCCATCGCGGCGTGTCGGCCGTGCAGGGCAAGGCGGAGGAGTTCGGCCGGCGTTATGGCGTCACGCTGTTCTGCGCCGACACATCGACCGGCGGCAAGGCGGCGCTGATGGAGCGGGCGGAGGTCGTTCTGGCCTGCGGCAAGGCGGGGGTGACCGTGCTGACCGCCGACGATCTTCGCGCGGCCAAGCGTCTGCGCGTCGTCGCCGACATCAACGCCGTGCCGCCGGCCGGGGTGGACGGGGTCGGGGTGCAGGACGACGGCACTTCCCTGCCTGCCCAACCGAACGCCGTCGGCATCGGCGCTCTCGCCATCGGCAACGTCAAGTTCAAGGTCCAGCACCATCTGCTGGAGCGGATGCAGACCGGTGGCTCCGCCGTTGCCTTCGATTTCCAGGATGCGATGGACGCGGCGCGGACCATCGCCGGAAAGGGCAAATGATGACTCAACCTGCGCTGATCGGGCGCCCCGGCCTGTCGGCACTGTCCGCTCCGCTCGCCGCCGCCCTGGTCGCCGATGCGGTGCAGTTGCGGCTCGGCATCGACCGTGTGGCCGGCGCCACCATCGTCGATGGCGGGATCGCCCATCCCGGCGGGCTGGAGGCCGGGCGTCGCATCGCCGAGCTGTGCATGGGCGGTCTCGGCCGGGTGACGCTCCAGGCCGACACCCGGTCGGACCGCTGGCCCTTCCAGGTGGCGGTGCACAGCACCGATCCGGTGCTGGCCTGCCTCGGCAGCCAATATGCCGGCTGGAGTCTGTCGCACAAGGACGAAGGCGGCTCCTTCTTCGCGCTCGGTTCCGGCCCCGGCCGCGCGCTCGCGCGCAAGGAACCGTTGTTCGACGAGCTGGGCTATGCCGACAGCGGCGACCATGCGGTGCTGGTGCTGGAAAGCGGCACCGTCCCGCCGCACCCGTTGGTCGAACGGATCGCGGCCGATTGCGGGGTGGCGGCGGAGCGGCTGACGCTGGTGCTGACGCCGACGGCCAGCCTCGCCGGGACGGTGCAGATCGTCGCCCGCGTGCTGGAGGTCGCCATGCACAAGGTGCACGCGCTGGGCTTCCCGCTGGACCATGTCGCCGACGGCATCGGCGTCGCCCCACTGCCGCCCCCCGGTAAGGGCTTCGTCGAGGCGATGGGGCGGACCAACGACGCCATCCTGTTCGGCGGCACCGTCCAGCTTTTCGTCACCGGACCGGACGATACCGCCGCCGATCTGGCGCGACGCCTGCCCAGCACGGAGTCCCGTGACTATGGCCGCCCCTTCGCTGAGGTGTTCGCTGCGGTGAACAAGGATTTCTACGCCATCGACCCGCTGCTGTTCGCGCCGGCCCGCACAGTGGTGACAGCGCTCGACAGCGGCCGAAGCTACCATGGCGGACATCTTGCGTCGGACATGCTCGACCGGTCCTTTGCAGGAACGGGTGGATGAGCGCCGCGACTGCGGAGCTGTTCATGGCCGTCTGCCGGGCCGAGGTGATGGCGCTGAAGCCCGGCAACGTCCATGTGCACGCCGCCGGACATGGTATGACGGTGGAAGACTTCCTTCAGTCGGCGGAGGCCGCGGCACCGGAGATCGCGAGGTCAGGCGCTCCGGTCGGCGAGCGCATCCTGCGGGCGGTGCAGGCGACACGACGCGTTGTCGACTGCAACACCAATCTGGGCATCCTGCTGCTGTGCGCCCCGCTGGCGCGCGCCGCCGAACTGCCGGAGGCGCCGTCCCTGCGGGACAGGCTGTCCGCCGTGCTGGCGGAACTGACGGTGGAGGACGCCGGCGCCGTCTTCGAGGCGATCCGCCTCGCCTCTCCCGGTGGCCTGGGCCGGGTGGCGGAGCATGACGTCGCCGGCGCGGCAACGGTGGATTTGCGCACGGCCATGGCGGCGGCCCGGTCGCGCGATCGCATCGCCTCCCAATATGCAGACGGCTTCCGGGATGTCTTCGACATAGGTGTCGCCTGCGCCCGGTCGATGGCGGACAGTGATGCCGTTACCTTGGCGGAAGCCGTGTATCTGGAATTCCTGACCGCCTTTTCCGACAGCCACATCCTGCGCAAGCATGGAAAGGATCGCGCCACGGCCGTGCTGTCGGAAGCCCGAGAGGTACGCCGGCAGGTCGCCGCAGCAGCCTCTGCGGCCCTCCGGCGCGAGCATCTGTTCGTCTTCGATGCGCGCCTGAAATGGCGGGGCATCAACCCCGGCACCTCCGCCGACCTGACCGTGGCCAGCCTGTTCGCCCATCGTCTGGAGACGGGGCCGGCCGGTCCCAGAGGACCGCAGGCATGACCACCACGCTCAATCCGGGCGGCGCTGCTGCGTCCGCCAGGCCGGCTGCGGCGGCTGTTGTAAGGTTGTTCCTCCTCACGGCAGCCCTGCCTGCGTCGGCGGAACCGCTGGCCATGACGGAGGTCGCGCCCGGTGTCTTCGTCCACCAGGGGGCCATCGCCGAGCCGGCGCCGGACAACGCTGGCGACACGGCCAACATGGGCTTCATCGTCGGCGACAGCTTCGTCGCGGTCATCGACACCGGCGGCACGCCGGAATTGGGACGGCGCCTGCGCGAATCCATTGCAGCGCGGACCGACAGGAAGCCGGTCATCGTCATCAACACCCACATGCACCCCGACCATGTCTTCGGCAACGCCGCCTTCACCGGTATACCCATCGCCGGCCATGCCAACCTCCGCGACGCGCTGGCGGCCCGCCAGGAGGTCTATCGTCAACGGCTGACCGAAGAGTTGGGGGCTGGAACTGCGGCCGGGATCGCCCCGGTTCGGGTGGACCGGCCGGTTGCCGAAGAGGTACGGGTCGACCTGGGCAACCGCATCCTCGTGCTGACCGCCTATCCGACCGCGCACACCAACAACGACCTGACCGTCTTCGACCGCAAGACGGGAACGCTGTTCACGGGCGACCTGCTGTTCGTCGACCATGTCCCGGCGATCGACGGCAATGCCATGGGCTGGCTTCGGGTGATCGACCGGTTGGAGCGGGTGCCGGCGGTGCGGGCCGTCCCCGGCCATGGACCGGCCCGCGTGGCCTGGCCGGGAGCGCTGGATGCCCAGCGGCGCTACCTGACGGTGCTGGTGCAGGGCGTGCGCCGGGTGTTGAAGGCGGGTGGCGGCATCCAGGATGCCGTCGCCCATGTGGCGGAAGAGGAACGGGAGCGCTGGCTGTTGTTCGATGCATACAACCCGCGCAACGTCACGGCGACCTTCGCCGAACTGGAATGGGAATAGGAGCGGGAGCGATGATGCGATATCCGCCGATAGGGCTGCTGGCCAGCCTCTTGATCGTCCTGTCCATGCCGGGTCTTGCCGCCACCGATGCGGCGGAGGATGCAGCGCGCTGGGACATGCTGCACGACATGTATTTCAAGGACCGCCCGGTCGAGGAGGCCGGCGCCCTCATCCGCATAGAGGCGCCGGCCCGTGCCCATGACGCTGCCCTGGTGCCGGTGCGGATCGAGGTGGAGCCGGCGCTTCGCCTGAAATCGCTGTCCCTGCTGGTCGACAAGAACCCGGTGCCGCTGGCCGCCACCTTCCGCTTCGGCCCGGCCAGTGCCGGCAGCGGCATCGAGACCCGCGTGCGCGTCAACGAATACACGAACCTCCATGCCGTGGGCGAGACGCAGGACGGCCGGTTGCTGATGGCGGCGGTCTACGTGAAGGCCGCCGGCGGCTGCTCCGCCCCCGCCGTCAAGGACCCGCAGGAGGCGATGGCGCGTCTCGGCCGCATCAAGGTGAAGCTTCCGGATACCCTGTCCCCCGGCAACCCCGCCACAGCCCAGGTCATGGTCAGCCACCCCAACAGCAGCGGGCTCCAGTTCGATCAGGTGAGCCGCACCTACATCCCCGCCCATTACATCCGGTCGATCGTCATCCGCGCCGGCGGCCAGACGGTGATGGAGGCGGACACCGACATTTCCATCAGCGAAGATCCGAACCTGCGCTTCAGCTTCCTGCCTACCGGGGGCGGCAGCCTGGAGGTGGTGGCGCAGGACACGAAGGGCGCCACCTTCACCCACAGCGTTCCACTGACAGCCGCTGCCGCCAAGGGCGATCCGGCGCTGTGACCTTTGCCCTCAGAAGCACTTGCGGTCGGCGGCGACCTGGGCCTGGCGGAAGCGGTCCATCAGGTCCTTGGCCCATCCGGAGCTGCGGAAAATCCCGGCCCGTTCGCCCGGCTGGTCGGCCATCACCTTCACCGTCTCGATGGCGGTGTAGTCGTCATAGGTGATGCGGTCGGCGATGGCGTCGATGCTGCACGCGCATTTCTCCATGACGATGTGCGATTGTCCGTTCGACGCCATGCAGGCGATCACGTAATCGGCCCGCGCCGCGGTGGGATAGTCGTTGGCCGGACTGGCGGCTGCCGGAGCAGCCGCCAGCAGGGCTGCGGCAAGGATGAACGCGATGCGAACAGGCATGCCCAAGACCCCTCCCATCCCTGTCCACGGCTCTGAGCCCTATGGACCATCGATGATTGCCATATATAACAATCACGGATACGGATGGAATTGGGGCGCTCAAAAGAGGTGGGCCTCTTTCGGAGGGATGCGAAGGTGCCGCCAGAGCTTTTGGATCAGATCTGGCGCGGCTCGCACTTCCAGCGGCGCACGGTGTATTTCGGATGCTGCTCCGCCCATTCGGCGGCCCGGAACAGGCCGGTGCGCGAACAGGCCATCACATTGACGAACGGCTCCTGGAACTGTGGGCGTTCGACGGTGCAGCGGTCCGGGCTGGAAACAAGGCAAACCACGAAGATCAACTCGATCATGACAACTCCGGCCGTCATGGAGTGGGGGAGTGACCTCGGTTGGGCGCCTCCATCCGGCGGGCGGCCGTCCAGGTTCATGAGCGGGGATTATGTTGCACTGCACACAAAATCCGTGCAGGAGTCAAGCATGGCTTATGGAAAACCAATTTTGCCTCAACAAGGCGAGGCGGCTCATCGTCCCGGTGCGGTTCCTCTCCTACCCCTGCATTGCCTTGGCCAGGAACCGGTCGATTGCCAGCGCGACCGCTTCGCTGTCGAGATCGTCCAACCGGCAGTTCCGCACGTCCGTCGTCTTCACCGGCGTCCGGTGGTCTTCCGAAATAGAGGCCGTGCCGTTCTCTCCGGCATGGATGGTCATGATAGCGCGCGGCGCATCCCCGGCGCTGTCGAGGGAGGAGAAATGAACGATGGCGCGCGGCATCTCGTGGACGAGGCCGATATCCTCCTGAACCACACGGTTCCGACATCGTGGACGATTTGCTGCCGGGACAGGATGATGCGGCCGTGCAGATCGCGGATGTCCGCCAGAACCGCCAGCTTGTCAGGAAATGGGGCCTCCGGGAAACCCGGCGCGGTTCAGGCTTGCCCGACTGCCCCAGCCCTTTTGTGCCAAGCGGACAGCTTTCCAAAGCGCTGTGAACAGCTTGGTTCGGCGATACTTTTGATAATGGGGTGTGGCCGGAAGACCGGTTCAGGTTCCCGGAACGACCCTCTGAAACGCCAGGGTCGTCGGAAAACAAAGTGCGGCGGCAAGCGCCAGCGGAACGGCCGACGCTGACCCGGTGGCGGCGATCAGCACAGCGTCGTACAACGCGATCGCAGCGATCAGAGCCGCCACCGCGTGCGGCACGTCGCCGGGGGCACGGCGGAACAGCCTGTACACGGCCCACCCTGTTGCGGCCGCCAATGCCGCCCACAACCCGAACGCCGCCGGATTGCCGAGCGAGACCCACAGCGCGCCACCCAACGGGATCGCCAGCACGCCGAGCGGCCAGGCGGTATCAAGCCGGTCGTAGGCTTCCTGTCGGGCGGCGAAGGTCAGCCCGACCACATGACAGAACAGTCCACCGGCACCCAGCATCATCCAGGGCGCCGACGCCCCCCCACCACTGGCCATCGCCGCGGCGGTGGCATAGGACAGTAGCCGGCAAAGCCCCATGATCGCCGGTGCCGCAGCCGTGCGTTTGTGCAAAACGTCGTAAAGCAGGATCGCCCCGGCCAGCGATGCGCCGCACAGTCCGGCCTTCACGCCCGACAGCGCCGCCAGAACGAGCCCCGCCCCGATCAGTGCGAAGCCGGCGGCGAACACCGCGCCGCGGGTGGCGTCGCCCTTGGGAATGGGACGCCCCGGCCGCTCCCGCGCGTCGATTTCCGCATCGAAGGCGTCGTTCAGATACATGCCGCCGATGTAGAACAGCGCCAGCACGACGGTTGCCCGGATCACGACGCTGACGAGATCGCCGCCGGTCATGCCGTCCACCGTGCCTATCCCTGCGAGCGCGATGCCGGCCATCGCATTGCTCAGCACCGTCGGCAGGTTCGAAACCCGGCCGAGGATCAGGGCCGCGCGCGGGCGGATCAGGGCAGCCGTTCCAACACCCATCGCAGTTCCCTTTCGATTCCGTCGACGACGCTCATGGCCCCCGCTCCGCAGGCTTCGGCGGGCAGGACGTTCCAGGTGTATGTTTCGACCTCCAGATGCGGCGCCACCGACCGGTCGCGGTGGATCGCCAGCAGCCGTTCCAACGCGCCGCGGGTGGAATCGAGCGGCGGTTCCAAATCTGCGAAGACCGGAACATGGAAGTGGACCCGCCACTCCTCATCGGCGGCGCCGGCGCGTTCCAGTGCCTGCGGCAGGTCGACGAAGCGGCGCATCGTTCCGTCCGTTGCCCGGGCGACAGTCTGGTGGAGATAGACGGCATCGCGGAAGGCGGCGATGCGTACTCGGGCTGCGTCATCCACCTTCGCTATCCGCAGGGCGGCGCTCAGCTGGACCTTGTGGATCGGGATGCCGGCGGTGGCCAGCGCCGCAAGCGTCTCCTCCGGTTCCTCGAAGTTGACCGCCATGTGGCAGACGTCCAGGCACAGGCCGAGATGGCGCGGCAATGCCGCCGCCGCTTCGTCCGCCGCCAGTCCGGCAAGTGCGCCGAGCCGCTGGGCCGCCGCGTCGGTGAACAGCTGTCCGCTGAAGAAGGCGACGGCATCGGCGGTGCTCTCCAGCAGGCACCAGGGTTCCGGCTCCAGTGCCAGCGCCACGGTGCGGCCGGTTTTCCGCTCCAGCCGGACCAACCCGGCCACCACCTGCAACAGTCCGTCGGCCACCGCCGCTTCACGTCCGCGCACCCGCGGGGCATAGCCACCGGGCACCGTGCTGATCGTCGCCAGGGTACCCGGCGGGATCAGCGCCGCCATGGTTTCGGCGAGGGAAAGGCTGTAGGCGACCCGCTCCGCCTTCGTCCAGTCCGGCTCGTAGACCGCTTCCTTGACCGGTACGCCGTGGAAGCGGCCGTAAGGGAAGCCGTTCATGGTGAAGGCTTCGAATCCCTCGCCGGCAAAGATCGCCCCCAGCTCCGCCGCCACTCCGGTCGTTGCCGCCGCCTCGGCCGAAAGGCGCAGCCCAACACCGAAGGCGCCGTCGGGACAGAGCCGGCGCCTGATCTCGCGCACCGGTCCCAGCAGGGCAGACCGCACCTCCTCGAAGGTCTGTGTCGGGTGGACATTCAGACAGTAGCCGAGCGTGCCGCCACCGGACAGGCGCATCAGGCGGCCTCCCGCGCCGACAGCCAGCCGATGGCGCTTTCGACCAGGGCGGCGTCCATCGCGTTCACCTCGACCCCCCGGCCGATCCCGGCCAGCAGCGTGATGGTCAACCGGCCACCGAGATGCTCGCGGAACTCTTCCAGACCGGCCAGCACCTGCAGCCGTCCGGCGGCGTCGCGGCGGGTCAGCGCCGGATGCCACAGGCGGAATCCCAGATGCTCCAGCAGAACGGCCACGCGCAGATCTCCGCCCTCCGGCAGCAGGCCTGCAAGGACCGAATAGCGGGTGTCGAGAGCGATGCCGATCGCCACCGCCTCGCCGTGGCGCAGGTGGCTGCGGGTCAATGTTTCAAGCTTGTGGGCGGCCCAATGGCCGAAATCGAGCGGGCGGGCGCTGCCTTGTTCGAACGGGTCGCCGCCTTCGGCGATCTGGCGCATGTGCAATTCGGCGCAGCGGCGGATCAAGTGAGCGACGGCATCGGCCTCGAACAATGTGAGCGCGTCGGCCGACCGTTCCAGCCATTCGAAGAAGGAGCCGTCGCGGATCAACGCCACCTTGACCGCTTCCGCCATACCGGCGATGCGGTCGCGCTGCGGCAGGCTGTCGAGGAATACCGCGTCGTTGACCACTGCCCAGGGCGGGGCGAAGGTGCCGATCTGGTTCTTGGCGCCGTTCAGGTTGATGGCGCTCTTCACCCCAACGCCGGAATCGTTCTGCGCCAGCACCGTCGTCGGCATGCGCACCAGCCGCACGCCGCGATGGGCGGTGGAGGCGGCGAGCCCGACCGCGTCCAGGAACGCACCGCCGCCGACCGCCAGCACGTAGGAATGCCGGTCGATTCCGTGGCCAAGGATCGCGTCGTGCATCTGTCCGATCAGTGCCGGATCGTTCTTCACCGCTTCCCCGCCAGGCAGCAAGCGCGGCGGCGCCACCAGCGCCGGCAGATCGTCTCGCGCAGCGAAATGGGCGGCGATTGCGTCCGGCAGCGCCGGGTGTCCGGCCAGCACGCCCATGTCGACGAAGACGAGGCAGCGCGGGCGCGGATCGGTTCCCATCGTGTCCATGGTGTCGGCCAGCGTGGAATTGGCCGGGTCGAAGGCGTCGCGGGTGAAGGCGACGGCGTATTCAAAGGTGACTGCGAAGCGTTGGCGGAGGATGGGGGAGCGGATGTCCGAATGGAGCGTGGAGGTCATGAGCCGGTCACCTCGTCGAAAACATGGGCGAGCAGGAGGGATTTGACCGCCTCCACCGGCACCGGGCCATCGGGCAGCAGGCCGGGTTCGGAGGAGATCAGCAGCGGCCCCGCCTCCGCCCGTTCGGTCGGTCGGCCGTGCGATCCCTTCACCAGCCCGGCGTCGAGCGGAATCACGTCCATCAGCGTGCGGAAACCCAATGCCTTCTTCGCCAGCCGCCAGGCGATGGATGCTTTGGGCCAGCGCAGCGCAGGGTCGAGGAACAGCTCCGCCGGGTCGTAGCCGGGCTTGCGGTGGATTTCCACGGTGCGGGCGAAATCGGGGGCCCTGTCGTCGTCCAGCCAGTAGGGGTAGCTGAACCAGCGGTCGGCGTGGGCGATGGCGACGAGTTCGCCTGCGCGCGGGTGGCCGATACCGGCGGCGCGTTGCGCCTCCGCGTCCAGCACCCGCTCAACCCCATCGAGCCGTCGCAGCAGTTCCTGCACTGCCGCCAGCTGTTCCGGGTGGCGGACATAGACATGTGCAAGCTGGTGGTCGGCGACGGCGAAGGCCGCCGAGGCGCCGGGGTCGAGCAATTCGCCGCCCTGCTCCTCGCGCACCGCGATCAGCCCGGCTTGGCGCAGGGCGCGGTTGATGGCGATGGGGCCTGCGACACCGGTGATGCCGTATTCCGACAGGACGATGACCCGCGTCCCCTCGCGCTCTGCCGTCTCGATCAGCGGGGCGGCCAGCGCGTCGACGGCTGCGACCTGGGCGGGGTTCCGCGGATCGTCGGGTCCGAGCCGTTGCAGGTCGTAGTCGAGATGCGGCAGATAGACCAGCGACAGGGTCGGGCGGAAGCGGCGCTCCACCTCCGCCGCGCAGTTGGATATCCAGCGGCTCGACACGATGTCGGCAGCGGGTCCCCAGAAGCGGAAGAGCGGAAATGGCCCCAGAGCCTGCGCAAGCTCGCCGCGCAGCGTGTCGGGGTGGGTATGGATGTCTGGCAGCTTGCGGCCGTCCGCGGCATAGACTGGGCGCGGCGTGACGCTGATGTCGGCGCCGGAGTACATGTTGTACCACCAGAACAGCTTCGCTCCCACGAAGGCCGGATCGCGCCGGCGGGCCTCGTCCCACAGCGTCTCGCCGGTGACCAGCCGGTTGCTCTGCTTCCAGAACAGGATTTCCGACAGGTCGCGGTCGTACCAACCGTTGGCGACGCAGCCATGGCCGGCGGGGGAAAACCCGGTCAGCATGCTCGCCTGCACCGTGCAGGTGACCGCCGGCAGCACCGGCACCAGCGGACGCATCCCGCGCGCCGCCAACCGCGAAATGGCCGGGGCGTGGGGCAGAAGGTCGGCGGTCAGCCCGACGACATTCAGGACCAGCGTTCGCTTCATGACCGTCAGCCGTCCGCTTCCGCGGTCAGCGGCGAGTCCACCGCCGGTGCCTGCCCCCGCAGCACCGTGTTTCCTTCGAACAGCAAGCGCTGATCGACCGGCAGGGGGATTTCCAGTTCCGCCGGGTCAAGCCGTCCGCTCTGGGCATAGAAGGCGATGGGGTTGCGCCAGACAATGGTCTCGATGGCCTCTTCGGCGATGCCGGCGTCGCGCATTGCCTGCACGGTCTTCGGCACCTTCAGCGGATCGCTGATCCCCCAGTCGGCGGAGCTGTTGACCATGATCCGCTCCGGCCCGAAGGACTGGACCAGCCCGACCATGCGCGGCTCGTCCATTTTGCTGCCGGGATAGATGGTGTGTCCGGCCCAGCAGCCGCTCTCCAGCACCATCTCCAGCGTCTGTTCGTTGTTGTGGTCGATCAGCGTGAGGTGCGGCGGCATGCCGGCCTCGCGCAGCAGGTCCAGCGTGCGGCGGGTCCCGGCCTTCTTGTCGCGGTGGGGAGTGTGGATCATCACTGGAAGGTCATGGCGCTTCGCCATTTCGACCTGCCGGGCGAGGATGTCGTCCTCCGCCGGGCTCATGTCGTCATAGCCGATCTCGCCCACCGCGACGACGCCCTCCTTCTCCAGATAGAGGTCCACCAGTTCCAGCACGCCGTCGACGATGTCGGGGTTGTTGGCCTCTTTCGGGTTGAGGCCCAGCGTGCAGAAATGACGGATGCCGAACTGGCTGGCGCGGAAACGTTCCCAGCCGATCAGCGACAGGAAATAATCCTCGAAACTGCCGACATGCGTGCGCGGTTGGCCCAGCCAGAAGGCCGGCTCGGTCACGGCGACGATGCCGGCCCGGCGCATGGCGGCGTAATCGTCGGTGGTGCGCGACGTCATGTGGATGTGCGGATCGAACATCTTCGTCATGTCGACTTTCCCAGGTCGAGAAGGAAATCGAGGTCGGGCGGCACTGGCCAGCCGGATGACCGCCGTTCGTCGCGGAAATCGGCGGCCATGCGGCGCAGACCGGCGGTCGCTCGTTGCGGCAGGCCGGCGACGCGGGCCAGCGGCGCGCCGGTGAACACCGCCTTCAGCACCATCTGGTTGAAGACAGGCTCGGCGAAATGGGTGGCGGGAAAGCGGTTGTCGCAGGCGATGGCCTCGAACACCGGCTGGACGCTGGATCGGCAGGCATCGGCGGCAAGATCGACGAAGCGGGCAGGGTCCGGCAGCAACATCATCGATTGGAGAATCGCCACCCGCTCCGCAGTGTCCGACCGGCGGAAGGCGGTCGCCAGCCGGGCCGGCGCTTCCACCCCGGCCGCATGGACCGACGCGGCGAGTATGGCGGCGCGCGCGATCCGGGAGGGCGGCCAGCCTTGCTGAGCGGACGCGCTCAGCTTGCGGCCGGCAACCGCGAGCAGGCGCATGAATTCCGGTGTTCCCGGCAGTGGTGGAGTGGCCAATGCATCGTCGAGCCAAGCCGCAGCCTCCGGGTCATGCCTGCCGACCAGATCGTTCAGGATGCCCGGCACAGCTTGGGGTTCGGCCGTCGGCAGCGCTGTCGGATTGCAGTGCTCTTCGCCTGCCGTTGCTCCACATGCCACGACCACCATGGTTGTCGGCTCCTGTATTGCGACGTTGCGCCGAATTGAAGCGCAAGCGTGGGTGCGGCTTCCGGTTCATAACAACCCCTATCGGATGCAAGAAACATTGGTATGTCAACCGATGATACATATCGCGATGACCGCTGCGCTGTGTCGCAGGCACAGTCCCTTCCCCGGCGATGCCGTTCGGCGCTAAAGCCGTGCGTTCCAGGCTTCGTCCGGTAGACCGGGCTCGGACCGCCTTCTGCTGCGACGGATCGATGACCGGTGTTTCGTGCGATTGTGATGTTCTGGTGGTGGGCGGCGGCAACGCGGCGCTCAGCGCCGCGATCGCGGCCCGCCGGGCCGGTGCGTCTGTCCTGCTGCTGGAGGCCGCGCCCAAGTCGCTGCGTGGTGGAAATGCCCGTCACTCCCGCAACATGCGGGTCAAGCACGATGCACCGACACCATGGGTGAGGGGGCGCTATCCTGCCGACGATTACCATGCCGATCTGCGGCGGGTGGCCGAGGCTGCCTTGAACACCGTCGATGACGGGCTGACGCGCTTGTTCATCGACGCCAGCGCCGACATCGTCGAATGGTTGGCCGGCAACGGGGTGCGGTTTCACAGCGGAACCGACGAGGTTCTGCCCTACTCCCGCAAGACCGCCTTTTTCCTGGGCGGAGGGAAAGCGCTGGTGAACGCGCTCTACGCCACGGCGGAAGCGTTGGGCGTCGTCATCCGGTACGACAGCACCGTGCATGCCCTGCGTTTGCGGGGTGGACCGCCAGCCGTCACGGTCGGCGAGGCGAACGTCACATTCCAGGCAAGAGCACTCGTCATCGCCTCCGGTGGCATCCAGGCCGATCTCGGCTGGCTGCGTCAGCGGTGTGGCGAGGCTGCCGGCGAGTTCACGGTCCGCGGCACCCCGTATGCGACGGGCATCCTGCTGAAAGCTCTGCTGGAAGACGGGGCTGAACCGGTGGGGGCAGCGGACCGCTGTCATATGGTGGCGGTGGATGGCCGTGCTCCGCTGTTCGACGGCGGCATCGTCACGCGGCTGGACGGTCTTCCCCAGGGAATCGTCGTGGACCGAAGCGGTCGGCGTTTTGCGGACGAAGGGGCGGTCGTCGGGCCGTCGCGCTACACAGCCTGGGGCGAGCTTGTGGCGCATTGCCCCGGCGCCATCGCATTTTCGGTCTTCGATTCCGCCATTGCGAAGCGCTTCCGGCCCTCCATCTTCCCGGCGATCCAGGCGGACAGCATCGGCGGGTTGGCCTCGGCTCTGGGCATCCGTCCGCCGGCGCTGGAGTCCACCGTGGCAGCCTTCAATGCAGCGGTGACCGGCGGCGGCATGACGGCGGGCGTCCATCCGCCGAAGACGCGGCTGGCCGCGCCGGTCACGGTTCCACCCTTCGGTGCCTATCCGGTTCGAGTCGGCGTCACCTCCACCTGCCTGGGGGCGCGGGTCGATGGGCGGGCACGTGTGCTGCGGCTGGACGGGACGGCCATCGAAGGGGTCCATGCCGCCGGAGTCATCATGGCGGCCAACATCCTGGGAACGGGCTATCTGGCGGGGAGCGCCATGACCATCGGCGCCGTATTCGGCCGCATCGCCGGTCGGGAAGCTGCAGCTCATGCCCTGCGCTGACGATACGCAGCGGATTGCCGCGGATGCCCGCCGGGCGCTGGACATCTGCAACGCCTGCCAGTTCTGCGACGGTTACTGCGCCGTTTTCCCCGCGCTGAAATCGCGGCGATCGGTATCGGCGGAGGATCTGACCTTTCTGTCCAACCTCTGCCACAACTGCCGGTCCTGCTATCATGCCTGCCAATACGCGCCGCCCCACGCCTTCGACCTCAATCTGCCGAGAAGCCTGAGCCTGGTCAGGCAGCAGACCTACAGCGACCATGTCTGGCCACCGCTGCTCAGGGGGCGCTTGCCCTATGCGGGATGGCCCGCGGTTGCAGTCATGGCTGCCGCCATCCTGTCGGCGGTGGCGCTCGTGGTCGTTCCGGCCCTGCTATGGGTCCCGCCGGAGATGCTTTTCGGGCGACAATCGGGGCCGGGCGCCTTCTATCGGCTGGTGCCGTGGAGGGTTATCGCCGGCGTCGCCGGGGCGGCGATGCTGTGGTCGCTGCTCGCCATCGGCTTCAGCGTGGTGTCCTTCTGGCGCAGCATGGGGCAGGCGCCAACCGGCGTGCCTGTGTTGCCGGCGCTGCGCGACGCCCTGTCCGACGCCGCCAGCTTGCGCAATCTCGGCGGCGGCGGGGGCGGCTGCAACGACCGTGACGAACGCTTTTCCCAGGCACGGCGCCGCTTCCACCACGCGCTGTTCTACGGGGTGATGTTCTGCTTCGCCTCGACCAGCGTGGCAACCGTTTACGACCATCTGCTGGGGTGGCCGGCGCCTTATCCGCTGGCGAGCCTGCCGGTCCTGTTCGGCAGCCTTGGCGGGGGCGGCATGGTGATCGGCACGGCAGGGCTGGCCTTGTCGAAGCTGCGTGCTGACCCCGCCCCGGTGGCGGCAAGCCTGACCGGAGCGGACTGCGCCTTGCTGGCGCTGTTGTTTCTGGTGGCGGTCAGTGGTCTGGGACTGCTGGCTCTGCGCGAGACGGTGGCGATGGGACCGCTGCTGTTGCTCCATCTGGGCCTCGTCCTCGGCTGGTTCGTGACGATGCCATACAGCAAGTTCCTGCACGCACCCTTCCGATTAGCCGCCTTGCTGCGCGCAGCAATGGAGCGGCGGGGCAGGAGTTGATCCGCCCCGCCAGACGGTCAGTCGCGTCCCAAAGTCCCATCGACCCGGCGCCACAGCCCGAGCGGGTTGCCGTCGCGCAGAGCCTCCGGCAGCAGGTCGGCGGGGATGTCCTGGTAGCAGACCGGGCGCAGGAAGCGGCGGATCGCCAGCGTGCCGACCGAGGTGCTGCGCGAGTCCGAGGTCGCCGGGAACGGGCCGCCATGCACCATCGCGTGGCAGACCTCCACCCCCGTCGGCCAGCCGTTTGCCAGGATGCGCCCGGCCTTGCGCTCCAGCGTCGGGATCAGCCCGGCCACCGCGGC
>Ga0206117_100459_pt1 | contig 41929 bp, 43 predicted proteins | sample 3A5Ametagenome_FD_177997 | JGI IMG/M metagenome (GOLD analysis project Ga0206117, IMG submission 177997) | Enriched microbial communities from leaf-cutter ant dump, University of Wisconsin, Madison, United States - 3A5A | ecosystem: Environmental > Terrestrial > Nest > Insects nest > Nest dump... | reverse complement strand
CCCGAACTGCGACTGGGGGTGGCGACGGCGCTGGCCGGCGCGCCGTTCTTCCTGTGGCTGGCGATAGCCCGTCGGGCAGGTGCGCGCTGATGCTGACCGCCGAGACCTTGACATTCCGCCGCGGCGGCCGCGCCCTGGTCGATGGCGTAGGACTGCGGATCGGGGCGGGCGAATTCGTCGGCATCATCGGCCCGAACGGGGCGGGCAAATCGACCCTGCTGCGTCTGCTGGCCGGTCTGCTGGCACCGGCGGCGGGCCAGGTGCGGCTCAAGGATCGGCCGCTGGGGCAATGGTTGCGCCGCGACCGGGCCCGGCAGATGGCCTATCTGCCGCAAACGCCGTCGTCGTCCTGGTCGCTGACCGCGGCCGAACTGGTGGCGCTGGGGCGTGAACCGCATCGGGCGCTGATGGCCGGGCTGTCGGCCGGCGACCGCGCGGCGATCGAGCGGGCGGCCGTGCAATGCGATATCGCCGACCTGATGGGCCGCGACATCAGGACTCTGTCCGGGGGCGAGGCGATGCGCGTCCACCTGGCACGCGCATTGGCCACCGAGGCGCCGGTGCTGCTGGCCGACGAACCGATCGCCGGGCTGGACCCTCAGCATCAGCTCAGCCTGCTGGCCCTGCTGTCGCGCCTGGCGCGTGAAGGGCGCAGCGTCGTGGCCGTGCTGCACGACCTGACCCTGGCGGGTCGGTTCTGCGACCGGCTGGTCATGCTTGATCATGGCCGGCTGGCCGCGCAGGGGCCGCCGGCCGAGGTATCGAGCGACGCGGCACTGGCCGCAATCTTCGGTGTGACCGTGCGGCGGCAGCTCGATGCCGCCGAGGGATTGGTGCTGCCCTGGGCGGTGGCGGATGAACGAAAAAGGGATGGGCGATGACCGCTGAGAGAATCGACGACTGGCAGGGCCTGGTGACCTCGGCGCTGGCCGATCCCGGCTGGGGTTGGAGCCTGGGGGTTCCCGGCGCCATCGCCGAATTCCATCGTGCGGACGAGGCGGTGATGCTGGGGCAGGGCGTCGCCGTCACGGCGCTGGGCGCGATCCGTATCGATCCGCCCGGCGGCGCCGTCGCGTTCCGCTATCACCTGGATGGCGGCTGCGGCGATCACGGCGGCAGCCGGTCCGAGATCGCGCTGTGCCTGCCCGATGCGGCGGCGGCGCGGCCCGCGCGCGCCGTGCTGACCGAACTGGGTCCCGACCATGATGCGCTGCGGCCCGAAGATCGCGACGCCGTGCTGTTCGACCTGGGGCTGGACCTGCCCCATGTCACCGCCTGCGTGCGCAGCGCCGATCCGGAAACCCTGGCCGCGCTGCGTGGTGGGGCAGGGCAGTCGCTGATCGCCGACAAGAACCCGCTGCTGCGCCGGCTGGCGGTCCTGAGCCCCCATCGCGTGTTCATATCGGCGGTGGGCCGGATCGAGGTCTACCAGGGTATCCCGGCGCCCGGCGGCACCTCGCCGCTGGGACCGCATACCCATCTGCTGACCGGCAACCTGCGCCGCGGGCGCGAGGCGCAGGCGCCGTGGCCGGCGGGGTTTTCGGCCTGCCTGATGCTGCATCCGCCGCAGTAACAAAACCGGCGTCAATCCGTCATCGACCGGTCATCCGTCCCGGGTAGGGAAGGCCGGCAGCCCGGACCCATGGCCCCTTGGCCGCCGGGTCCGCGTGGCTGCAATCGGCCCCGCACGCCCCGAAACGGATGGATAACGTCATGCCGGACATGCCCCAACTTTCCCGCCGCCATGCCCTGAAATTCCTCGGCGGCGTGCCCATGCTGCCGCTGGCCGCCTCGAGCGCCGCGGCGCTGTTGGCCAATGACGCCGCCGCTGCCTCGGCCGAGTTCGTCTCGGCCAGGTTCACCGGCATGGCAGCACCCACCCTGGCCAATCCGGCGGCGATGGCGACGACGACTGTCGGCTCGACCCTGACCGTCACGCTCAGCGACAAGTCGACCCGCGACTACAGGCTGGCCTACCAGCCGTTCTTCATCACCGGCGACATGGTGCCGGACGGCAAGGGCGGCACGATCCTGGCCGGCGGTTACCTCGACATCAACAACCGCCCGATCATGGACAAGTCGGTGCCGGGCAAGGAGCGCCAGGTATTCTCGGACTCGCCCGACGGTACCTCGCTGCTGGCGCTGCCCAATGCATCGGTGCCCGGCGTCAAGGGCAAGCCGGTCTTTGCCGTCGTCCAGTTCGAATATACCAGCCTGGACCAGTCGGGCGCCGATACCTATGGCACCCTGCCGTCGCCGATCGCCGTGCTGACCCTCGACCAGGACCAGGACACCGGCAAGCTGACGCTGGTCAAGTACCACAACGTCGATACCTCGGCCGCGCACGGCCTGTGGATCACCTGCGGCGCCAGCCTGTCGCCCTGGAACACCCATCTGTCCAGCGAGGAATACGAGCCCGACGCGCCCTTCGTCGAGGGCAACAAGGTGTTCAAGGCGTTCAGCCGCAACCTGTACGGCGACGAGACCCGGGCCAACCCCTACCACTACGGCCACACGCCCGAAATCATCGTCAATCCCGACGGCACCGGCCGCGTGGTCAAGCACTACTCGATGGGCCGCATCTCGCATGAACTGGTCCAGGTCATGCCCGACAACCGCACCGTGCTGATGGGCGACGATGCGACCAATTCGGGCCTGTTCATGTTCATCGCCGACAAGGAAAAGGACCTGTCGGCCGGCACGCTGTACGTCGCCAGGCTCGAGCCCGGTTTCACGCTCGACATCAAGTCGCCGGGCGTCAAGCTCAGCTGGATCCGGCTGGGCCACGCGACCTCGGCCGAGATCGAGAAGATGGCCGACACGCTGAAGCCGTCGGACATCATGGAGGTCACCAAGACCGACCCGAACGATGCGTCGTTCACCAAGATCTTCGCGAACGGCGCCGCCAACTGGGTCAAGCTGAAGCCCGGCATGGAAAAGGCCGCGGCCTTCCTGGAAACCCATCGTTATGCCTATCTGATGGGCGGCTCGATGGGCTTCACCAAGATGGAAGGCACCACCGTCAACATCCGCGACAAGGTCGCCTATTCCGCCCTGCAGAACATCGTCGATTCGATGGTCAAGGGGGGAAAGGGCTGGAACGCCGAAAGCAACATCGCGCTGGACAAGCCGGTCGTGGCCGGCGGCGTCATGGCCCATGACCTGGGCGGCGGCCAGAAGGATACGTCGGGCCAGGCGATCGCCAGCGAATGGGTGCCGATGCAGTCGCGCATGCTGCTGGTCGGCGAGGATATCCCGGCCGACGAACTGGGCAACGTCGCCCGCCCCGACATCATCGCCAATCCCGACAACCTCAAGTTCTCGGAAAAACTGCGCACGCTGTTCATCGGCGAGGATTCAGGGTCGCACGTGAACAACTTCCTGTGGGCCTACAACGTCGATACCGGCGAGCTGTCGCGGCTGATGTCGGTGCCGGCGGGCGGTGAATCGACCGGCCTGCATGCGGTCGACGAGCTGAACGGCTGGACCTACATCATGTCCAACTTCCAGCATGCCGGCGACTGGTCCAAGCTGCACGCCAAGGTCCAGCCGACCCTGGATCCGCTGGTCCGCGCCAACTACAAGGATCGCTTCGGCGCCGCGGTCGGTTACCTGACCGCCGAAACCACGCAGATCCGCATCGCCAAGGCGTAAGACGACGGGCCGCCGCCTGGCTGCGGGCGGCGGCTCATTTTGCCGTGATCGATAGATCCTGCTTCTATAAATCACAATTCGCCAATAAAATGATCGATAGAAAGGCGGCTATCGATCATGCGCTGGAATTGGCAACGCTCGGATTGGCCCCAATTTCGCTTCGATCCGGCGCGCCTGCGCGATGCCGAAACGCGATTTTTGAAAGGTGCGGGTGTTGTTGTCGGCTCGATGCGTCACCTGGACGGCGATGTCCGGCAAGGGTTGGTAATCGAGTTGATCGCACAGGAGATGGTCGATAGTTCGGCCATCGAGGGCGAAATACTGGATCGTGCCAGCGTCCAGTCATCCATCGCGCGCCAATTGGGCCTGGCGTCGGACAGGCGGCGGCCCAAACCGGCCGAGGCCGGGGCGGCGGAACTGATGGCGGACCTGTATCGACACTATGCTGTGCCGATGACCGACCGGCTGCTGTTCGACTGGCACGGGATGCTGATGAACGGCCGGCGCGATCTGGTCGATATCGGTGCCTATCGTACCCATGTCGATGCCATGCAGATCGTGTCAGGCGCGGTGCATGCACCGCGCGTTCATTTCGAGGCGCCGCCGTCTGCCCGGGTGCCGGCCGAAATGGCGCAGTTCATTGCCTGGTTCAACGGCAGTTCCCCGCAAGGCCATGCGCCGCTGCCGGCGATCACGCGTGCGGCGATCGCCCATTTATGGTTTGAGACCGTGCATCCGTTCGAGGATGGCAATGGCCGCATGGGGCGCGCCATTGCCGAGAAGGCGCTGGCGCAGAGCCTGGAGGCACCGACGCTGACGGCGCTGGCCGTGACGATCAACCGGCACAGGAAGGCTTATTACATCGCGTTGCAGCGGGCCAGCCGGAGCAACAAGATCGACGACTGGATGGGTTGGTTTGCCGGCATCGTTCTGGAAGCGCAGACTCGCACGATCGACAGCATCCGCTTTGTGATCGAGAAGACCCGCCTGCTCGATCGTCTGCGCGGCAAGATCAATCCGCGGCAGGAAAAGGCGCTGATCCGCATGCTGGCCGAGGGGCCGGACGGTTTCGTCGGCGGGCTGAGCGCCCATAACTATCGCACGATCACCGATGCCCTGCCGGCAACGGCGACCCGCGATCTGGCCGAACTCGTCGAGCTTGGCGCCTTGCATCGGGTTGGTGAGCGGCGCCACGCGCGATATCATCTGGCAATTGCCATGAACGCCTGAATCCGGCGACTTCCCCTTGCCGCCGCCGGGGTTCCGCCGCAGATTACCTGCCGCATTCTCAACCCCTCCAACGGAGACGTCCCTTGGCGTTCAAGCTTCAGACCATCATCTGCTCGACCCGGCCCGGCCGCGTCGGCCCGTCGGTCGCGACCTGGTTTCAGGGTTTCGCCGCCGCGCACGGCAAGTTCGACGTCGAACTGGTCGACCTGGCCAGCTTCAACCTGCCCGTCTATGACGAGCCGGAACATCCGATCAAGCAGAACTACCATCACGAACACACCAGGAAATGGGCGGCCTCGGTCAAGTCGGCCGACGCCTTCGTCTTCGTGACGCCGGAATACAACTACGGCCCGCCGCCGTCGCTGGTGAACGCGCTGAACTACGTGTCGCTGGAATGGAACTACGCCCCGGCCGGTTTCGTCGGTTATGGCGGCATGTCGGGCGGCCTGCGCGCGGTGCAGATGGTCAAGACCACGGTCTCGACCCTGAAGATGGTGCCGATGACCGAAGGGGTGGGGATCCCGATGGTCGCGACGCTGCTGGACCAGGACCGCAAGTTCAAGTCGAACGAACTGATCGACAATTCGGCCACCACGATGCTGAACGAAATGCATCGCTGGGCCGAGGCGCTGGCGGGGCTGCGCGCCACCCGCAAATAAGGTTGATCGACGGCCGCTGCCGGGCGGGTCAGCCGTCCGGCAGCGTTGACGCCGCCGCCCCCTTGCGGTCTATGGTTTCCCAGCAAGCCCCCGGGAGGCCATCATGTCGCTGCCGTCAGCCCTTCGCCAGATCGTCGCCGCCACGGCCATCGCGCTGTTGCCGATCACCGCCCAGGCGGCGGGCGTGCTGAATCGCGGCAACGGGGCCGAGCCCGAGACGCTGGATCCGCAGAAATCGACGGGCGTGCCGGAAGCCAATATCCAGCGCGACCTGTTCGAAGGCCTGGTGACCGAGGCCGCCGACGGCAAGCTGATTCCCGGCGCGGCCACCGCCTGGACAGTGTCCGATGACGGGCTGACCTATCGTTTCACCCTGCGTCCCTGGGCGCGGCTGCTGGACCCCGCCCAGGCGTCGAAATACGCCTTCATGCTGTGGCCCCTGAAGAATGCCGAGAAATTCTCCAAGGGCGAGGTCAAGGATCCGGCCGAGATCGGCGTGAAGGCCGAGGGGCCCGGCACGCTGGTGGTCACGCTGGAACGCCCGACCCCTTATCTGATCGGCCTGCTGGCCCATCATGCGTCCTACCCCGTGAACCGCAAGGCGATCGAGGCCCATGGCGACCGCTGGACCCGGCCGGGCAACCTGGTCGGCAACGGCGCCTTCACCCTGGCCGAATGGACGCCCCAGGACCGCCTGCGCATCGACCGGTCCAAGACCTTCCACGACGCAGCCAACGTGGCGCTGGACAGCGTCTATTATTACCCGACCGAGGATATCCAGGCGGAATACAAGCGCTACCGCGCCGGCGAACTCGACATCACCTACCTGATCCCGCCCGACCAGATCGCCGCGGCCCGCCGCGATATGCCCAACGAGGTGCGGATCGTGCCCTATTTCGGCACATACTATTACGCACTGAACATGACCAGGGCGCCGTTCAAGGATAACCCCAAGCTGCGCCAGGCCCTGTCGCTGGCGATCGATCGCACCGCCATCGTCGAGAAGGTGGCCAAGGCCGGCGAACTGCCAGCCTATGCCTGGGTGCCGCCCAATACCGGCAATTACAGGAACCCCGCCATCGAGATCGCGTCGAAGACACAGGCCGAGCGCGACGCGATGGCCAAGGCCCTGCTGGCCGAGGCCGGGTTCGGCGCGGGCAAGCCGGCGCCCGAGGTCGAGATCCTGTACAACACCAACGACCTGCACAAGCGCGTGGCCATCGCCGTCGCCGCGATGTGGGAACAGAAGCTGGGCGTCAAGGCCAAGCTGGTGAACCAGGAATGGAAGGTCTATCTCGACATGGGGCGCGAGATGCAGTTCGACGTGCGCCGGGCCGCCTGGATCGGCGATTACGACGATGCCTGGAGTTTCCTGGAACTGCTGAAATCCGACGTCGGCAAGCAGAACCCGGCGCGCTACGAGAATCCGGCCTATGACGACCTGCTGCGCCGCTCGGCCGCCGAACGCGACCTGGATGCGCGGGCGAAACTGATGGCCGAGGCCGAGGTGATGATGCTCAACGACGTGCCGATCATCCCGATCTGGCATTACGTCAGCCGCGCCCTGGTCAAGCCCTACGTCAAGGGGCGGATCGACAACGTCCAGGATTTCCATTCCAGCCGCTGGATGTCGGTCGCCAAGTAACCCCGCCCGATGTTTCGCTATGCCGTGGCGCGGCTGCTGGGCGCCATTCCGACCTTGTTCGCCCTGGTCACCATCGCCTTTTTCCTGGTGCGGCTGGCGCCCGGCGGGCCGTTCGACGACGAACGCCAGCTGCCGCCGGAGATCGAGGCGAACCTGCAGCGCGCCTACAACCTGGACGCGCCGCTGACGTCGCAATATCTGCGCTATCTCGGCGATCTGGCCCGCGGCGACCTGGGGCCGTCGTTCAAGTACAAGGATTACAGCGTCGCCGAACTGATCGCGACCGGCCTGCCGGCCACCCTGCGCATCGGCCTGTCGGCGCTGGTCGTGGCCGTGCTGGCCGGTGTCTTCTGCGGCGCGGTGGCCGCCCTGCGCCGCAACGGCTGGGTCGACCGGGTGGTCATGACGCTGGCCATGACCGGCATTGCCATCCCGAATTTCGTGGTGGCGCCGGCCCTGACCCTGCTGCTGGGGGTCTATCTGCGGCTGCTGCCGGTGGGCGGCTGGGGCGACGGGGCGTTCCGTTTCCTGATCCTGCCGGTGGTGGCCCTGGCCCTGCCCAAGATCGCCTATGTCGCCCGGCTGACCCGCGGATCGCTGGCCGAGGTGCTGGGCAGCCCCTATATCCGTACCGCGCGCGCCAAGGGCCTGCGGGGCACCACCATCCTGGTGCGCCATGCGGCGCGCGCCGCCCTGCTGCCGGTCGTCTCGTATCTGGGGCCGACGGCGGCCGCGCTGCTGACCGGATCGGTGGTGATCGAACAGATCTTCGGCATTCCGGGCCTGGGCCGCTATTTCGTCCAGGGGGCGCTGAACCGCGACTACACCCTGGTCCTGGGCATCGTGCTGTTCTACGGGACGCTGATCATCCTGTTGAACCTGCTGGCGGACCTGGCCTATGGCTGGCTGGATCCGCGGGTGCGCTATGACTGACGCCGTGCTGCCACGCAGCCCCGGCGGCCGGGCCTGGGCCCGGCTGCGCCGCAACCCGACAGCCGTCGCCGCCATGATCGTGCTGGGAGTGATCGCGGGGCTGTGCATCGTCGGGCCCTGGGTCATCCCGCACAGCTATGATGCGGTTTCCTGGGAAAACATTCTGACGGCGCCGGACTGGTCGTCCGGCCACTGGTTCGGCACCGACCCCAACGGCCGTGACCTGCTGGCGCGCACGCTGGTCGGCGGCCGCATCTCGCTGATGGTCGGGCTGGTGGCCAGCCTGGTGTCGCTGGTGATCGGCGTATCCTGGGGCGCGGTTGCCGGTTACACCGGCGGGCGGGTCGACGGGGTCATGATGCGTATCGTCGACATCCTGTATGCCCTGCCGTTCATGTTCTTCGTCATCCTGCTGATGGTCTATTTCGGGCGGAACATCGTCCTGATCTTCGTGGCGATCGGCGCGGTCGAATGGCTGACCATGGCCCGCATCGTGCGCGGCCAGACGCTGAGCCTGAAGCGCCGCGAATTCATCGAGGCGGCGCGCGCCATCGGCGTGCCCGGCCTGACCATCGTGCGGCGCCATATCGTGCCCAACGTGGCCGGCCCGGTGATCGTCTTCCTGACCCTGACGATCCCGGAAGTGATGCTGATCGAAAGCTTCATCTCGTTCCTGGGGCTGGGCGTCCAGGAACCGATGACCAGCTGGGGCGTGCTGATCTCGGAGGGCGCGCAGAACATCGAGGAAGCGCCGTGGCTGCTGGCCTTTCCCGGCACCTGCCTGGCGCTGACCCTGCTGTGCCTGAACCTGCTGGGCGATGCGTTGCGCGACGCCCTCGATCCGCGGGACGGCCGATGACGTCGATGGTGCTGGACGGGCTGACCGTCACCCTGGCCACCCTGTCGGGGCCGCGCACGGTGGTGCGCCAGGTCGGGCTGACGCTGCAAGCCGGCGAAACCCTGGGGCTGGTCGGCGAATCGGGTTCGGGCAAAAGCCTGCTGTGGCTGGGCGTATTGGGGCTGGTCCCGCCGGGCACGGTGGTCGGCGGCAGTGCCCGGCTGGGCGATACCGAACTGGTCGGGGCGGGCGAACGGCGCCTGGCCGATATCCGCGGCCGGCGCATTGCCATGGTGTTCCAGGATCCGATGACGGCCCTGAATCCCTATCTGACGATCGGCCGCCAGCTGGCCGAGGTGGTCGAGCGCCATCACGGTGCCGACCGGGCGGCGGCGCGGCGGGCGGCGCTGGAGATGCTGGACCGTGTCGGCATCCCCGATGCGGCCCGGCGGCTGGACCTGCACCCCCACGAGTTCTCGGGCGGGATGCGCCAGCGCGCGACCATCGCCATGGCCCTGCTGGGCCGGCCCGAGATCCTGGTGGCCGACGAACCGACCACGGCGCTCGACGTCACCGTCCAGGCCCAGATCCTGGATCTGTTCGCCGAACTGAAGCGCGAGGCCCGGCTTACCCAGGTGCTGATCAGCCATGACCTGGGTGTCGTCGCCGGTCTGGCCGACCGGGTGGCGGTGATGTATGCCGGCCGCATCGTCGAAATCGCCGGGGTCGACGACCTGTTCGCCCGGCCGCTGCACCCCTATAGCCAGGGTTTGCTGGCGGCGATGCCGCGGGTCGACCGGCCGGGAATCGGCCAGGACGGCGCAGGCTTGCTGGCCACCATTCCCGGCCAGCCGCCCGATCCGGCCCGCTTGCCGCCGGGCTGCGCCTTCGCACCCCGCTGCCCGCTGGCCGACGATGGCTGCACCCAGGCGCCGCCGCCACTGCAAGGCCGCGGGGCGGGGCGCCAGGTCGCCTGCTACAAGGCGGTGGCACCGTGAGCCGCCCGATCCTGTCGGTCCGCGATCTTACCGTGCGGTTCGACCTGCGCCGCCGCCTGTTCGGTCCGGAACGGGTGCTGACGGCGGTCGACGGGGTGTCGTTCGACTTAGGTGCCGGCGAGACGCTCGGCATCGTCGGGGAATCGGGGTCGGGCAAGTCGACCCTGGGCCGCGCCATCCTGCGGCTGATCCCGGCCGAGGCCGGCCAGATCGTCTGGCTGGGCCAGGATCTTCGCCAACTGGGTGAACGGGCGATGCGGCCGTTGCGCCGTGACCTGCAGATCGTCTTCCAGGATCCGCTGGCCGCCCTGGACCCGCGGGCAACCGTGTTCCAGTCGGTCGCCGAACCGCTGGCGACCCACCGGCCGGGGCTGAGCCGCGCCCAGATGCGGGCCGAGGCCGGACGCTGGCTGGCCCGGGTCGGCCTGGATGACAGTGCGCTGGACCGCTATCCCCATGAGTTTTCGGGCGGGCAATGCCAGCGCATCGGCGTCGCCCGGGCGATGATCCTGGAGCCCCGGCTGATCGTCTGCGACGAGGCGGTGTCGGCGCTGGACGTCTCGATCCAGGCCCAGATCGTCAATCTGCTGGCCGAATTGCAGCGCGAAACCGGCGTGGCGCTGCTGTTCATTTCCCACAACCTCAGCGTCGTGCGGCATCTCAGCCATCGCATCCTGGTGCTGTATCTCGGCCGCGTGGCCGAGATCGGGCCGGGCGAGGCGCTGTTCGCCGACCCCTGTCATCCCTATACCCGTGCCCTGCTGGCCGCCGTGCCGCCGCCCGACCCGGTGGCGGCGCGCGCCCGCCCGCGCGCCGGGCTGAAGGGCGAGCCGCCGTCGCCGCTGAACCCGCCCTCGGGCTGTGCGTTCCGCACGCGCTGCCCGCTGGCCATCGAGGTCTGCGCCACCCGGCGTCCGCCGCTGGAGGCGGTCGGCAATGGATCGGTGCATCTGGCGGCTTGCCATCGCTGGCGGGATCGGTCTACGCAAGGCGCCTGATCCGCCTTCGGGAGCTGGGAGTTTCATGGACAACCAAGGCCAGGCCGGCAGCAGCACGCTGCGCGGCATCGTGCTGATGTGCGCGGCCGTCCTGTGTTTCACCGTCATGGACGCGCTGATCAAGCACCTCGCCGGCCGCTACCCGACGCTGCAGCTGGTCTTCGCCCGTAACGTCTTCGCGCTGATCCCCGTCATCTATCCGCTGATGAAGGACGGCGGGTTCAAGCTGCTGCGCACGCGCCGGCCGGTCGGCCATGCGCTGCGCGCGGTGTTCGGGCTGATCTCGATGTGCTGTTTCTTCTATGCCTACGGTCAACTGGAACTGGCGACCGTCATCGCCATCGGCTTTTCGGCACCGCTGTTCATGACCGCGCTGTCGGTGCCGATGCTGGGCGAGCCGGTGGGTTGGCGCCGCTGGACCGCGGTGCTGGTCGGGTTCGCCGGCGTTCTGATCATGACCCGGCCCGGCGTCGGTATGCTGGAGGCGAGCGCGCTGATCGCCGTCCTGGGCGCCTTCCTCTACGCGCTGGTCGTGGTCGTCATCCGCAAGCTGGGCGCGACCGAGCATCCCGCGACCATCGTGCTCTATTTCACCTTCACCTCGGCCATGGTGTCTGGGGCGGCGATGCCGTTCCTGTGGGTGACGCCCAGCCTGGCCGACTGGCCGTTTCTGGTCGGTATCGGGCTGTTGGGCGGGGTCGCGCAACTGACGATGACGCGGGCCTTCATGCAGGCGCCCGTCGCGGTCATCGCCCCGTTCGAATATTCGTCGATGCTGTGGGCGGTGACGCTGGGATATTTCTTCTGGGGCGAGGTGCCGGACCGCTGGGTGTGGGTGGGCACCGCCATCGTCGTCGGTTCGGGCCTGTACATCCTGTATCGCGAGACCCGTCGCCGACGAATGTAAACTGTTGTAACAAAATCGCGAAAACTTCTCAAATTACAGACGTTACCAGCTAACGGTTATATCCTTCGGCGTGAGATCTGGAGGCCCGCTAGGCGTCGTGTCCACCCAACGTCAATTGCCCACGAAACGGCCCCGCCGCCGCAAGGCTGCTGCCGCCCCTGCTTCATCGGATGCCGCCAGTGCCCTGGCCATGCAGGCGCCGATCGGGCTGGTGCGCCTGCAGGGGCTGAAGCTGGTCGCGATGAATCCGGCTGCCGCCGTGCTGCTGGGCATGGACGAGGGCCGGGCGCTGGACGACGGCTGGGTCGCCGCCCTGCATGCCGAGGAGGTCGAGGCCGTGCTGGCCGACCTGCAGGAAGCCCAGCTTTCCGGCGTGCGGTTCCGCCGCGAATTCCGCCTGGCGCCGCGCGACGGCAGCCATCGCGTAGCCCTGCTGCAGGCGGTGCCCGATCCGTCCAGCGGCCCGGCCCCAGCCTATGCCGGCTATATCGTCGACATCACCGATCGCCGCGGCAATGAATACCGTCGGGCCCAGACCCGCACGGCCGACGCGCTGAGCCGGCTGGCGGCCGACATTGCCCACGACTTCAACAACCTGTTGATGGTCGTCTCGGCCAATGTCGAGATGGCGCAGAAGCTGAGCCCCGCGGATGCGGCGCTGCGCCGGCATCTGACCGCGGTGGTCGCCGCGACCGACCGGGGCTCGACGCTGGTGCGCCAGCTGATCGCCGGCGAACGCCTGCCGCCGACCGGGCCGGTCGACGTCAACGAACTGATGGTGTCGCTCGGCCCGACGCTGCCCGAACTGATCGGCGACGACGTCGAAGTGCTGTACCGCCGCGGCCGAACCATGGTGACGGTGGGGGCCGACCGCGCCCAGTTGGAGGCCGCGTTGCTGCAACTGGTCCGTCATGCCGGCAAGGTGCTGGACGGCCATGGCCGCCTGACCCTGGCGGTCGAGCCGCGCTGGCTGGCCGACAGCGATGCCGACGGACTTTGGGTGATCCCCGGACCCTATGCGATGCTGTCGTTGAGTTTCGCGACCCGTGCGGGCCGCCGCATTTCCGTCGACGACCATGGCCTGGCCGCGGTCGCCAGCTTCGCCCAGCGGTCGGGCGGTGCGATGGTGCGCGAGGAGATGGCCGGCGGGGCAGCGCGGCTGAGCCTGCTGCTGCCCCGAATCGACCTGGATGGCATCAAGCCAGGCGGTTCACCGCCGATGTGAAGACATAACCCGAGCCGTGGACCGTCTTGATCAAGGTCGGATGGTCACGGTCGGTTTCGAGCTTGGCGCGCAGCTTCGATACCAGCATGTCGATCGACCGGTCGATATGCGCCGCCTTGCGGCCACGGGCCAGATCGAGCAGCTGATCGCGGTTCAGCACGCGGCCGGCATGGGTGACGAAGGCCTGCAGCAGGCGGTATTCCGCGGTGGTCAGCGGAATTTCATTGCCCTGATCGTCGCTGAGGATGCGGGCATTGCAATCCAGCTCGAACGCACCGAAGCCATAGCGGCCGCCGGCCTCGTTCGCCTCGGCCGCGCTGCGCTCGACCCGGCGCACGACGCTGTTGATGCGGGCCAGCAGTTCGCGCAGCAGCACCGGCTTGACGATGTAGTCGTCGGCGCCCAGTTCCAGCCCCAGCACGCGATCCAGCGGATCGCCGCGGCCGGTCAGGATCAGAAGGCCGATATCGGTGCGGTCCTGCAGGCGGCGGACCAGGTTCAGGCCGCTTTCACCCTGCAGGTTGATGTCGATGACGACGGCGCTGGGTTTCCATTCCAGCACCAGCTTCATCGCGGCTTCGACGGCGGTCGCCGTCTTGACCTTCAACCCTTCCGATTCGAGGTAGGCCGAGACGACCTGGGACAATTCCTTGTCGTCTTCCAGGATCAGCACGCGGGTGCCGGCCGGGCTGCTCATCCCTGTTCCCCCATTCCTCGATAACGCATCCCCGCCGTCGTCATGCGAGCGACCTCAGCGTTGCGAACATTGTTTCTCGGCAATAGTTTATCACTGCCGGTCGATGATAACGAGATGAACCGTCAGGTAAATCCCCCCTGTATGCCGGGGGGCCATAAATCCGGCGCAATCAGGTCGGCACCACAACCGCGACGTCGTGGTGCCGGTAGTCGATCTCATCCAGATTGTGCCCATCCCCGCCGCGGTCGACCACCAGGAAATCGCCGATCCGGTCCAGCGCCAGCAAGGGGTGGTGCCAGGTTCCGCGGGCATAATTCACGCCCTGCCGGCCGTCGGTGACGAAGGCGCGCAGATCCGACGGGGCGGGGGCGGGCCCGGCCGGTGCGACCACGACCAGGAACGAATCGCCGTGCATCGGGATGAAGGCCTGGGCGCCCAGGGGATGGCGTTCCATGACGCGCAGGCAGATCGGCCGGAACCACGGCCGGGCACGGAAGATCGAGATCAGCGGCCGGCCGCCCTCGGCCAGCACGTCGACCTTTGCCAGATCGTGATAACGGCGGGCCATGCCTTCGTTGATCTCGATATAGCCGTCGCCGCCGGCGGCGATGACGTCGCCGAACGGGGCGAACGCCTCGGCCGTCAGCGGTTCGGCATTCAGCCTGATCATGGCTGCCCGCTCACGGCCGGCGGCCGAGGATCCGCAGCCGGCTGATGCCGCCGTCGGGGATGTTGTTGAGCCGGACATGGGTGATCGGGCCCAGGTTCGCCACCTCGGACTTGAAGCGGTGGATGGTGTCGGCCGACAGCTTCTGTTCGGGCAGCAGCGTGCGCCAGAACATCGACTGGGTGATCGCCGACTGGTCCGTGCCGCCGGTGACGCTGGCCGCCAGGATCGAGCAACGATCGGGGTAGTTGCCCTTGTAGTGGGCGGTATCGACCTCGATCTCCTCGACAATACCGGGCAGGCCCAGCGCGATCACGCACCATTCGTTGCCCGGTTCGCGGCGGCGGCGGGTTTCCCAGCCGTCCCCCATGTCGGTGCCGCGGCCCGGCGTCAGCAGGACGGCCGGGGTGTTGTAATGGGCGTCCGACCAGCCGATCGCCCTCCCGCCGTTGCCCAATGCTGCCAGGTCGATCAGACCGCCCTGGTCGGCCTTGGCCCAGTCGGCGACGATGCGGCCATAGACCCGCAGCCGCGCGATGCCGCCGTCGGGATAGATGTTGAGGCGCAAATGGCTCCACACCTGGTCCGACGCTATGGCGTGGAAATGATGGGCGCTGGGGCCCAGCGCGACCGAGGGCAGGATCTCGGTCCAGGCGGTGGCGTCATCGGGATCGCCGTCGCAGGCGCAGGCTTCCAGGCTGGCAGCCGGCGGATAGTTGCCGGTGAAATGGCTGGTGTCGATGTCGACGCCCATGATCTGGCCCGGCCGGCCCAGCCGCACGACGCACCAGTCATAGCCTTCATGCCGCTTGCGCCGGGTTTCCCAGCCGTCCATCCACTTGCCGTGGTCGTCGTACTTGCCGGGATAGAAGATTGCCGGGGCCGGGTTCAGCATCCGCGACCGCGGGGCGAAGAAATCGTCCGAAGCCGCCAGCGCGTCGGCCCCCAGCCTGGCATCGGCCAGGTTCGTCCACTTGCGCGCGAAGTCGGGCAGGGCAGCTTGATCGGTCGACATGGTCTCTCCGGGCCAGGGTGGGGCAGGGGTCAGCCGCGGCGCCGTTCGGCGACGCGGGCGAAGACATCGCGCAGCGACACGGGATTGTCGCTGGAATCGTCCAGCGCCAGGCCGTCCTCGATCGCGTCGATATGGGCTTCCATCTCGGCCACCGCGCCGGGCAGGTCGCGGTCGGCCAGCCGGTCGATGATGCGGGCATGGTCCTCGCAGCGGCAGCCGGCCACACCAGGCCGCTCATAGACCGCCACGACCAGGGACGAGCGCGACACCAGTTCCCGCAGCACGCCGGTCAGGGTGGGGTTGCCGGTCAGTTCGGCCAGCGCCAGGTGGAATTCCGACGACAACTGGATCATCCGCCGCTTGTCGCGCCGCTCGTTGGCCTGACGCTCCTCGGCGACGATGCCGCGCAGCGTGGTCAGCCCGCGTGCCGAAAGCTGGGCACCCATGCGGCTGATCATGCCGGATTCGACGATGCGGCGGACGTTGAACACGTCGCGCGCTTCCTTGGGGGTCGGCTGGGCGACGGTGGCGCCGCGATTGCGGCGCAGCGTGATCAGACCTTCATGCGCCAGGCGCTGCAGCACGTTGCGGACGCGGGTGCGGCTGACCCCGAAGATCTCGGCCAGCTGGTCTTCGGTCAGTTTGGTTGCCGGCGGCAGATCGCGTTCAATGATCGCTGTATAGATATTGTCGTAGATCTCGTCGTCGGTGACGGCGGCACCGGCACGGGCCGGCCGCCCCAACCCCGAGGGGGCATCGCCCAACAGCGGAATCACGCGTTCCTGGGTCATCGTGGTGGTGAATCCGGACTGTGGATTGCATACGATTTACGCGTCGTTTGTACGACATTCACGGGCTGCGAACAAGTCGGGGCGTTGTATGTGACACTTGTTGCGGTAGCCCGGACAGGCAAGTAGCATGCCCGCTTCGACCATCGAGTCACCTTGAACGGTAGGCTGTCACGCCCGGCCATGGCCAAGCTCCGCAATACCCTGATCGTCCTCGTCGTGCTGGCCCTTGCCGGCGCCTTGATATGGTTCCTGCGTGACGACCTCGGCCGCCGGGCACAACCGCCCCAGGCTTCGATGGCGACCATGGGACAGCAGGCGGCCCAGCAGCCCCCGGCCGAGACGCCCAAGCCGCCCGTGCTGGGCCAGACCCAGCAGCCGGCCGCCCAGCAGCCTGCCGCACCCCAGGCGGCGCAGCCGGCCCAGCCCCAGCAGCAAGCGGCCCCCGCCGCGCCCGCCCAGCAGCAGGCCGCGCAAACACCCGCGCCGCAGCAGGCCGCGCCGCAGCAACCCGCGCAGTCCGCCGCCCCGACCGGTTCGGGCGGCCAGAACCAGCCGCTGCCGCCCGGCGCCACCGGCTCGATCCCGCCGCCGCCCAAGCCCGAGCCCCTGACCCCCGAACTGCTGGCGATCCGCCCGACCTTCGACGTCGTCCGCATCGGGTCGGACTGTCGTGCCGTGATGGCCGGCCGCTCGGCGCCCAACGCGCTGGTGACGGTCTATTTCGGCGATGACGAACTGGGTCGCATCAATGCCGATCCGCGCGGTGAATGGACGCTGGTGCCCGACCTGCCGCTGCATACCGGGTCGCGCGAACTGCGCCTGACCTCGGCGCTGCAGGGCCAGAACCCGGCGCAGGCCTCGATCAACAACGTCGTCGTCGCGGTCCCCAACTGCGAACCCGGCAAGTCCGGCGGCGAGCAGGCGATCGCCGTGCTGACCGGCCCGACCGGTGGCAGCCGGGTCCTGCAGAAGCCGGTGGGCAAGACCCAGGTCGGCAAGGGCCTGTCGCTCGATACCGTCGATTACGACGACAAGGGCGAACTGATCCTGTCGGGCCGCGCCCCGGCGCAGGCCACCGTCCAGATCTACATCAACAACGAACCGGTCGCCGTCGCCCAGGCCGATGGCAAGGGTGTCTGGACCGCCCAGCCGACGCGCCAGATCGCGCCCGGCGTCTATACGCTGCGTATCGACCAGATGGCCGAACCGGGCAAGGGCGGCATCGTCGCCTCGACCGGTAGCGCCGCCGGCACCACGGCCAGTGCGGCCGGTGGCGCCGCGCCGCAGGCCAAGGTCGCCTCGCGCATCGAACTGCCGTTCAGCCGCGCGGCCCCCGGCAGCATCGACTTCGCCCAGGGCAACGTCGTGGTCCAGCCCGGCAACAGCCTGTGGCGCATCGCCCGGCAGCTTTACGGCGAAGGCACGCGCTACATGGTCATCTACGGCGCCAACAAGGAACAGATCCGTGATCCGGACATGATCTATCCGGGTCAGGTATTCAGCCTGCCCAAGGACGCCGGCACCAAGCAGCCATGACAACGGAAACCACCGGGCGGCCCGAGCGCGGCGCGCTCGGAACGCTTGCCGGCCTGTTTCCATTCCTGTGGGATCCGGACCGCGCCGACCTGCGCCGGCGGGTGATCTATGCGCTGGCCTTCCTGGCGCTGGCCAAGGTCATCAACGTCTACATCCCGTTCCTGTACAAGGCGGCGGTCGACGCGCTGGCGCCGGGGCCGGATCTGGTCATCGCCCTGCCGCTGGGAGTGATCTTCGCCTATGGCGCGGCACGCGTGATGGCGCAGATCTTCGGTGAATTGCGCGACGCGGTCTTTGCCAAGGTCGCACAGCATGCGGTGCGCCGCATCGCGCTGGACATCTTCCGCCATCTGCACGGCCTGTCGCTGCGTTTCCACCTGGACCGCCAGACCGGCGGCATGAGCCGGGTGATCGAGCGCGGCACCAAGGGCATCCAGTTCGTCCTGCAGTTCCTGACCTTCAACATCCTGCCCACGATCCTCGAGATCGCGCTGGTCTGCGGCGCGCTGTTCTGGAAGCAGGACGGGCGTTTCGCCCTGATCATCACCGTCACCATCGTCGGCTACATCGCCTATACGCTGATCCTGACCGAGTGGCGGACCAAGTATCGCCGCGACATGAACGATCGCGACACCGAGGCCAACACCAAGGCCATCGACAGCCTGATCAACTACGAGACGGTCAAGTATTTCGGCAACGAGGCGCATGAAGTGCGCCGTTTCGACACGTCGCTGCGGCAATACGAACAGGCCGCGGTCAAGAGCACCACCAGCCTGTCGTTCCTGAACATCGGCCAGGGGGTGATCATCGCCGCCGGGCTGATCGCCGTCATGCTGCTGGCCGCCGACGGCGTGCGCGACGGCACGATGACGGTGGGCGATTTCGTCCTGGTCAACACCTTCCTGATCCAGCTGTACCTGCCGCTGAACTTCCTGGGTTTCGCCTATCGCGAGATCAAGCAGGGCCTGGTCGACATGGAGAAGATGCTGGCGCTGCTGAACGTGCCGGCCGAGGTCGCCGACAAGCCCGGCGCGCCCGACCTGGTGCCCGGCCCGGGCGAGGTGCGTTTCGACCACGTGACCTTCGGCTACGATCCGCGCCGGCCGATCCTGCGCGACGTGTCGTTCACGGTGCCGGCGGGCAAGACCGTCGCCATCGTCGGGCCGTCGGGCGCGGGCAAGTCGACGATCTCGCGCATCCTGTTCCGTTTCTACGACGTGACCGAGGGGCGGGTGACCATCGATGGCCAGGATATCCGCGACGTCACCCAGGGTTCGGTGCGGGCCGCGATCGGGATCGTCCCGCAGGATACCGTGCTGTTCAACGACACCATCCGCTACAACATCGGTTACGGCCGCATCGGTGCCACCGATGCCGAGGTGGTCGAGGCGGCCAGGCTGGCCCAGATCGCGCCGTTCATCGAACGCCTGCCCGACGGTTTCGCCAGCATGGTGGGCGAACGCGGGCTGAAACTGTCCGGCGGTGAAAAGCAGCGCGTGGCGATCGCGCGCGCCATTCTCAAGCAGCCGGCCATCCTGTTGTTCGACGAGGCCACCTCGGCCCTGGACAGCGATACCGAGCGCGAGATCCAGAATGCGCTGAAGGCGGTATCGCGCGACCGCACGACGCTGGTCATCGCCCACCGCCTGTCGACCATCGTCGATGCCGACGAAATCCTGGTGCTGGAAGCCGGCCGGGTGGCCGAGCGCGGCCGGCATGCCGACCTGGTGGCGCTGGGCGGGCTTTACGCGCGCATGTGGTCGCGCCAGCGCGAAGCGGCCGAGATGCGCGAACGCCTGCGCGAGGTTGAGGACGACGGCGGCACCCAGCCCGCCTGATGCTGGCTGGCCGCCCGTAACGGACGGATGAAACCTGGCAAGCCCCCCGGGGGTTTAGGGTCCGACGGTTTACCCGTGGGCGCCGGTCGAGTTACAATCAAGGACTTACGCCTGAAGGAGGTAATTCCCGGCGATGGATACGCTGAAGTCGGTTCTGGTTCCCATCAATCGCGAGGGCTACAAGTTCATCGCGATCTTTGCCGTCGTCACCCTGATCCTGTTCGCGATCTGGGTGCCGCTGGGCTGGATCGGCGTGATCCTGACCCTGTGGTGCGCCTATTTCTTCCGCGATCCGGAGCGGCTGGTGCCGCTGGGCGAAGGGCTGGTCATCGCCCCGGCCGACGGCGTCGTCCAGTTGGTCGGCCCGGCCGTGCCGCCGGCCGAACTGGGCATGGGGTCCGATCCGCGGCCGCGAATCTGCATCTTCATGAACGTCTTCAATGTCCATGTGAACCGTAACCCGGTGTCGGGCCGCGTGATCGCGCTGGCCTATCGCCCGGGCAAGTTCGTCAATGCGGCGCTGGACAAGGCGTCTACCGACAACGAGCGCCAGTCGATCCGCCTGCGGACCGAGGATGGCAAGGAATTCGCCGTGGTGCAGATCGCGGGTCTCGTCGCCCGCCGCATCCTGTGCGAACTGACCGAGGGCCAGGGCGTGCGGGCCGGTGACCGTTTCGGCCTGATCCGCTTCGGCAGCCGCGTCGACGTCTATCTCGAACCCGGCATGATCCCGCTGGTCGCCCCCGGCCAGACGACGATCGCGGGCGAAACCGTGCTGGCCGATTACGGCCCGGCCCCGATCGCGGCCCGCCTGGCCGAGCGCAACTGACCTGAGGTAACCGATGGCGATGCTGCGACCCCGTGCCCCGCGACTGCGCAACCTGCCGCTCAACAGCCTGGCGCCCAACATCCTGACCACGCTGGCGCTGTGTTCCGGGCTGACCTCGATCCGCTTCTCGCTGGCCGAGCGGTGGCAGCTTGCCGTCGTGGCGATCCTGGTCGCGGCGATCTTCGATGCGCTGGACGGGCGGCTGGCCCGCCTGTTGAAGGGTACGACGAAGTTCGGTGCCGAACTCGATTCGCTGTCGGACTTCCTGTGCTTCGGCGTCGCGCCCGTCCTGCTGATGTATCTGTGGACGCTGGAAAGCCTGGGGAATTTCGGCTGGCTGGCGGTGCTGGCCTTTGCCGTCGCCTGTGCCCTGCGCCTGGCGCGCTTCAATACCGCGCTGGACGAGCCCGACAAGCCTGTCTGGATGTCGAACTTCTTCACCGGTGTGCCGGCGCCGATGGGCGCGGCACTGGCGCTGCTGCCGATGATGCTGACCTTTGCCGTCGGTGACGGCCTGTTCCGGTCGCCTTACCTGATCTTTTTCTGGTGCATCTGCGTCGGCTTCCTGATGGTCAGCCGCATTCCGACCTTCTCGGGCAAGAAGATCAAGGTCCGGCGCGACTACGTCCTGCCGCTTCTGTTCCTGGTGGGCGTGCTGGGCACGCTGCTGGCGACCGAACCCTGGATCACGCTGTCGGTGATCCTGGTCGGCTATCTGTGCCTGATGCCGCTGGGCGTGCGCTCCTATCGGCGCCAGCAGATCATGGAACCCTGGCCCCGCAAGGCCGCGAACGAAGGCGTCGCGGCCAATGCCGACGAAGGCGACGAGGAATTGGACGGGGTGCCGCCGAATTCGCAGAACCGGCTGCGCTGACCGTTCGCTTCACCTGGCGGGAGCCACGTTCTGCAGCGCGTGGCTCTCGATCAGGTGGCGGTTCTCGTCCAGATAGCCGCGGGCGGCGCCGATCATCGCCGCGGCCAGGCCGGCGACGAAGTCCTGCGGCACCGTGGCCGCCCCGTGGCGGAACGCTATCAGTTCCTGCAGGGCGGCTTCCTGCTCGGCCACCTTGTCGTCGATCAGCTGTGACAGGTGCCGCACTGGCAGCAGGTCGGCAAACAGCATCAGGGCTGCGAAATCCGACCGGAAGCGATCGCGGCCGGGCAGGTTGATCAGCGCGTCGAGCAGCGCCAGACGGCCCTGGGCCGTCAACGTGTAGACCTTCTTGTCCGGGCGCCGGTCCTGGGCCTGTTCGGTCCCGGTTACCAGCCCCTCGGCCGCGAGCCGCGCCAATGCCGGATAGATCGATCCGAAGCTGGCATCGACGAAATGCCTCAGCGGTCCTTCCAGCGTCTTCTTGAGTTCATAGCCCGACGCCCCGCCCTGCGCCAGCAGGCCGAGGCACAGCGTTCGGCTGTCCACGTTTCCGTTCCGCCCCTTGGAAACCACCGCGCTGCATTGTCCCCGATGCATCGTGGTGATTATATCGATACGATATATGCTAATTGACAAGATCGGGCGGCACCCTGCCGCAGTCAACCGTTCCTTTACATTTTTCCGGTCCGGGCCTAGAGTGATTGGGCCTGAGCAGTACATAGGCTGCTGCATCAAGCTTGATGGAACGATAGGCCAGAAGCGATAGACCACATGGAAGCCGTCGGGTCATTTTCCAATCTCGCCAATCAATCGATCGCCGCCCAATACAACACGGCGCGGATCGACGTTCAGAACGCTGCTCAGCGTCAGCGGGACGAGGAAGACCAGCGGACCAACGTGCAGCAGTCCGGCGGATCGAATACCAACGGAAACCTTCCGCCGAATCTCGGGCGCAACGTCGATATCTCGGCCTGATGCCGCATCTTGCGGTCAGCCGTCTGGTTGGACAGGGTTGTTGGGCTCAAGGGTAAGATCCCGGCCTTCGAGAAACTGCAGAGCAAGGCACGGGAACGGCGAGGACGGGTGGCGACATGGGCCGTCACCGAGGCTCGACCGTCTCTGAGCATCCGTACCCCGCCGGCGGGGTGAGCCCGCCGGGAACCGATATCGGCGCAACTGACCAAAAAAGGGCGGCCCTTGCGGCCGCTTTTTTTTGTTTGGCGCGGATATGCCGGTCCAGCTAGAGATGCGGTTTCGGGGTACCGCAAGTTCGTTTTTTGCCCAGCGGAATCCTGAAGCTTAACGACTTTTACAGTTTTGCCAGGGTTATCCTAGGCCCAGACTCTTGGGGTAGTTGCGGGAAGTATGAGCAAGGAGCAGCGGCAGAACGTCATCGTTGTCCTGGCGGAGCCCTACGCGCAGATGCGTCGGGCCCTGCGCAGCGCTTTGGCGGCCGAGGGGTTCCGGTTCGTCATCGAAGTGGGCGAGACCAATTCCTTTGCCATGGCGCTGAACGATCCGATGCCGGACGTTCTGGTCGTCGACATCAACCTGCCGGGCGAACGCGACGTGCTGGACATGCTGCGCGAGATCCGCAGCGACAAGCTGGGGCGCAACCCCTTCGTGCCGATCATCGGCACCACCTGGGAAGCCAAGCCCGAGCGCGTGCGCAAGGCGGTCGATTCAGGCATCGACGACCTGCTGGTCAAGCCGGTGGCGGCCGGCACGGTGATCGAGCGAATCTCGGTCCTGGCGCGTAACCGCAAGCCGTTCATCGTCACCTCGGACTATATCGGCCCCGACCGGCGCCGGCCCGGCGAGCGGCCGGACGAGGACAACGTGCCGCGCATCGAGGTGCCCAACTCGCTGAAATCGAAGGTCGAGGGCAAGTCGATCGACCCCGCCTCGTGGGGCTTTGCCAAGAAGGAAGCGCTGGCCGCCCTGAACACCGAACGGCTGAAGGCCGCGGCCTTCCAGGTGTCGTTCCTGGCCGAACAACTGGTGCCGGCCATGGCCCGCGACATGACGCAGCCGCGGGTCACGCAATTCCTGGAACGTCTGCTGTCGACGGCGGCCGACATCGCCGGCCGTGCCAGGCTCAGCGAACAGTCGCAACTGCTGCCGCTGTGCGACGCGGTGTCCCGCGTCGGCCGCGAACTGGCCGAAATCCACAAGGGCCAGAGCAACGAACCCGACCGCCTGGCAAAGAACCTGAAGCTGCTGAAGCAGCTGGCCGACGCGCTGCTGGCCGGATTCAACCCCGACCGGGCGGCCGGCGAGATGGCCGAGCAGGTGGCCCAGGCGATCCGGCGCTACCAGTCCCGGGTCGACGGTGCCGCCAACCCGGCGCCCAAGGCCAAGTCGGGCTGAAACGGATCGAGGCCGACGCCATGCGACGCGAAATCAGACCCTCCGTGCGGATCCTGTGGAGCGAAAGCAACCCGCAATTCGCCCGCGCGATCGACGGTCTGTTCACCGACGAAAACTTCACGACGCGCCATCACGCCGCCAATTGCGACGAGATCGAGCGCGTGCTGCGCCAGTCGAGCCCTGAACTGCTGATCCTCGATGTCATGACTGACGGCGGGGAAGCCTTCGACCTGATCCGCGACATCCGCAACGGCCGGCTGGGCGACGATCCGTTCATCACCATCATCGCGACGTCGTGGGACGCCCAGCAGCCGGTGATCGATCATATCCACGACTGCGGCGCCGACGATGCCTTCATCAAGCCGGCCCCGGCGCGCAAGCTGACCGAGCGGATCTTCAACCTGGCCCAGGACAAGCGCCAGTTCGTGGTGACCGCGACCTATATCGGCCCCGATCGCCGCCGCGACGGCAGCCGCGCCCAGGAGGAATCGGTGCGGCTCGGCGTGCCCTCGTCGCTGCGCCAGCGGGCCGAGGGGCGGACCTCGGACGGTGCGTTGATCGAGGCGCAGCGCAGTGCCGCGATCGCCCAGATCAACGAACAGCGGCTGCAGCGCGGCTCGCTGGCGATTGCCGGGGCAGTCAACATCTTCCTGCCGGTCTGCATGGCCGGCCGCGCCGATCTGGAGGCGATTCAGGCGATGGGCGATGCGATCCAGATCGCCGGCGACCTGCGCGAACGCGCGCCCAATGGCGGATACAGCCATATGCTGGAGCTGTGCGACGCCTTCATCCGCATCTGCGGCGAGATGCGCCGCATCGCCCGCAGCCCCAACCCCGGCGGGCACGATCAGAAGAACCTGAAGCTGATCAAGTCGCTGGGCGACGCGCTGACCATCGGTTTCAACCCACGCCAGACCAATTCGGAAATCGCCGGCGAGATCGGTCAGCAGGTCAGCCGCTATCAGTCGTCGCGCCCCCCGCCGCGCTCAGGCTATTGATCAGCCGCTATAAGGATTGGGGGCCGCGTCGATCATCGCGCGGTACACCGGTTCGACCACCGACGTGGTACGGTTGACACCGTATTGCAGGGCGTCGACCGCAGCCTTGATCTGGTCGCGCGTCGGCTGGATCGGCACGATCGCATAGCCCGCGCGATTCAGCGCCCGGATCGTCGCCTGGGCCTGCTTGGTATAGTCCTCGAAGAAGTAGCGGGTATCGGCCTTCTTGATGGCCTGGGCCATGATCATGTAAGGCCGCTTGTCGTCCGCCATGCTGTGCCGCTCCGGTTGCATCCACCTGAACTTTCCGTCTAAGCAATAGCAGGCGGCGCGGCAAGCGCCACGACACGGGGGACCGGCGATGCGCGTATTGGTGATCGAGGATGATGCCGAGGTCGCCCGCCATGTCGCCAAGGGCCTGCGCGAAAGCGGCCATGTGGTCGAACATGCCGATAACGGCCGCGACGGGCTGTTTCTGGCGGCCGGTGAAGCCTTCGACGTCATCGTCGTCGATCGCATGCTGCCCGGCGGCGTGGATGGCCTGGGAATCATCGAGGCGCTGCGGCGCACCGGCAACGAGACACCGGTGCTGATCCTGTCGGCGCTGGGCGAGATCGACGACCGGGTCAAGGGCCTGAAGGCCGGCAGCGACGACTACCTGACCAAACCCTTCGCCTTCGCCGAACTGCTGGCCCGGATCGAGGCGCTGCACCGCCGCGCGCGCAGCGCCGCGGTCGAAACCGTGCTGACCGTGGCCGACCTGGAAATGGACCTGCTGTCGCGCGTGGTGCGCCGGGCCGGGCGCGAAATCGATCTGCAGCCGCGCGAATTCCAGCTGCTGGAATATCTGATGCGCCATGCCGGCCAGGTGGTGACCCGCACCATGCTGCTGGAAGGGGTCTGGGACTATCATTTCGATCCGCAGACCAACGTGATCGACGTCCATATCAGCCGGCTGCGCCAGAAGATCGACAAGGGGTTCGACCGGCCGCTGCTGCATACCGTGCGCAACGCCGGCTACGTGCTGCGCGCGGCGGACTGAGGGGGCGGCGCAGGCCATGGGCATCGGCAGGGCGCTGCGCTCGACCTCGCTGCGCCTGGCGCTGGGCTTCAGCCTGTTGTTCGCCGGCTCGGCCCTGGTGCTGGTCGGGTTCATCTACTGGACCACGGCCGGCTACATGGACCGGCAGGTCGATTCGACCATCCGCACCGATGTCGACGGCCTGGCCGACCAGTACGGCCGGTTCGGCCTGGCCGGGCTGGTCGCCTCGATCCAGTCGCGGCTGGGCACGGCGGCCGAACGGGGCGCGATCTACGTGGTGGCCGACCCGGCCTTGCGGCCGGTTGCCGGCAATCTGGGCGTCTGGCCGGCCCAGGCCGGTCGTAATGCCGGCTGGTTCGAGGTGCCGATCGAGATCAACGGCCGCGAATCGATCGCGCGGCTGCATCACTACCTGCTGCCGGGCGGTTTCCACCTGCTGGTCGGGCGCGACGTCGAAGATCGCCTGCGGGTCCAGTCGCTGATCGTCGATGCGCTGTTGTGGTCGGTACTGCTGACCGCGGTGCTGGCGGTGGGGGTGGGGTTTGCCTTTCGCCGGGTGCTGCTGCGGCGGATCGATTCGTTCCGCCGGACCGCCGCCGGCATCGTCGCCGGCGACCTCAAGCAACGGGTCGGCCTGTCCGGGGCGGGCGACGAATTCGACCAGTTGGCCGAAACCATCAACCAGATGCTGGACCGTATCGAGCGGCTGATGGAAGGGGTGCGCCAGGTATCGAACGCCATCGCCCATGACCTGCGCACGCCGCTGGCGCGCGTTCGCGGCCGGCTGGAACGCCTGGCTGCCGACCTCGATCCCGCGGTTGCTGGGCGCGAGACGGTCGAGGAGGCGATCGCGGAACTCGACGAACTGATGAGCACCTTCAACGCGCTGCTGCGCATCGCCGAAATCGACGCGGGTGCCCAGCGCCAGGCCTTTGCCGCCTTCGATCTCAGCGCCGCGCTGACCGACCTGGCCGAGTTGTTCGGGGCGGTGGCCGAGGATCGCGGCATCGGTTTCGAGGTATCGGTGGCGCCGGGCATGACGCTGGAAGGCGACCGCCACCTGCTGGCCCAGGCCGTCGCCAACCTGCTGGACAATGCCATCAAGTACACCCCCGCCGGCGGCCATGTGGCGCTGACGGCAGCGCCCGAAGGGCAGGCGGTGACCATCGCGGTGGGCGATGACGGGCCGGGCATCCCGGCGGACGAGATCGGCCGGGTGCGCGAACGCTTCTACCGCGTCGAACGCTCGCGCGGGACGCCGGGCTCGGGCCTTGGCCTGGCCCTGGTCGATGCGGTGGCGCGCCTGCACGACGGTACGCTGACGCTGGAGGATGGCAGGCCCGGGTTGAAGGCCGCCTTATATTTGCCGCTCGGCCATGGCCTGCTGGCGCCGGCACTGCCCAAGGAGTGATGATGCTGAAGCTTGCCTTGTCCGCCTTCCTCGCCGCCGGCCTGTGGGCCGGTGCGGCCCAGGCTCAGACCGCGCCCGTCGCCATGGCCAATCCGGCGGCGCAGAATTGCGCGAAGCTCGGCGGCACCACCGAACAGCTGACCCGCGGCACTCTGGGCACCACCGGCATCTGCCGCCTGAAATCGGGCCGCGCCTGCGAGGAATGGGCGCTGCTGCGCGGCGAATGCCCCGAGGATGGCGTCGACGAAAAACCCTATGCCACGGTCGAGGCGCGCTATTGCGTGCTGCGCGGCGGCATCCTCAGCCTCGAGGCCGGCGAGACCGATGAACGCAAGGGGACGTGTTTCCTGCCCGAAAGCCGCAGTTGCGGCGTCGAGGCCTACTGGCTGGGCCAGTGCCCGAAATAGGGGAAATTAGCGCTTAAGCCGCCGCGCCCGCGGCGATGATCCGCCGGCAATGGTCGAACGCCGCGCCGATCAGGTTGTCGGATGCCTCGGGCGTGCGGAACGCCGAATGGGCCGACAGGGTGACGTTCGGCAGGTCGGTCAGCGCATGCCCTGCCGGCAGCGGCTCGACCGGATAGACGTCCAGGCCGGCATGGCCCAGATGGCCCGATTTCAGCGCCGCGATCATCGCCGCCTCGTCGACCAGCGCGCCGCGGGCGGTGTTGACCAGGATGGCGCCGGGCCGCATCCGGCCGATGCGCTCGGCCGACAGGAAACCGCGGGTGTCGTCGGTCAGCAGCAGATGCATCGACACGACATGTGATTGCGCCAGCAGGGTGTCGAGATCGACGAAGTCGACTCCCTTATGGGTCCTGGGGCTGCGGTTCCAAGCCAGGACCCGCATGCCCATGCCGCCGGCCATCCGCGCCACCTCGGCGGCGATACCGCCGAAACCGACCAGGCCGATGGTCTTGCCGGTCAGTTGCACGCCGTCGGTGCGCAGCCAGTTGCCGGCGCGGATGCCGCGGTCCATGAAGGCGAGGCCCTTGGCCGCCGCCCACATCAGGCTGATCGTGCATTCCGCGACCGCCGTGTCGCCATAACCCCGGATCAGGTGGACCTGGATGCCGAGGTCGGCCAGTTCCTCCGGGTTCATGTAGCTGCGCGCGCCGGTGCCCAGGAACACGACATGGCGCAGGCCCCGGCAGGCCCGGGCGATGTCGGTCGGCAGGAAGGAATGGTCGATCACCGCGATCGGCGCGCCGGCCAGCAGGGCGGGCAGTTCGGCCGAGGTGATGTCGGGGGTCTGCGAGACGACGAGGTCCAGCCCTGCCGGCCGGGGCAGCCGCCCGGCCACTGCCGCCAGGGCGGGGCTTGCGTCGACGAAGACCGCCCGCATCGCGGTCAGTTCGCGTTCTTGATCAGGTTGCCGCGCACCGTCCGGCTCTTCTCGCCGTCGCGGCGGCTCTGGAACGTCAGGTTCATGCCGCTGCCGCCCAGGGTGCGGTTGTACTTCTGCCACATCAACTGGCCCGACTGGTCGACCGAGATGACGTAGATCACCAGCGTCTTGTTGGCGATGCGCGCCCAGGAGTAGGCGCCCTGCATCGGATCGACCGATTCCTGCGCCTTCCACTTGCCGCCGCCGGCCGGGGCATAGGTGAAGGTCGTGGCCTTCTTGAACTGGGTGTTGGACACGTCGGCCCCGGCCGAATTCTGCACCGTGGTCCACGACACGGTGAAGGTGCCGGGGGCGCCGGCGGGCTGGATGGTGACGTCGAGGTCGCGTTCGACCACCGGCACGGCCAGGTTGAAGGTGTTTTCGGTCATCGCCGTGCCCGACCACTTGCCGTAGAAGGCGTCGATCTTGAGATCGGCGGCCGCGGCGGGCAGGGCAAGGAGAACGGCGGCCGCGGTGGCGGCGATGGCAAGATGACGACGCATTGAAATCCCCCAGGTACGAAACCGGGGCCGAGCCTAGATCAAACCACGCCAAATCGGAATCGATTTGCCGCGGATGATTTGATCTATCTTGAAAACCTGGGGCGTCAGTCGAACAGGGCGTCGATATCGTCCTGGGTGGCGGTGCCCGACCCGGTGGCGCCGCTGGGGCCGTGCAGCACGACGCCCTCGTCCACGCGGTGCTGTTCCTCGGGCAGCGGCATTTCCTCCAGCGCCTTGTGGCCCCAGATCGACATCATCGCGTTCACCCGTTCCTCGATGAAGGTCAGGGTGCGCACGACCTTGGTGATGCGCTGGCCGGTCAGGTCCTGGAACGAGCAGGCCTCGTAGATGCGGGTGCACAGATCGGCGATCTGGTTGACCCGCTGCATCTGGTAGTCGTCGGTGATGATCGACTGCAGTTCGCGGGCGATCTCCTCGACCTGCTCGACCTCGTTGAAGATGTCGGACGTGGCCGATTCCGTGGCATCGACGATCGCGCCCAGTTCCTCGGACGCGGCGACCAGCCGGTCGTCCGACGCCAGGGGGTGGCGCAGCTGGGCGATTTCGCGCTTGGTGCCCTCGATGCGGTGGGCGATCTCGGCCACCTCGACCCGCATCCGGTTGATCTCGTCATGGTCGAGATTGATGAAGGTGTCGATCTTGCGGTTGATCTGGTCGATGCCCTGCTGCAGCCGCGCGACTTCCTCGGGCGTGATCGACGGCAGGCTGGGCGCTGCCAGGGCGGGCGTGGCCGCACCGGCGTCCTTCGGCTCGTCGCCGTGGCGTTCCAGCATCGCGCGTTCGGCGGAAAAAACCCGACGTTTATTCGACATGGACTGCGTCAACCCGCTCCTGATACCGCCATGCCCCCGGGCATGGCGGCGACGAACCCTCAAAGAAATCTGCGATCAAGCGCCCCGCGGCCGGGCGGTCCCCCGTGGCTGCCCGAACAACGGGCAACCCCTGCGCCGGGTTTCCCCGATGCCCCCTTCTGCCAGCGAAAGGGCATCCCCGACGGTTCTATTTTCGCGCGTGGACGTCCGTCTGACAAGGCGGGTTGTCTGTCAGTTTCGCGTCAGCGTCAATCTTCTTCCGCGGGTATCTCTTCACCGCTGAACAACAGACGGACCAGGAGATCCACCTGTTTCTGCTGTTCCGCCGTCAGGGCCACGCCCTTTTCGGCGAAATCATGCCCCGCCGCCAGATTGGCCTTGGCGGCCGCGTAATAGATATCCATCAGTTCGGTGAACAGGGGAAAGCGGCTTTGCCGGATCTGGTCGGTCTTCACCTGGGTCTGGGCGACGACCATGTTGATCTTGGACAGCGTGCGCCGCAGTTCGTACAGCGTCATGTCGTCGAACGCGCCCGCACCGTCCTCGGCCGGGGCGGCCTCGGCGGCGGCGGCCTTCGCGGCGGTCTCGCGCTTCAGGTCGGCGGCAGACTTGAACATGGACATGGTTCGACCTTCCTGATCAGGGCGGCGGCATCCCGAGGATGCCGGCCAGTTTGTCATACCCGCTCTGCAGCGTGTCGGGCTGGTCCTTGCGCTGCGTCAGATATTCTTCGAGTGGTTCGTGGAATTGGATTGCTTCGTCGACCTCGGGGCTGGATCCGCGGCGATAGGCGCCCAGCCGGATCATCTCGGCCATGTCCTCGTAGGTCGACATCAGGCGCTGGGCCCGGCGGATGATGCGGGTCTCGCCCTCGGTATTGCAGCGCGGCATGGTACGCGACACGCTTTTCAGCACGTTGATCGCCGGGTACCGGCCGCGTTCGCCGATGGCGCGTTCCAGGACGATATGCCCGTCCAGGATACCGCGCACCGCATCGGCGATCGGTTCGTTGTGGTCGTCGCCGTCGACCAGCACGGTGAACAGCCCGGTGATGTCGCCGATGCCCTCGCGGTTGGGGCCGGGGCCGGCGCGTTCCAGCAGGCGCGGCAGTTCCGAGAAGGTGGTCGGCGGATACCCCTTGGTGGTCGGCGGTTCGCCCACCGCCAGGCCGATCTCGCGCTGGGCCATGGCAAAGCGGGTGATCGAATCCATCATGCACAGGACCTGGCGGCCGGTGTCGCGGAAATATTCGGCCACCGCCATCGCGCTGTAGGCGGCCTGGCGGCGCATCAGCGGCGATTCGTCCGAGGTGGCCACCACCACCACGCTGCGCGCCATGCCCTCGGGCCCCAGGTCGTCCTCGATGAATTCCTGCAATTCGCGGCCGCGTTCGCCGATCAGCCCGATCACGGCGACGTCGCAGGCGGTATAGCGCGCCATCATCGACATCAGCGTGGACTTGCCGACGCCCGACCCGGCGAAGATGCCCATGCGCTGGCCCTGGCACAGCGTGACGAAGGTGTTCAGCGCCCTGACCCCTAAGTCCATCTTGGCGCCGACGCGGCGGCGGACATGGGCCTCGGGCGGCTTGGCCTTGATCAGCTTGGGCGTATTGCCCGGGATCAGCGGCGGCCCGCCGTCGACCGGTTCGCCCAGCGCATTGATGACCCGGCCCAGCCAGGCATCCGACGGCAGCATGATCGGATCGGCGCGTTCGACCCAGACCTTGTCGCCGACGCCGATGCCGTCGATCGCGTCATAGGCCATCAGCAGGGCACTGTTGGGCAGGAAACCCACGGCCTCGCACACCACGCGGCGGCCGTCGCGCGACCGGGTGCGGCATTGCGCGCCGACGAACAAATGGCGATTGACGCCCGCGACCTCGATCATGTTGCCGCGGATGGTAGTGACGCGGCCGTAGACCCGTTCGGTCGGAATGCGTTCGATCTCGGAAATGATCGGCAGGGTCATGACATCGACCAGACTACAGGAAAGTCCCCGCCAGGGTGAAGAGCCTGCCGCCCAGCCCCAGCTTGAAACCCGCCACCCCCGGCATCGTATCGGTGTTCAGCCCGCCCAGGTCGATCCAGCGCACGCCGTGGTCGCGCAACGCCAGCAGGGCGCGCCACATCAGCAGGTGATGGGCATGCGACTTGCGGCCCTGGGGCGTCGTTACGCTGATGTAATAGGTCGCGGCATTGCCGTGGCGCAGGAACATAAGCCCCGCCACCGGCGTTGATCCTTCCATCGCCTGCAAGATCAGCGTGTCGCGGGGCGAGGGCAGGGCGGCCGTTATGGTGCGTGCCAACGCACCCGATGGCGCGACCAGCCGCCGCCGGCGGCGATGCGCATCGTGTTCGGCCAGCAGCCAGTCGAGATTGCCGCCACCATGTCCGACATCGATCTTCAGCCGCCCGGCTTCGGCCTTCTTCAGCGCATATCTGAACCCGTGATCGAGGCCCGCCCGCAGGGCCGCGACGTCCTGGCCCAGGTCCAGCCAGGCGGTGGCATAACCGGTCAGCATCGGCCGCTTGCCCAGCCCGGCCATCAGGGTCTGGGCATCGCGGCCGTCGGCCAGTTCCGGCATCCAGAAATGCGCCTCGGCCCGCCGCCAGGTGAACTGGCGCGCCAGGAGGGCGAAACAGGCATCGCGCAAGGCGGCATCGGCTGTCACCGCGAAATGCGGCCCGCGCATCTGGCGCACCAGTTTCAGCGGGCCGAAACGGCGCTGGAAGATCTGGGCGATCGCCACCACCTCGCGGCCCCTCCGCACCGTCGCCCGGCGCACGCGGTAGCGCGAGGCCGCGGCGACGGCCTGCCCGTAACCCCAGGATTGTTCGAGAACCGCAGGCCCGGCATCGGTCGATTGCGCCCTGACCCAGTCGCGCGGTTTCAGGTCGTCCCAGGCAAGGGTCAGGTCGAAGGCGGGGGACGACATCATACCGGCGGCGCGTCGGGGGCGTGGACTGGGGCGGCGAAGCCCGGCTACTGTGGCGCGGATGTCGGGCCGTCGCAATATCATCGTGCCGCGCCGCCGCTTCACCCTGTGGGCGGCGGTCTACTTCGGCGTGTTCGTGGCCCTGCCGTTCCTGGCCCTTTGTGTCGGTCTCGATTACCTGCTGTATCGGGCGGCCCGGGCCGACCTGGTAGCCTGCCTGTCCCTGTTCTGCCTGATGGACTGATCCCGGCATGAATGCCGCGCGGCTCTACCGCGAAGTCGAGATCCGCGCCGAGCGCACGCTGTCGATCATCCGCATGGGGGTGGCAGCCCTTCTGGGCGTGCTGGCGCTGGTGTTCTTCGTCGTCATCGCCGACGCCGCCGACGATGTCGTGCTGCGCCAGCTGGTCTTCGCCTCGGCCTGCATGGTGGTCTATTTCGGCGTCGGCGTCGCGGCATGGTGGATGGCGACGCCGTCGCGCTTTCGCCCATGGTTGCCCTGGGCGCTGATGACGGTCGACATCGCCTTCATGGTCTTCATGGCGCTGTTCAGCGCCGCCAATGTCGGGCTGTCCGGCGACTACCTCGGCGCGCTGCCGGCCTTCACCATGTTCTCGCTGGTCCTCAGCTTTGCCGCGCTGCGCTTCAACCCGCTGCTGGCGGCCTATGCCGCCGCGCTGGTGACGCTGGCGGTCGTCGCCCTGTCGGTGCGGCCCCGCCTGCTGCCGCCTGCGGTCGAGGGCAGCGTCGCCGAACTGTTCGGCGGCCCCGCCAATCTCGGCCGTGCCGTCATCCTGGCCCTGACCGGCGTGGTGCTGGTGCTGGTCGCCGGGCGCAGCCGGCGCATCCTGGAACGTGCCATCGTCGAAACGCGCCGGCGCGCCAACCTGACCCGATATCTGCCCAGCGAACTGACCCAGGAACTGGCCGAGGCGGCCGATGCCGACGACATCGCCCTGCGCCAGGGGCGGCGACAGGTCGCGGCGCTGCTGTTCGTCGACATCAGGGGCTTCACCGCCCTGGCCGAGGCGCTGGATCCCGTCGCGGTCGGCCGGCTGGTGGCCGATTATCGCCGCCGCATCAGCGAAGCGGCCAATGCGACCGGCGGCGTGATCGACAAGTTCATCGGCGACGGCGCCTTCATCGTCTTCGGCCTGCCCCAGCCGGGCCAGGATGATGCCGCCCGCGCCCTGGCCTGCGCCCGCGCCATACTGGCCGGCGTCGTGCTGTGGAATCTCGACCGGGCCGAAACCGGCCTGGCGCCGATCGGCGTCGGCATCGGCGTCCATGTCGGCGAGATCTACTGCGGTGCGGTCGGCGACGACAGCCGCCTGGAATTCGCCGTGCTGGGCGACACCGTCAACGTCGCCGCCCGGGTCGAGCAGGCAACCAAGTCGCTTGGCCTGCCGCTGCTGGTCACCGCCGACGCCCTCGCGGCCGCCGGCGAGGATCCGGCTGGCTGGATCGTGCTGCCGGACCAGACCCTGCGGGGCCGCGAGGCGCCGGTGACACTGTACGGCCTCGAGATGCCCGGGGCGCCGACCTAACTAAAGCAGCATCGTTTCCGGTGCCTCGATCAACCCCTTGAACGCCTGCAGCCATTGCGCCCCCACCGCGCCGTCGACGACGCGGTGATCGACAGACAGGGTGCAACTCATCATCGTGGCGACAGTCAGCGCGTTGTCGCGCACCACCGCGCGCTGCTCGCTGGCGCCGACCGCCAGGATGCAGCCTTGGGGCGGGTTGATGACGGCTTCGAACTGGCGCACGCCGAACATGCCCAGGTTGGAGATCGAGAACGTGCCGCCCTGGTATTCCTCAGGGCGCAACTTGCCGTCGCGGGCGCGGGCGGCCAGGTCCTTCATCGTGGCCGAGATATCGGCCAGGCCCCTGACATCGGCACCCCTGACGATCGGGGTGATCAGCCCGGCGGGCGTCGCCACCGCGACCGAGATGTCGGCGCGTTCGTATTGGACGATGCCGGCCTCGTCATAGGACGCATTGGCCGCCGTCACTTTTTTCAGCGCCAGGGCCGCCGCCCGGATGACGAAGTCATTGACCGACAGCCTGATGCCGCCGGCCTGGTTCAGCCGCGTGCGCAGGGCCAGCAGCGCGTCGACCGCGACATCGACGGTCAGGTAGAAATGCGGCACCGTCTGCTTCGATTCCGTCAGGCGGCGGGCGATGGTCTTGCGCATCCCCGACAGCGGTTCCAGCCGGTAGGGCATCTGCAGCAGGTCGGCCAGCTCGCGGGCGCCGGGGCCGGCCGGCCGCACCGTCGGCTGCGATGCCACCACCGGCGCTGCTGCCGGGCGCGGCATCAGCGCCTCGATATCGGCCTTGACCACGCGTCCCTGCGGCCCGGTGCCGGTGATGCGGCCGAGATCGAGCCCGGCCTGTTCGGCCATGCGGCGGGCCAGCGGCGAGGCGGCGAGGCGCGCGGCCGGCGCCGCCGCGACCGGCCGCGGTTCGGGTGGCACGGCAGCAGGCGCGGCTGCCGGCGCAGGCGCCGCCGTCGTTTCGCCCTCGGCCCGCAAGGTCGCGATCGGCGTGTTGACCGCGATGCCCTCGGTCCCGGCCGGCACCAGGATGCGGTCGAGGACGCCGTCATCGGCGGCCTCGAACTCCATCGACGCCTTGTCGGTCTCGATTTCGGCCAGCACGTCGCCCGGCCGGACGTGGTCGCCCGGTGCCTTCAGCCAGGCGGCGATCCTGCCTTCGGTCATCGTCGGCGACAGGGCCGGCATCAGGATGTCGATCGGCATCGGTTCAGCCCACCGCGCGCAGGCGGCCCAGCACGCCGGCGGCGCAGGCATCCAGGATCGCTTCGGTATCGATGCGGTACTTGTGGTACAGGTCGGGCAGGTCGGCCGACTGGCCGAAATGTTCGACCCCCAGCGGTCGCACGCGATGGCCCAGCACGCTGCCGATCCAGGACAGGCTGGTCGGATGGGCGTCGCAGACCGTGACCAGCGTGGCATCGCGGGCCAGCGGGCTCAGCAGTTTTTCCAGATGGGCGCGGGCATGCGGCCGGCCCTGCTGGCGGGCGCGTTCGGCCGCGTTCCAGCCGGCATTCAGGCGATCGGCCGAGGTGACGGCCAGCAGGCCGGCGCCGGGGATTTCGGCCAGGATTTCCTCATGCGCCGCCATCGCCTCGGGCGCCACCACGCCGCTATAGACGATCGCCAGTTCCGACCCTGGTGCCGGCGGGCGCAGCCAGTAGCCGCCGGCGATCACGTCGTCGCGCCAGGCGGCATCGGCATCGCGCCGGATCTGATCCAGCCCGCGGGTCGACAGGCGCAGATAGACCGATCCGCCCCTGGTATCGCGCAGCCAGGGCGAGGCGGTTTCGTCGGCCATCTCGTCGCGCGCCGGGCCGCCGCGCTGCATGTATTCGAAGGCCCATTGCATGATCGTCGCCAGTTCGTCGGCAAAGGCCGGTTCGAACGTCGCCAGGCCGTCCTGGGCCATGCCGATCAGCGGCGTGTTCAAGGATTGATGCGCGCCGCCCTCCGGCGCCAGGGCGATGCCCGACGGCGTCGCCACCAGCAGGAACCGGGCATCCTGGTAACAGGCATAGTTCAGCGCATCCAGGCCCCGCGCGATGAACGGGTCGTACAGCGTGCCGACGGGAAACAGCCGCCCGCCGAACAGGCTTTGTGACAGGCCCATGGCCGCCAGCGCCAGGAACAGGTTGTTTTCGGCGATGCCCAGTTCCAGATGCTGGCCGGTCGCACCCTTGCCCCATTTCAGCGGCGAGGCGACCTGTTCGGCGCGGAACAGGTCGGGTTTGGTTTCGGACGCGAACACCCCGCGCTGGTTGACCCAGCCGCCCAGGTTGGTCGACACCGTCACGTCGGGCGAGGTGGTGATGACCCGGTCGGCAAAGTCGCCCTGGGCCCGCCCGATCTCGTTCATGATCTTGCCGAAGGCTTCCTGGGTCGACATCCGATCGCCGGCCGGGGCGGTGATCGCCGGCACGTCGACGACGGGGGCCTTGTCCGTCTCGCGCGGCCGGGCGGCGAAGGGCACGGCATCCAGGAAGGCCTGCAGCGCGGCGGGATCGGCATCCAGCCCGGCGAAGCGGTCCCATTCCGCCCCGTCGGCCACGTGGTGCCGCTGGCGGAACTCGGCCATCTGCTGAACCGTCATCAGCCCGGCGTGGTTGTCCTTGTGCCCGGCCAGCGGCAGGCCGTGGCCCTTGATGGTATACAGGACAAAACAATGCGGGCGATCGTCGCTGACGCCGTGGAACGCCTCCAGCAGGGTTTCCATGTCGTGGCCGCCCAGGTTGGTCATCACCCGGTGCAGGGCGGCATCGTCATGGGCATCCAGGAATTCATTCAGGCCCGCCGTACCCGCCAGGTCGCGTGTCAGATGCTCGCGGAATGCCGCCCCGCCCTTGAAGGTCAGGGCCGAGTACAGCTGGTTGGGGCAGTCGTCGATCCATTGGCGCAGCGCCTCGCCGGCCGGGCCCTTGAACGCCTGCTGCATCAGCTTGCCGTATTTCACGGTCACGACGTTCCAGCCGACATTGTCGAAGAATTGCTGGATACGCTGGAACAGGTGGTCGTTGACGACACCGTCGAGGCTCTGGCGGTTGTAGTCGATCACCCACCACAGATTGCGGACATCGTGTTTCCACCCTTCCAGCAGCGCCTCGAAGATGTTGCCTTCGTCCAGTTCGGCATCGCCGAGAACCGCGATCATCCGGCCGTTGGTGCGTTCGGCATCCCCTAAGCCGTGCAGGCGGACATAATCGCGCATCAGGGCGCCGAACAGCGTGACGCCGACGCCCAAGCCCACCGACCCGGTCGAGAAATCGACATCGCCGCCATCCTTGGTCCGCGACGGATAGGATTGGGCGCCGCCCAGCGCGCGGAACCGTTCCAGCTTGTCCTGCGTCTGGCGGCCCAGCAGGTACATCAGCGCGTGATAGACCGGCGAGGCATGCGGCTTGACCGCGATGCGATCCTCAGGCCGCAGCACGTCGAGGTAGAGTGCGGTCAGTGCGGTGTTGATCGAGGCCGAGGACGACTGATGCCCGCCGACCTTGATGCCGTCTCGCGACGGCCTGATATGGTTGGCATTGTGGATCGTCCAGCAGGCAAGCCACAGCGCCTTGCGCTCCAACTGGGTCAGCAGGTTCAGGCGTGCGGCGTCGATCATGGGACGATTCCTCCGGGCTTGTCGCGAGATCATAACAACTGTACCAGCGCCATGTCCTTGCGAAGGCTGTCGACCGGCAGGGTAATTTGGGCATAATCTGCCGTTTCAGTTTGATGAAATGGCAGAACATGGCGCTCGACGCGATCGACCGGGCAATCCTGGCCCAACTGCAGGAAGACGCTCGCATCACCAACGCGGCCCTGGCCGAGGCCGTCGGCCTGTCGCCGTCACCCTGCCTGCGCCGCGTCCGCCAGTTGGAGGAGGCCGGGGTGATCAGGCGTTACGCCACGCTGGTCGATCCCGTCGCCGTGGGCATGGGCGTCAATGTCTTCGTCTCGATCCGCCTGGAACGCCAGGTCGAGGCCGCGCTGAACGCCTTCGAGGATGCCGTCGCCGACATGCCTGAGGTGATGGAATGTTACCTGATGACGGGCGACGCCGATTACCTGCTGCGCATCGCCGTCGCCGACCTCGACCATTTCCGCCGCGTCGTGCTGGAACGCCTGACGAAGATCCCGGGTGTGGCCTCGATCCGGTCGAGCATCACACTGAAGCAGGTAAGCTATCGGACGGCGTTGCCGTTGGGTGGGGGGTAAGCCGCCTTTTCCCGGCAAGGTGATGCGGGTAAGGTCCCGCGCCATGGTTTCCATCACCCACCCCCAATCCCTCGGCGACGGCCCGCTGGCCCGCTATCCGTTTGCCCAGGCCTGTGAAGGCCTTGCCTCGGCATGGCTGAACCTGCTCGAGGCGCCGGCGGCGACGCTCGATCCAGCCTATCTCACCCGGCTTGAAGCCATGGAATGGCTGCCCGGCCCCGAACTGATGCTGGCGGCGCTGCGGCATGTACCGCTCGATGCCGTCAACGCGGTGCTGGTCGGCGAATCGCCCTATCCGCGGCAGGGGTCGGCGATCGGCGAGGCATTTCACGACGGTCTGGTCGGCACGTTGTGGAGCGGGCAGGGCCTGGCCAAGCCGGTCAACAAGGCGACGTCGCTGCGCAACCTGGTCAAGATGATGCTGGTGGCCGACGGGCGCATCTCGCCGGCCGCCCGGGCCGAGGAGATCGCGGCGCTGGATCGATCCGATCTGGTCGAAACCCTGGGCGACGTGTTCGGGGCCCTGCGCCGCCACGGCGTGTTGTGCATCAACGCGACGCCGGTGCTGGCCGACAAGAACAAGGCGCGCGAGGCGGCAGCCTGGCATAAGTTTACGGCGGGTTTGCTGTCGGCCATTCACCAGGCGCGGCCGGACGCGAAATTCCTGCTGTTCGGCGCCTTCGCCAAGCAGTTCGCCGACATCGCTGGCGCCGATCGCTGGCCCAAGCTGATGGCCGAGCACCCCTACAATGTCTCGTTCATCAACGACCCCGCCGTGCTCGATTACTTCCGGCCGCTGAAGCTGTTGCAACGTCAGGGCTGATCCCCGGCAGCGGCACGAATCCGGCATAGGCCAGCCACGCCCGCCAGCGATGGCGGCGCGGCGTGGGCAGGCCTGCCGCCTTCATCTCGGTCTTCAGTTCGGCATAGGCCGTGGCCAGCGCGCCACGTGGCGGTTTTGCCGTGGTGAAATGCCTTGTCGCATTGGCCCGCAGCAGATCGACACGCCTGATGTCGCCGGTCAGCAGCCGGCCATAGCGCAGCACGCGCCGCACGGTCGCGGGACTGGCGACCGTCGGGGTCGGCTGCCGTGCCGTCCGGCCGCGCGCACGGCGCCGCAGGATGGCGCGATGGTCGCCGGCCTCGTCCGCCTCGCTGCGACGGCCTTCCTCCTCGGCGGCGCGCAGGATGCCGCGCAGGCGGCGGATGCGCCAGGCCGGTATGTGGGTGGCGAAGTCGTCGGTCATCCGGACAAGATAGGTGGGCGCCGATCGGCGTACATCCTCGATTTGACGAACCGCTGGCGCTGCTGCCTGTCGCGCCACTTATTCCTGTTTTGTTTCATGGGGGAAAATCCCCATAGGCAAGAGGGTTGCTGCCGCGCGCCCGTTTCGCCGATACTTGCGCGAGCAGGGCGGAGAGAAATAAATGAAGCGGATTGCATGCGTCACGTTGGCGCTGACATTGCTCAATACAGAAGCAATAAGCGAGGAAATGCTGAGCAATTATAATATTTGGTCATCTTTGAGTGATGACGCCAAGGCCGGTGTCATGATTGGTATGATCGACGAAATTTTGTCATCATCAGTCGACGATACTTCGACCAGACAGGCGGCCGCAGCTGGTGTCGAACAATGTCTGATCAATACCAGCATGAAGGCCGGGGCGATGGCCAATGCGGTCGAATCCTGGTATCGCGCCGACACCAAGCGCAAGTCCCTGCCGGTCTCGATCGCCTTCTTCAGTGCCGTTACCCACGGCATCTGCAAGAACTATCTCGATATCCAGATGAAGAAGCCGGCCATGTGACATGACCGGCTGTCCCATAACAGAAAAGGGCCGCCACCCCGAAGGCTGACGGCCCTTCCCGTTAGTCAAACCGCGCGGTCACCCGACCGCAGCCGCCTTGTCAGGCGGCAGTGACCTCGCGAGAGGCGAGGATCCAGGTCGCGGCGATCGACGGCTTAAGAAGATCAGACACTGGATCACCTCCTTTCAAAAGTTGACGACGTACTGAGTATGGTGCGGCCGTTCCTCGGTTACAAGACCCCGCCTCAGAACGTGCCGGGATAGGCGCCGCCGTCGATCAGCAGGTTCTGGCCGACGATGTAGCTGGCATGGGCCGAGCACAGGAAGGCGCAGGCCGCGCCGAATTCGGTGGCCTGGCCGAAACGCTGTGCCGGTATGGTCGACGACGAGCGCTTGATATGCTCGTCCACCGTGATGCCGGCCTTCTGCGCCTCGTAATCGAAATTCTTGGTCAGGCGGTCGGTCAGGAAGCGGCCGGGCAGCAGGCCGTTGATGGTGACGTTGTGACGTGCCACTTCGCGTGCCACGCCCGCGACGAATCCGGTCAGGCCGGAGCGCGCGCCGTTCGACAGGCCCAGCACCGGGATCGGCGCCTTCACCGCGCCCGAGGTGATGTTGACGATGCGGCCGAACTTGCGCGCGATCATGCCGTCGACCGTCGCCTTGATCAGGTCGATCGGGGTCAGCATGTTGGCCTCGAGCGCGGCGTTCCACGCGGCCCGGTCCCAGTCGCGGAAATTGCCCGGCGGCGGGCCGCCGGCATTGTTGATCAGGATGTCGAGGTCGCCCGCGGTGTCCAGCGCCTGGGCGCGGCCCTCCGGCGTGGTGATGTCGCCGACCACGGTTTTGACCGTGATGGCGGGGTTCAGGCTGCGGATATGGGCGGCGGTCGCCTCCAGCGCCTCGGCCCCGCGGGCCGTGATCGTCAGGTTGACGCCGGCCTGGGCCAGGTGTTCGGCGCAGGCGCGGCCCAATCCCTTGCTGGCGGCGCAGACCAGCGCATTCCTGCCACTGATGCCGAGATCCATCGATGTCACCACTTTCCTTGTTGCCAATCCTGGGTCAGGGTCTTGATCGTCTTGCGGGCGCGATCGCGCCAGGCCACCGCACCCGGCGGCGGGCCGGCCGGGCGCACCATCGGCAAGGCTTCCTGGGCGGCGCGGGCCTGCCAGTCGACCAGCATGACCGCGAAATAGAGCGGCGCGTTGTCGGGCCGCCTGATCTGGCCGGCCAGCGACACGGCAAAATACATCGTCCCCGTCTTGCCCTCGATCCCCGCATTCTCGCCGTCCGTGGCCATCGACTTCATCAGCCCCTGCAGGTCGGCGCCCGACAGGCGGACCAGTTCGGCCAGCTGCCGCGGCGTGGCGCGCCCCGCGGGCGTCAGCCCGGAATGGTTGGGCAGGACAAAGCCGCGCCAGTCGACCTGCGGGGCGGCATGTTTCAGCCAGTCGGTATGCAGCGCGGCCGATTGTGCCAGGGTCGCGGGCGGCGCCCCGGCCATGCGGGTCGATGCGGCCAGGCCGATCAGTTCGGCCGT
>Ga0206117_100458_pt1 | contig 42057 bp, 45 predicted proteins | sample 3A5Ametagenome_FD_177997 | JGI IMG/M metagenome (GOLD analysis project Ga0206117, IMG submission 177997) | Enriched microbial communities from leaf-cutter ant dump, University of Wisconsin, Madison, United States - 3A5A | ecosystem: Environmental > Terrestrial > Nest > Insects nest > Nest dump... | reverse complement strand
GTAAGCATCAGGTCTACTCCATCAGGAAGATAAAGAAATCAGCGGGCGATCCAGACGTCGGCAAAGCTTTCGTTCAGCCCCAGCCCGGTGGTGACCAGGTTGCGCACCTTGGTGCGGTACAGGGTCGGGAAACCCATCTGGTGGGTCCACAGGATGGCGACGTCGCGGGTCAGGATGTGCTGCAACTGGCTGTACAGCTTCTGGCGCTCGGCGCGGTCGTTGCTGGTCGCGGCGCGTTCTAGCAGCGCATCGACCTCGGGGTTGACGTAACCGCCGACATTGGCGGCGCTGCCGCGGTTCAGCTGGTTGGTCGACAGATAGGTCTGGTTGACGCCCATCGCCGGGTCGCCCAGTTGGTAGACGAAATTGAAGGCCAGGTCGAAATTGCCCGCCGAGATGCGCTGGAACCAGCCGGCGACGTCGACCGATTCGATCCTGGTCCTGATGCCCACCGCGGCCAGGCGCTCGCGCACGTATTCGGCAAAGCGCTGCCAGGTTTCGCCATAGGGCAGCGGCAGCAGGCGCAGTTCGACGCGGGTGCCGTCGGGACCGGGCTTCAGGCCGATTTCGTCCAGCAGCGCGCGGGCCTTGGCCACGTCATGGGGATGTTCGACCCAGGATTTGGGATCGACGAACGGGCTGACATGGCTGAACGGCGATTCCAGCGTGCGGCCGAACCCGGAGAAGATCGTCTCGACCACGAACTTGCGGTCGATCAGATGGGATAGGGCCTGGCGGAAACGGATGTCGTCCAGCGGCTTGTTGCGCAGGTTCAGGTTGATCCAGGCGATCGGGTCGTAGAATTCCCATCCCGCCTCGGTCAGGTCGACCTGGGGCAGGCCGGCCAGGCGGCGCACCTCGAAATTCTCGACGTCACCGCCGCGCAGCACGTCGACCTTGCCCTGTTCGAAGGCGATCGACCGGCCGTTGGCATCGGGCACGATGTGGAAATACAGGGCATCCAGATGCGGCTTGCCCTTCTGCCAGTAGGCATCGTTCTTCACCAGGTGGATGAACGCGCCCTTGCGCCATTCCTTCAGCTTGAACGGCCCGGTGCCGATCGGCGTCTGGTTGGCCGGGTTGGTTCGGAAATCGGTGCCTTCATAGATGTGGCGGGGCACGATGGTGCCGCCGGTGACCTCGAAAATAAAGATCGCGGCGGGGAACGGTTCGCGGAACTTGAACACGACGGTCGCGGCGTCGGGCGCGGTGATCGAGTCGGTACGATCGACCACCATCTTGGTGCGCGGGAACACCGCCGGCAGGTAGTCCTTGAAGCTGAAGACCACGTCGGCCGAACTGAACGGCCGGCCGTCATGCCAGGTCACACCGTCCTGCAGATGGAAGGTATAGGTCGTGCCGTCGGGCGAGATTTCCCATGACTTCGCCAGGCCGGGCAGCGGCTCCAGCTTCGGCCCCAGGGTGATCAACCCTTCGTAGATCTTGGCGCCGACGAAGGATACCGGACCCAGCTTGTTCAGGCCCAGCATCAGGGTCGGCGGTTCGGGCTGGACGATCAGGTTCAGCGTGCCGCCGTTCTGCGGCGCCTGAGCCTGCACCGCCGGCGCGGTAATGGCCAGGAAGGCCGCCAGCGCCGCGCCCCACAGCGCCTTCATGCCCGCCCCCGCCGGGTCCAGACATGGACGACGACACGGATATCCGCCTGCCGCCGCACCACGGCCAGCGCGTAAAGTCCGTTGCGCCGCCCGACTTCACGGGTCAGTTCCACCACGCTCATCCCCAAGGCCCTCATTTCACACTCTCCGGATCATCATCAGGCTAATAAATATTTTTGTCTATGGAATTAGTATGATTAAAGGAACAACAGCCTTGCCCTGGACATCGGCCCAGGCTTGGCCAAACTTATCGCCTGAAAGTAGCGACCCGCTAAAACACAACGCGCCCTTGGAGATTCGGATGTCGGCACCCAGCCTGTTTTCACCGCTGCGCCTTGGCCCCCACGACCTGGCCCATCGTGTGGTGATGGCGCCGTTGACCCGGTCCAGGGCGTTGCAGCCCGGCAATGTGCCGGGACCGCTGAATGCCGAATATTACGGCCAGCGCGCCAGCCGCGGCGGGCTGATCATCGCCGAGGCATCGCAGGTCGTGCCCACGGGCCAGGGTTTCCCCTGCACGCCCGGCATTCATTCGGCCGAACAGGCTGCCGGCTGGCGCCTGGTGACCGACGCGATCCACGCCCGCGGCGGCATCGTCTATCTGCAGCTGTGGCATGTCGGCCGGGTTTCGCATTCCAGCATGCAGCCCGGCGGGGCCCTGCCCGTCGCCCCCTCGGCCATCGCCATTCCGGGCAACACGATGGACCGTGACTGGAAACAGGTGCCGTTCGAAACGCCGCGCGCCCTGACCACGGCCGAGGTCGGCGGTATCGTCGAGGCTTATGGCCGGGCGGCCGCCCTGGCGCTGGAAGCGGGTTTCGACGGAGTCGAGATCCACGGCGCCAACGGCTATCTGATCGAACAATTCCTGCAGTCGCGGTCGAACCGCCGCGACGACATCTATGGCGGCCCGGTCGAGAACCGCACCCGCCTGTTGTTCGAGGTGGCCGACGCCGTCACCGGCGTCTGGGGCGCCGAGCGCGTCGGCGTGCGGCTGTCGCCCTGGGGCATCGCCAATGACAGCGGCGAGGAAAACCCGGAAGTGCTGTACGGCCATGCGATCGCCGGCCTGGCCGCCCGCGGGATCAGCTATCTGCATCTGATCGAACCGCGCGCCTCGGGCGCCGGCCGGGCCGAGGTCGATCGGCCGGAACAGCCGCTGGCCACGGCGGTCTTCCGCCCGCACTGGCCCGGCGTGCTGATCGGCGCCGGCAACTACACCAGGGACAGCGCCATGGCGGCGGTGGCCGGCGGCACGGCCGATGCCGTGGCCTTCGGCCGGGCCTTCATCGCCAACCCGGACCTGCCCCGGCGCCTGGAACTGGGCGCGGCGCTCAACCCCTACAACCGCCCGACTTTCTATGGCGGCGGGGCCGAGGGGTACACCGACTATCCCGCGCTCGAACCCGAGGTGGCATGACCATGGCCGCATCGAAGGCAGTCGTCGTCGGTGTCGGCGCCGAACGCGGCCTGGGCGCGGCGCTGTGCCGGCGCTTTGCCGCCGAGGGGCATCACGTGCTGGTGGCCGGGCGCACGCCCGAGAAGATCAGCGCGGTGGCCGCCACCATCACCGCCGCGGGCGGGCGCGCCACCGCCATCGTCACCGACACGACGGTCGAGGCCGACGTGACCGCCCTGTTCGACCGGGCGATGGCCGACGACGACGGCAGCGGCCCGGCCGACCTGGTGGTCTTCAATGCCGGCAACAACCTGCGCATCGATTTCCGCGAGGTGACGGCCGACCAGTTCGAGGCGCTGTGGCGCGTCGGCTGTTTCGCCGGTTTCCTGGTGGGGCGCGAGGCGGCCAGGCGGCTGGTGCCGCTGGGCCGTGGCACGGTGATCTTCACCGGCGCATCGGCCTCGTTGCGCGGCCGCCCCGGCTATGCCCAGTTCGCCGCGGCCAAGGCGGGATTGCGGATGGTGGCGCAAAGCATGGCGCGCGAATTCGGCCCGCAGGGCATCCACGTCGCGCATGTGATCGTGGACGGCGGGATCAGTGGCGAACGGCTGCTGACCCGCATGCCGCAGGTGGCCGAACAGCGCGGCCCCGACGGTCTGCTGGATATCGAAGCCATCGCCGAAACCTATTGGCATATCCACCGCCAGCATCGTTCGGCCTGGACGCACGAGGTCGACCTGCGGCCGTTCAAGGAAAGCTTCTGATCCATGGCGCGGTTCGATGCGACAGCCCTGCCCCGGGTCGAGGCGGCGCTGCATTACGTCGCCCCGACCGACCGGCCGTTGCGCAGCTATGCCTATGATGCGCCGGCGGATGCGCCGCGCAACGAGGCGGTCTATGAACCGCATGTGATGCCGATCCACGATGTCAGGCCGATGGCCGGCCGCCTGTCACTGGACGACCAGGGTTTCATCCTGGTCGACCAGGCCACGGCGGTCGCCGACCTGACCGACGAAGAAGCGCTGCGCCAGGTCTATTACCACGAAACCTGCGACCTGGTGCGGGCGGCAACGGGGGCCATGCGGGTCGTGGTCTTCGACCATACCATCCGCCGCCGCATTCCCGGCGCGCGCGATCGCGCAGCCGGCTTGCCGCGCCAGCCGGTGCCGCGCATCCATAACGACTACACCGAAACCTCGGGGCCCAAGCGCATGCACGACGTGATGGGGCCCGAGGCCGCCGCGCTGGAACAAGGCCGCTACCTGATCGTCAATGTCTGGCGGCCGATCCATGGGCCGCTGCAGGACATGCCGCTGGCGTTGTGCGACGCCCGGACCATCGCCGCCGGCGACCTGATACCGTCGGCTCTGGTCTATCGCGACCGCACCGGCGAAACCTATGCGGTGCGGCACAATGCCGATCATCGCTGGTTCTATGCCCCAGGGATGGCGGGCAATGAGGCCTGGATGTTCAAGTGTTTCGATTCCGACCGGGCCAACCCCGCCCGCTTCGCCCCCCATACCGCCTTCGACGACCCGACGGCGCCGGCTGACCGGCGCCCGCGTGAAAGCATCGAACTGCGCACATTGGTATTGTTCTCATGACCTCGACCCTGCCAACCCTGGACCTCGCCCGTTTCAACGGCGATCCGGCGACCCGCGCTGCCTTTCTGGCCGACCTGCGCCATGCCGCCCGCCATGTCGGGTTCTTCTACCTGACCGGCCATGGCATCGATCCCGCGCTGATCGACGACGTGCTGGCCCAGGCCCGCGCCTTCTTTGCCTTGCCCGAGGCCGAAAAGCTCGGGGTCGAGATGGTCAATTCGCCGCATTTCCGCGGCTATAACCGCGCTGCCTGGGAATTGACCCGCGGCCAGCCCGACTGGCGCGAACAGATCGATTTCGGCGCCGAGCGTGACGCCGTCACCGGCGGGCCGGACTGGACGCGGCTGCAGGGTCCCAACCAGTGGCCGGCCGCCCAGCCCGGCATGCGCCCCGTCATCCTGCGCTGGCAGGCGGAACTGACCGCGCTGGCCATCCGCCTGCTGCGTGCCTTCGCCCTGGCGCTGGGCCAGGACGAAGACGCGCTGGCGACGCTGTACGACGGCACGCCGCACCATCTGATGAAGCTGGTGCGCTATCCCGGGCGCGAGGCGACCGACAGCGACCAGGGGGTCGGCGCCCACAAGGATTCAGGCCTGCTGACCCTGCTGCTGCAGGACCGCCAGCGCGGCCTGCAGGTCGAGACGAGCGCGGGCTGGATCGATGCCGAACCGATGCCCGGCAGCTTCGTGGTCAATATCGGCGAACTGCTGGAAATGGCATCCGACGGTTATCTGCGGGCCACGATGCATCGGGTGGTGACCCCGCCGGCCGGTATCGACCGCATCTCGGTCGCCTTCTTCATGGGCGCGCGGCTGGATGCGACCGTGCCGCTGCTGGAACTGCCGCCCGCCCTGGCGGCCGAGGCGCGGGGGCCCGAACGCGACCCCAACAATCCCCTGTTCAACGCGGTCGGCCGCAATTACCTGAAAGGCCGGCTGCGCTCGCACCCCGACGTGGCGCGCCGCCACCATGCCGACCTGATCGGAGCCTGAGATGCCGGAACGGAACGATCTGTGGAACCTGGGCGAGGTGGTTGCCGCCCTGCGCCAGTCGCGCGAGGTGACGAACAAGATCCGCCATCGCGGCAGGCTGCGCGAACTGCCCTCGCGCACCGCGCTGGCCCGGGTGGTCGACGGGCTGTCGGCCGCGATGTTCCCGACCCATTACGGCCGCCCCGACCTGTCGGGGGAAAGCATCGACTTCTTCGTCGGCGACACGCTGCACGGCACGCTGCAATTGCTGGTCGAACAGGTGCGGCGCGCCCTGCGCTTCGCCGACGAGGCCAGCGACGACGACCCGATGCCCCAGGCCGTCGCCATCACCCGCGACTTCGCGGCAGGTCTGGCCGACATCCGCGCCCTGCTGGTGTCCGACCTGCATGCGGCGATGCACGGGGACCCCGCGGCGACCAACGTGTCGGAAATCCTGCTGTGCTATCCCGGCATGCGGGCGATCATCCACCATCGCCTGGCCCATGCACTGTATCGCGCCAACGTGCCGATGCTGCCCCGGCTGATATCGAACATCGCCCAGGCCACGACCGGCGTCGACATCCACCCGGCCGCCGAGATCGGCGGCAGCTTCTTCATCGACCATGCGACCGGCGTGGTGATCGGCGAGACCACGATCATCGGCCGTCATGTCCGCCTGTACCAGGCGGTGACGCTGGGCGCCAAGTCGTTCCCCAAGGACGACACCGGCGCCCTGGTCAAGGGCCTGCCCCGCCACCCGATCGTCGAGGACGACGTGGTCATCTATGCCGGGGCCACCATCCTGGGCCGCATCACCATCGGCCGCGGCTCGATCATCGGCGGCAATGTCTGGCTGACCCAGAGCGTCGCCCCGGGCAGCAACGTCACCCAGGCGCAGATGCGCAGCGTCTGAAGGCCGTCATACCCATTTGCCGGCCTCGGCGTCGTATGCGCCTGCCCGCAGGTCGGCGATGCCGGCAATCAGGTTGCGCTTCTCGATCTTGTTCGAGACCGTGCGCGGGAAGCCATCGACGAAAGCGACGTAACGCGGCACCTTGAATGCCGCCAGCCGCCCGCGCGCGTGGTCCAGTATCGCCGACACGTCCAGGGTCGCTCCGGGCTTGAGCTGTACGTACAGCTTTACTTCCTCGCCCCGCTTCGGGTCGGGAACGGCGACGGCCGCGCAATCTTCAATCGCATCGATTTCGCGGATCACCGCTTCGACCTCGCGCGCGGCGATGTTCTCGGACGACCGCCGGATCATGTCCTTGATCCGGCCAGTCAACCACAACAGGCCATGTTCGTCGGCACGGAAGATGTCGCCGGTGCGGAACCAGTCGCCCCGAAAGGCATCGGCGTTCGCCTCCGGCTTGTTCCAGTACCCCTTGAAGATGCCCTGCCCCCGCACCCACAGTTCGCCCTCGGCGCCGGGCGGCACCTCGCGCCCCTCCGGGTCGCGGATCGTGATTTCACGGAACGGTGCCGGCAACCCGACGCTGCCGGAATCGTAGAGCGCCTCGGCCTCGGGCGGAACCCATGTGCCCAGGCCGATCTCGGTCATGCCGAAACCTTCGCGCGCCCGCACGCCGAACCTGGACTTGAACGCCCGGCAGGTTTCCGGCGACCAGCCGAAGGTCGCCACCTGAACCAGCGCGGTATCGCCGTCATCGGCCGCCGGCGGCTGCCGCGTCATCAGTTCAGGAAACTGGCACCATTCGATCCCGTACCGCTTGACCCAGCCGATGAACCGGGTGGCGCTGAGCTGCGGCGCCAGGTACAGCGTCGCCCCCAGCCCCATCGCCTTCAGCAGATGCCATTGCGGATCCATGTAGAAGAACGGCTGGGCCGACATCATGCGCGAAACCGGCCGCGCGTCCCAGGCCCGCGCGGCATGCCCCGTCATGAGCCAGTATTCGTGGGTCAGCATGCATCCCTTGGGAAAACCCGTCGTGCCCGAAGTGTATTGGATGTTCATCAGATCGTCGGGCCCGACCGCCGGGTCCAGGCAGGGTTCATCGCCGGCTGCGGCCACCAATGCATCGAAGCTGCCGCCGACCACCAGGACACGGTCATCGGTCAGCCCGGCGGGACGCTGTTCGATGGCGTGGAAGGCATCGAGGAAGCCGTGCTCGATGATCAGGGCGGTAGCGCCCGAATCGCCGGTCACATAGGCAATTTCCCGCGGGGTGTAGCGGGTGTTGACGGGAACGTGCACCGCCCCGATCTTGGCCAGGGCCAGCCAGGTCAGCGGATAGTCCAGGCGGTTCGACATCATCAGGGCCACCCGGTCCCCCCGCGCGATCCCCAACCCCCTCAGCGCATTGCCGATGCGGTTGGTTCGCCGCTCGACCTCAGCGTAGCTCGCCCGCTCGCCGCGCTCGAAGACGTCGATGGCAGGGCGATCACCCAGCGCGGCGCAGCGTTCGGCGACGAAGGCACCGATCGAGGTCGGGCGGAACCCGGCCTCGACGTCGGCGCGCCGCGCCGCGAGGGCGGCAAGATCCAGCATGCTCACGCCTCCGCCTTGCGAAAGAAGCCGGTACCGGCCCCCGGACCGTCATAGGCGATCCGCTGCAGCCGGAACAGCGTGCCGGCGTAGTCCGCCGCCTGCTCGCGCGGCATGTCCTGGGCTCGCTGATAGGCTTCCATCTCGACGCGCACGCCGACCGGCGGATGGTCGGCGATGCGCAATGCCATCGCCTGCGCTGCAGGCAGCAGGTCGTCCTGCGCGACGATCCGGTTGATCAGTCCGGTCGACAGGGCCCGATCGGCGGGGATGCGGTCGCCCAGCAGCAGCATTTCCATGGCGATGGCGTGGGGCACCTGCTGGCCCAGCCGGACCATGCCGCCGGCCCCGCCCATGCCGTAGGCGATCTCCGGAAAACCGAATTCGGCACGCGGCGTCGCCAGGCGCAGATCAGTCAGCAGCAGCAGATAGATCAACCCCTGGCCCAGGCAGTACCCGTCGACCGCGCCGATGACGGGCTTGTAGCGCCTCAGGCGCATGACGTCCTGCTCCCAGCCCGGCCGCGTCAGCCCAAGGGCATCTTCGTGGACATGGGGGAACAGATGGGCTTCCAGTGCCTGGTGAGGGGTAAGAACCGGCAGTTCCGCCTTGATGTCGTCCCCGGCCGAGAACGAGGCGCCGTCCCGGCCATGCAGCACACCCACGCGCAGCGCCGGATCGGCGATGAAGTCGGTCAGCGCCTCGTACAGCGTGCGATGCATCTCGGGCGTGAAGACGTTGACCCGGCCGTTGTCGATGACGAAGGTCGCGACCGCGCCCTGCTTGACGTAATGGATCGGCATCGCGATCAGGACTCCCTAGCAGATGAACCAAGCCGCAGGGCCAACAGGACCACGGCACTCATGACCAGCAGCACAAGCGTCGACACCGCGGCCAGCACCGGCGAAAAACGCAAGGTGGCCTCGTCCCACATCATCTTGGGCAGCGTCGAGATCAGACCGCCCGACGCGAACAGCGCCACGTTGAGTTCGTCGAGCGAGGTGACGAAGGCGAACAGCGCCGCCGACACCAGTCCGGTGCCGATCAGCGGCAGGGTGATGCGCCGTGCCGCCGTCCAGGGTGGCGCACCGAGCGATGCGGCAGCCTGGTCCAGCCTGATGTCATAGGTCTTCAACACCGCCAGCACGGCGATGAAGAAGAACGGCAGGGCGATGACGACATGGCCGATGACCAGGCCCAGGGTCGTGCCGACCCAGCCCAGCCGCGCGTAGACGTAGAACAGCGCCACGGCCACCACCAGGCGCGGCACGATCAGCGGCGACACGATCAGCGCGAACAATGCCGCCGCGCTGCGTCCCGACAGCCGCATGAACGCCAGACCTGCCGGAACGGCGATGGCAAAGCACCCCAGCGCCGTCAGGAACGCGACCAGGAACGACCGCCCGGCGGCTGCCAGCCACATCGGCGAGGCCGCGACCTCGCCATACCAGCGCAGGGTCGGGTCGGCCGGCGGCCACGAAATGAAGCTTTGGCCGCCCAGCGAGACCGGCACCAGCAGGATCAGCGGCACCAGCAGGAACAGGATGACCAGGATCGCCGCGATTCTGGTGCCCGGGGCGGTGCCCGACGGGCGCGGCCGGCCAGGCAGGATCCGGGCAAGTCCGTCGCCGATCCTACCCAGCAAGCGGATGCCCGCGCGGCCCAGGCGGCCGTTGCCCTGGCGTCGTGCGGTGCCGCCCGCCAGGCTGGACAACCCGACGATGCGGTCATAAAGCAGGAAGACGCCCAGGGCCGCGATCAGCAGTGCCAGACACAGCATGGCGGCGAACGGCCAGTTCGTCAGTTCCAGTACCTGCTGGATGATCAGCTGCGCGATCATCGTCTCGCGCACCGACCCCAGCAGCGCCGGCGCTATGAAAAAGCCCAGCGCCGTGACGAACACCAGCAGCCCGGCGGCGGCGATCCCCGGCAGCGACAGCGGCAGATAGATTCGGAAGAATGCCTGCACCGGCCGAGCGCCCAGCGTACCGGCGGCACGCGCCAGCTGGGGCGAGATGCCCTCGAGCACACCGAGCATCGTCAGGATGGCAAAAGGGGTCAGCACGTTGGCCATGCCGACGACCACGGCGACCGGGCCGTACAAAAGTTCGCGCGGGCCCGCGGCTAGACCGGCCGACACCAGCAGGTCGTTCAGCGGACCGTTGCGGCCGAGCAGCACGATCCAGGCGAAACACCGCACCAGGAAGGACGACCAGAACGGCAGAAGCACGAACAGCGCCCAATAGCCGCGCCGGCGGCGGTCCAGCGTGGCCAGCACATAGGCGACGGGATAACCGATCACCAGCGTGGCAAGCGTCGTCCACAATGCAATGACGAAGCTGTTGCCCAGCACGCGCAGATAGGCGCCGGCGGTGAACAGCCGTTCGGCCTGTTCCAGCGTCGCCTGGCCATCCGGCCCGGCGAACCCCTGGACGATGAATCCCAGTACCGGCGCGACGAAGAAGGCACCCAGGAACAGCAAGGCCGGCGCCAGCAGGGCCAGGTTCAGCCAGGTGCGCGTCATCGTCCGCCGCCCCCGGCCGGCAGCACGACGACGTCGACCGGATCCACCGCCACCGAAACCTCGTCTTCCGGTTGGACTATCGGCAGACTGCCGCCCAACTGGGTGGCGCGCAGAGCGAGGCCACCCGGCGTGCGCAGGAATATCTGACGCACGCCGCCGAGGTCGATGACGGTTTCCACCGTTGCCGCCAGGCCCGGCTGTCCCGCACGCCCCAGCATCAGGCGTTCGGGCCGCACCAGGACCTCGACCCCGCCGCTTGCCGCATCACGCGTGGCGAGCATCTGGCCATCGGCCAGGCGCAGCATGCCGTCCGAGGCCTCGGCCGCCAGAATGTTGGAGTCGCCGAGGAATTCCGCCACGAATCTCGATACGGGGCGGGCATAGAGCGCGGCCGGGGTATCGAGTTGGGCGATCCGTGCCTGGTTCATCAGGCAGATGCGATCCGACAGCAGCATCGCTTCGTCCTGGTCATGGGTGACGTAGACGATGGTCGCCCCGAGTTCGCGATGCAGCCGGCGGATTTCCAGCTTCAGTTCGTCGCGCAACCGCTTGTCGAGCGCCCCCAGCGGTTCGTCCATCAGGACGATCGAAGGCTGGAACACGACGGCACGGGCAAAGGCGACGCGTTGCTGCTGCCCGCCCGACAATTCCCGCGGCAGCCGGTCGGCGTAAGGTCCGAGACGGACCAGGTCGAGGGCCGCATCTACCATGCGCCGAATCTCGCCCGCCGGCCGGCGGCGCATCTCCAGCGGAAACGCGACGTTGTCGCGCACCGACAGATGCGGAAACAGGGCATAGTTCTGGAACACGACCCCGATGTCACGCTGATAGGCGGGACGCGCGGTCATGTCGGTGCCGTCGATCAGGATGCGGCCCCCGCTGGGATCGACCAGCCCGGCCACCATCATCAGCAACGTCGTCTTGCCCGACCCCGAAGGGCCGAGCAAGGTCAGGAATTCGCCGCGCCGCACCGCCAGCGACACCGGCTCCAGCGCTGCGACGCCGCCATAGGTCTTGGCCAGCCCCTGGACCTCCAGCCGTGTGTCCGAGGCGGCAGCCGCTACCGGGAACCCCCGTGGCTGAGCCGGGGCAGGCGGCATCAGCCCACGACCCATTTGTTGAACAGGTCGGCGGCGCGATCCTTGTTGCGTGCCCAGAATTCGACATCGACCAGGATGGCGTCGCGGGTGTTTTCGGGATAGGTCGGCAGGGTACGCGCGACCTCGGGCTTTATATGGTCGATCGCGGCGGCCAGCGTCGGGCCGTAACCTGTGGCCGCCGCGAACACCGCCTGCCGTTCGGGCGCAAGGGCGAAGTCGATGAACCGACGGCAGACCTCGACGTTCGGGCCGCCCTTCAGGATCACCCAGCCTTCGGTCTGCCACAGGGCCTGGTTCCACATGATGCGCGCCGGGGCGCCATCGTTGATCGCCACCTGGGCGCGGCCGTTCCAGGTCGGGCAGAAATCGACCTCGCCGGACTTGATCAACTGGGACGACTGCGCCCCCGACGTCCACCAGACCTGCACATCCTTGCGGATGCGGTCGAGGCTGCGAAAGGCGCGATCGAAGTCCAGCGGATAGAGCGCCTTGGGATCGACGCCATCGGCCAGCAGCGCCTGTTCCAGCGTGTCGAACGGAAACCGCCGCAGCGCGCGGGCGCCCGGGAAACCCTTGACGTTCCACAGATCGGCCCATGAGGCGGGCGCCTGCTTGACCTTGTCGGTGCGATAGGCCAGCGCGGTCGCCACCACGTCGTTGCCGGCGTAGTACGGCGCCTTGAAACCGTCCGGCAGCGCCTTGTAGCCGGCCGACGACTCCAGGCCGATGGGCTCGACATAACCCTTGCCGTCGATGGCGAGCTGGTCGGCCGCCTGACGGCTGACGATCGCCATGTCCCAGCTGTAGGTGCGGGTATCGACCATCTGCTTGATGAGGCCGGTCGGTTCGTGCTGGGCGGTGACCGGCACCACCTCGATCCCGGTCGCGGCCTGGAACGGCTTGGCATAGGCGTCAGCAAAGGACGTGCCGATGCCAAGGTCGCGGACGACGATGCGTTTGGCCTGGGCCCGCGCCTGCCCGATGAGGGCCGGGGCGGCGATCAGCGCACTACCGGCCTGCAGCAGGCGACGACGGTTGGTGAGGAAGTTTCCGGCCATGCGGCCCCCCTTTGTCTGGTTTGTATTTTCTGACGCTAACGTCAGATCCACAAAAAAGTGACACAAGCGCCAGAAACGCGCAAGATGGCGCCGGACAAAATTTTCGCCGAGCATTCGACCGCATGACGACCCGTGCCCGCCCCACCGTTGAAATCGATCCGGCCACCCGCCCGCTGAAATTCGCCGACGAGCTGGCGGCGCGCGCCGCGACGCGCCCGATGCGCAAGGGCGAGCGGACGCAGGCGCTGTTGCGCTGGGCCACCGTCGTGGTGCTGGAAGAAAGACGCCCGGCCGAGGTGTCGATCGAACTGATCACCGAACGGGCGGGCGTGTCCCGGGCGGCTTTCTATCAGTACTTCGATTCAGGCCTGGCCGTGATCCGCGACGTGCTGCTGGAATTCCAGCGCAGCCTCATATCGCGAATGGATGCGGTGCCGCGCGGGCCCGACGCTTATGCGTCGATCATCGCGACCCACCGGATGTATGTGCCCTACTACGCCGTGAACGCCGCGCTGATCGAGGCGATCCGCGAACTGCACGGCTCGATGCCCGAACTCTACGCCGAAAAGGATGCCGTCAACGAGGTCTGGGCCCAGCGCATCGCCGCCTCGGCCGCGCGGGCCAGGCGGACCAGGGTAACCCCGCGCCTGTTGCTGGAGGTCTATGCGCTGCAATCGATGGTCGACGACCTGCTGCGGCAGATCTACGTGCTGGGCAACAGGAACATCGTCCTTCTGGCTCCCGACCAGGAATCGCTGATCATCACGATCAGCGACCTTTGGCATCGGGCGCTGTACGCCTGAGGCGACTATTCCTTGTACCAGACCACCTGGGTCGAGGTCGCCAACAGCGCGCCGTCGTCGGCCCACAGTTCCGCGGTCTGGTCGAAGAAGCCGCCTGAAAAGATCTTGGCATCGGCCGTGCCCAGCAGCGCGCGGGCGCCCTGGCGGGCCATCGCCGCCTCGTCGGCGAAGAAATAGGTGGTCAGGGTCACCGTGCCGACCGGCGCCATCCCCCCGCGCACCTGGAACAGGCGGATGAAGAACGCATCCGACAGGGCCGCCAGCGACAGATGATCAAGCGGTCGGTCCGGCGCGTCGCGCAGCCACAGCTGCGATCGGGCGTCCTGCGGCGCGCCGCTGGCGGCAGCCCGCCATTTCGGCGCGCCGGTGATAAAACGGAAATCATAACGGCTGATCCAGGCCGGCAGGCTGGGCATGGTCCAGGGATCGACCGCCGCGGCCGGCGGCACGTCCGGCGCCTGCATCGGCCGGTGCGACCAGGTCTGGCGCGGTTCGCCGAACACCACCAGGGCGCTGGCGGCAATCCCCAAGCCTTCCTGGCGCAGTTCCACCTGCCAATGCTGGGTCGACTTGCCGCCGCGCAGCAGCCGGGCCTCGACCTCGAAATCACCCGATGCGATCGCCGCGCAGAAATTGACGGTCAGGGCGACCGGCGCGCCCCGGCGTTCCGGATGCTCCATCGCGGCACGCAGCAGCGTCGCCGCCGTGATGCCCCCGAACGGCCCGGCCATGTTGGCGTATTCGGCGCTGGGCCGGCCGGTGAAGCGACCGCCGCCCTGCGGCGTCAGCGCCGTTGCCGCATCGAAGGGATGGATCATCGTCATCAGCCAGTCTCCACGTCCGTATGCCGACAGGGTGCAGACGCGAAGCCTAGGGTCAACTGCCCGATGATGCGATTATCTCCTAGGTAAGCCGCCCGCCCGCGCCTGACGCAGCGAAAACATGGGCCTTGGCCGGATCGGGCCGCAGATGGATTTTTTCGCCCGGCCGCACATGAACCCTGTCATGGACGAGACAGGTGAAATCCTGGCCCCCGAGTCGCGTCACCAGCAGGGTTTCGGCCCCCGTCGGTTCGACGCCTGTCACCTCGGCTTCGATACCCGCAGGATCGAGCGCGACATGTTCGGGCCGGATGCCGTAGACCACGGCCGTTCCCGCCGCCGCCGCCGGCACCCGGCCCAGCGGCAGGTGAACCCCGGCAGCCAGCACCCCGCCCGGCTGCAGCACGCTTGGCAGGAAGTTCATCGCCGGCGAGCCGATGAAGCCGGCGACGAACTGGTTGGCCGGCGCATCGTACAGATCCAGCGGCGCGCCGGCCTGCTCGACCCGGCCGTCGCGCAGCACCACGATCTTGTCGGCCATCGTCATCGCCTCGACCTGGTCGTGGGTGACATAGACCGTGGTGGTGTTGAGGCGGCGATGCAGCAGGCGGATTTCCGCCCGCATCTGCACCCGCAGTTTGGCATCCAGGTTCGACAGGGGTTCGTCAAAAAGGAAGACCTTGGGGTCGCGCACAATGGCCCGGCCCATCGCCACGCGCTGGCGCTGGCCGCCCGACAATTGGCGGGGATGGCGATCCAGCAGCGCCTCCAGCCCCAGGATGCGGGCGGCGTCGGACACGCGCCGTTCGATCTCGGCCTTCGACGCCCGGCGCAGCCGCATCGAGAACGCCATGTTCTGCCGCACGGTCATATGCGGATACAATGCGTAGTTCTGGAACACCATGGCGATGTCGCGCGCCTTGGGCAGCAGGTCGTTGACCACCCGCCCGCCGATCGCGATCTCGCCGCCCGATATCGCCTCCAGCCCGGCGATCATGCGCAAGAGGGTCGACTTGCCGCAGCCCGACGGGCCCACCAGCGCGACGAATTCGCCGTCGGCGATGTCGATATCGACGCCGTGGATGACGGTCGAGGCGCCAAAGGTCTTGGTGACGCCCCTAAGGGTCAGGGTACTCATCGCGCGGTCTCCAGAAAGGCGCGCCGCCGGGCGGTGCGCAACGCGTCGAATTCGGGCAGCACAGCGATGGCGGCCAGCGCTGCCATCTCGTCCTCGTTCATTGCCGGCATCAGCGCGGCGGCGACATTGGCGGTCAGATGCGCCGGAGTGGCGGCACCGGCGATGACCGCATCGACGCCCTTATGGGCCATCACCCATTTCATTGCCGCCCGCGCCAGCAGCCCGGCGTCGGGAATCCCCGCCGCCTGGCCCAGCCGGAAGATCTCGCCCTTGATGAAGGCTTCGCGCGCCACGATGCCGGCGGGCAGGCCCAGCAGGCCGTCGCCGGGCCCGTCATCGGCCAGGTTGAAGTTGACGTTCAGCGTGGCAAAGGCGCCCGTCGCCACCATGGCGCGATAGACGGCCAGCCCCGAGAACGTGTCGGCGGCCGCCAGGCCGATCAACCCTTCGCGCTGCAGTTCGGCGACGTTGCCGGCCAGGATGTCCAGATAGTCGGCCCGGCCCTTCAGCGCCGCGGCCATGATGGCGCAGTTCAGGATGTCGATGCGCTCGCGCCGCAGCAGCCCCAGGCAACGCTGGACCTCGGCCCGCAACAGGCCGAGATCCAGCAGCTTGGCGTTACCGGGATCATAGCCATAGACCATGCCCTCGGGCCGGGTCTGGACGAAGACGTCGTGCGGCGGCGGCATTTCCGCCAGGTTGCGGCCCAGCGCCTCCTTTTCCGAATCCAGCGTGACGTCGAAGAAATTGATGCCCAGATCGTAGGCGCGGGCCAGCACCGCCCGGCGCCCGGGCCCGCCAAAACCGGGGAAGATATGGCCGGGCGTGATCGCATCGGCGAAGCTCTCGTTGAAACCGCGCGACCGGCCGTCGTCGAGATATTCATGGCCGCCCAGCGCCACGCAGGACAGGGTGAAACCCGGGGCAGGTTCGAAGTAACGCATGTCAGCAAGCCTCATCCCTTGACCGCCGACCCGGCGCTGCCCTGCACCAGGTAGCGTTGCAGCAGCAGATAGAAGCAGGCGGGTATGGTGCAGCCGATCACGGTCGCGGCCATCACATCCGACCACAGCACACGGAACTGGCCGACCAGATTGGTGATGCCGAGCGTCATGGTCTGCTTGTCCGGATCGGTGATCAGGCACAGCGCCCACAACAGGTCGCCCCAGGCCAGCAGGAAGGCGAAGACCATCGTCGCCACCAGCCCGGGCAGGATATTGGGCAGGATGCAGTACCACAGGCATTGCAGCCGGCTGGCACCGTCGATCATCGCCGCCTGCTCGATCTCGACCGGGATGGTGTCGATATATCCCTTCAGCATCCACACCGTGAACGGCAGGGTGATCGAGGTCTGCGCCAGGATCAGGCCGAGATGCGTGTCATAGAGGCCCGCGGTCGACAACAGCCGGAAATAGGGCCCGACCAGCAGCACGCCGGGCAGCATCTGGCTGGCCAGGAAGGCCGCGATCAGCACGGTGCGCCCACGGAATTCGAAGCGCGAGAAACCATAGGCCGCAAAGATCCCCACCGTGGCCGACAGGATCGCCGTGGCCCCCGACACCTTGGCACTGTTCAGGAAATATTTCAGGAACCCTTCCTGGGCGAAGATGCGGACATAGGCATCGGCGGTGAAGCTGTGCGGCAGGATGGTGGCGGGGATCTGCGTCACCTCCATGTCGGTCTTGAACGACGAGGTCAGCATCCACAGGAACGGGGCCAGGTTATAGGCCGCCATGGCCGCCAGCGCGGCATAGGTGACGATCCAGGGCCCGAGGTTGGTGCGTGTCATCGGCTTCAGTCCTGGCGTCGCAAGGTCAGGCGCAGATAGGGCATGGCGGCGGCAAGCAGCACGGCGGCCAGCACCACGGCGATCGACGAGGCATAGGTGGTCTCGAAGAACTGGAAATAATTCTTGTAGACGAACAGGGACAGGTTCTGGGTCGCATAGCCCGGGCCGCCGCCGGTCATGCCGTAGATCATGCCGAACAGCCGGGTTTCCCAGACGATGTCGAGGACGACGGCGATGATCAGCACCGTGCGCAGGTTCGGCAGGGTGATCGAGACGAAGGTGCGGATCCGCCCTGCCCCGTCGATCGCCGCCGCCTCGTACTGGTCGCGCGGCACGGCCTGCAGCCCGGCCAGCAGGATCAGCATCACATAGGGATAGCCGCGCCAGACCTCGGCCATGATCACGGCAAACAGCGACCAATGCGGATGACCCAGCCAGTCATAGGGTTGCGCCATCAGCCCGGTGCGCAGCAGCACGGCATTCACCCCGCCCGACAGCGTGTCGAAGATGAAACGGAAGATCAGCCCGCCGATCACGTCGGGCATGGTCCAGGGCAGGATGGCGATGACCCGGAACAGCCAGCGTCCGGGCATCTCGAGGTTCAGCAGCAGTGCGATCGCCATGCCGATCACCACATGCATGGTGACGACGACGCCGACGAAGATCACCGTGTTCAGCGCCGTCGCGCCGAACTGCGGATCGGTGAACAGCCGGCCATAGGCGCGGAAGTCGGGAAAGCCGGTCTTGCCCCCCAGCCCCGCGCTTTCCAGGATCGCGGTCACCGCGGGAAAACCCAGGATGACCACCAGCATGATCGCCGCCGGGGCGACGAACCAATAGGGCGTCGTTGTCTCGCCACGCATGTGTGCCTTGCGGAAAAATTTGGCGCCGGCGGGGGTGGCCCGCCGGCGATATGGCGGAAGGGCCGGTTACTTCGACGGATTGCGGGCCAGGATCGCCTCGATCGCCGTATGGGCATCGGTCAGGGCCTGGTCGCGGGTCTTGGTGCCGGCGACGGCGGCCTGCAGGTTCTGGCGGAAGGTTTCCTGGATTTCCGGCCATTCCGGGATCAGCGGCAGGAAATCGCCCTCGGCGATCTGGCCGGCGACCAGGTTGGCGTAATCGGCCTTGGCGATCTTGTCATAACCCTGGTTGACGCTTATCCGGGTCGACAGCATCGCGTTGTCGTCGAACCATTTCCGCATCCGCTTGTCGTCGGTCATGAACTTGATCAGCTTCCACGCCGCATCCGGATGCGGGGTGTTCTTGTTGATGAACAGCGACTTTTCATAAAGCGTCGTGCGGACCTTCGGGTTGGTGCCTGCCGGTACCGGGATCGGCGCCATCTTCAGCACGTTCCAGCCGTCCAGCTTGGGGTTCATGTCGCTGACTTCGGGCAGGGTCCAGGTCGAATCGATCGCCATGGCGATCTGTTCGTTGGCCAGCAGGCGGCGGGCGCCGTTGGCATCGACCTGGGCGACGCCGGGCGGCACCACGCCCGACGCGATCATGTCCAGGACGTAGTTGAACGCCTTGCGCATCTCGGGCGTATTGACCGCCGAATGTTTCCAGTCCGGCGTCAGGAAGTCGGCCCCGAACGAGCGGAAGACCGACGAGACGCGCAGATCGAACCCCGCCGGCGCCAGCACCAGGGTGAAGGCCCAGCGGTCCTTGCCCGTCAGCTTGGCGGCGACCTCGCGGAATTCCTCCCAGGTCGCGGGCGGCGCGGCGATCCCGGCCTGCTTGTAGAGGCGTTCGTTGTAGACCATCACCATGGCGACGGTATTCTTCGGGATGCCCCAGGTCTTGCCGCCGACAGTCACCGGTTCCAGCGTCTTCGGATAGAAATCCTTGAGGTATTCGGGCCCTTCCTTGGCGATGTAGGAGGTCAGGTCGCGCACCCACCCCTCGGCGACGTACTGGCGCACCGGATTGGCGTCCAGGGCGAAGACGTCGGGGCCGCGACCGGCACGGATGGCGGTGGTGAACCGCACGTCGCGCTGGGCCAGCGGCACCGGTTCGGTACGGATCTTGATGCCGGGGTTCTCGGCCTGGAATTCAGTGAAGGCTTCCTGCAGCGACCGGCCCCAGACCGTCTGGGCCAACTGCCAGTCCGAATAGGTCAGCGTGATGTCCTCGGCCCGCGCCGGTGCGGCGCCGGCCAGCAGCCCCGTCACGGCGGCGGCAAGGCCAAGATGTCTGAAATTTGTCCACATGTTTCTCCCCCCATGGTAATGACCGGCGATGCAGGCCATCATTCGTGTTTGCGTCGATCTGGCTGGACCGCGCGACAGCGCCGCGGGGTCGAACGGCGGCAAACTTGTCAAAAAGTTGTCTACTTGTCAAACGGCCATGTCGGGGAGGCCGCAATGAAAGATGTCGGCGGCCCGGTTACGGGCAAACTGAGCGACCGGGTCTATGAATACGTGCTGGGCCAGATCATCGCCGGTACCCTGCCGGTCAATGCCCGCCTGCCGCCGGAAACCCGGCTGGCGGATCTACTGGACGTGTCGCGGCCGGTGGTGCGCGAGGCGCTGATGCGCCTGCGCGAGGACGGGCTGATCGCCTCGCGCCAGGGGGCGGGATCCTTCGTCCTGCGCCGCCCGGCGCAGGAGGTCTACAACTACGCCCCGCTGGGCAGCATCGCCGACATCCAGCGCTGCTTCATCTTCCGAATCGCGCTGGAGGGCGAGGCGGCGGGCCTGGCCGCCCGAGACCACGACACCGAGGGGCTGGAGCGGCTGCGCACGGCCCTGGCCGCGCTGCATGCGATGATCGAGCAGAACCGCCTGGGGGTCGAGGAAGACATCGCCTTCCATCGCGCAGTGGCCGAGGCGACGGGGAATCATTTCTTCGTCACGACCCTGTCGGCGCTGCAACGCCAGATCGCCACCGGGATCAACCTGAATCGCAACCTGTCGGTGATCCAGCCACGCGAACGGCGCGAGGCCGGCAGGCGCGAGCATCAGGCGGTCTATGACGCGATCGCCGCCCGCGACGAGGCGGGGGCGCGCCAGGCGATGCGCACGCATATCGAAAACGCGCGCCGCCGCGTGTTCGACGGCGGCTGATCGCCGCCCGCAGCGCTTCGCGGCCCTGATGGCCGGAAGCGTCGGTATTGCATGTGAGGGAGGTGGTGGCGGAGGCCGGACTTGAACCGGCGACCAACGGCTTATGAGAGCGGTGACAATCTAGCGCTACCGCGAACTTTCACACTTTTTGCCACAGATATCCACAGGCGTCCAGTGAGCCATTGCGGGCGAAAGTGTGAAGATTTCCGGTCGCCTGATCGACGCCAGACCGCCGCAGATGTTCCCATCTTGTTCACGTCTGGCCACCGCGCTACCCTGCCCCCATGCACCCCCTCCCCATCCGCCCCCGCAACCGCTACATCCTCGACACCGTCGGCCTGATCCTGGCCCGCGATCACGAGCTGGTGGCAACCTGCCGGCCCTGCGGTCGGTCCGTGGTGCTGGACCTGTCCGCCCTGATCGCCCGCCGCGGCGAGGACTGGCCGCGGTCGAGGGTCAAGGCGCGGTGCTCGGCCTGCAGGCGGCCGGCGGCGGTGACGATGCGGCCCGCCGTGCCGCTGCCCGATTCGCGCCAGGCCGGCGACCGAAATATCCCGCTGCTGTTTGCCGCCAGCGTCGAGCACATGATCCCGGGCGATCGCGTCCACTACGCCTGCCAGACCTGCGGTGATCGGTGGGCGCTGACCAGGGCCGACATCCTGGCCCATCCGATGGTGCGCGATCACAAGCTGCGGGACACGTTTATCACGGCCTGCGGCAACTGCGGCGAGTGGGAGGGGATCGCGGCGCGGCCGGAATGGGTGGCGGGAAAATAATATGCGCTGAGGCGCATATTTCCCTTGCATCAATATGCGCTGCGGCGCATAGTGGTTTCACCAGCAAGGGAGCGCCGAAATGAACATTTCCTTACAGGTCGAGAACTTCAAGAAGCTTGGCATCGTCGCCGATCAGATCGCGCATTACGAGGGCCTAATCAAGGAAATCGACGAGATGAAGGTCGAGCGCTTCGCCAACAGTTTCGGCGAGGTGGAGACGATCCAGGTGGCCCATCTTGTCGGGAAAGTCGTCTTCCACATGGAGCGCGCGGAGCCCGTTGTTTCGGCCTACGCTTTCCACGATCGCGACTGGTCGCCGGAATGGGCGCTGAATAGCTTCTCGTCGCAAAAGGCCGCTGAAGCCTATGCCGCCGCCGCCCTTGAGCGCCACCTGACCGAGGCAGCCAAGACCATCCGGGCCCAAAGCAAGACCTTGCTGGCGGCCCTGCGCGCGGCGACGGGGGAATAACTGATGGCCCACCAGTTCATACCCTCGACCGAAGCCAAAACCCGGGCGGCCGTGAAAAAGATCGCCCCGCAATGTCAGGTGATCGCCAAGACTGACGGCGGATGGGCGGTGTTCGAATTTGTTAAGGATTACTACGAATGGCGCAATCAGAAATAAGCAACGGAGGAAAGAGCGATGTCTGTGCAGCCCCATGAACGCCAAGATCCGCTCGGCCGCTTTATCCGCGTCGGGACTAGGGTTCGCGACGCCCACCACAACGTCACCGGCACCGTCGAACGCCTGAGCAAGATGGCATGGATCGTCGACGATGCGGGAAAGCGGCGCGGCGTCAATTACGATGACCTGACGGTGATTCCCGAATGACCGAATTCCGCACCCTGCGCGAAACCCTCGGCTGGTCCATCATCCAGACTGCCGAGGCGCTGGATCGCTCCTGGCGCTACGTCAAGGAATTGGACGTGGGCGACAAGCAGCCGCACCCCCACACGCTGGCGCTGATGCGGACCTGGGCCGCGCCGTGGTTCCCGGCCGACCGGCGGCCGCAGCCCGGCCGGAAGGACGCCGCCTGACCCCAAAAGCAAACGGCGCCCCGAAGGACGCCGCTGCCGTCTTGGTTGGTGGTGGGTTGTGGCCGCGTCTATAGCCGCGAGCCGGCCCTGCCTTGCAGCAGTTCGGCGCCGTCTGCCACCGGCGCTGTGACCAGGGGTCCCGCCCCGGATTGCATATCAGGCGATCAGGCCGCCCGGACGAAAGAAGCCTTCTCGCTATAGTGGCCGTTGCTCTCGCCCAGCCAGCGAATCGTCACGCTGCCCTTGATGGTCGCCAGCTTGTAGAACGTCCACGTCCAGCTTTCGCTGTCCTCGCCCGGCCGATCTCCGTCGTTGCTGGACGACACTTCTTCCGCCTGCAAGAGCGGCGTGCCGACGAGGTCGTCGAGATCGCCGGTCACATCCTCGACGCTGACGCTCTCGCAGCAATCGCGCTCGTGATAGAGTTTGAACGACGAACCGTCGTCGCAGAGAAACGTGATCGTTTCTTTGTCGTCGGCCACCTCGACCGAGGCCAGGGTCTTCCCCTGAAGTTCACCGAACACCGCGTCACGCATCGATTACCCCTGGTCTTGGCAAGGTCCCGACCACCACCCCGCCTGCTCATGGGCAATCGCGCGCCTCAACGGGGCGGTGGTCGAACTAATCTGGTAAGTGCCTTCAACCACTCAGCCACCCAGCCGAAGCGGCTAGGGCAGGATTCGAACCTGCGCGATCCCATGCGGAACCGTCCTACCAGAACTCTGTGCCCATATAGGGCCGAACTATATCGATGCAGGGTGTCGCAGCCCTGATTGTCATCCCGGGATCGAACCGGAGGCGGCCGTCGCCGCCACGTCACCAGACGCCACCGAACTCTGTGCCCCGAAGGGCGAAACTGTCGTTGCGGGCCGGGCGCTACGCCGGCTCTTGCCGCATCGTGACCCCTGGTAAGCGATTCACAACTCGGCAATCCTGCCTCAAGTGCTGCGTATATCGACCAGGAACGTATCGGCATTGACATTTCAGCGTGTCTGCTTTCCACGCCGCCGCAACGCCAGGACGATACTCCCATCGAGCCGGGTTAACAAGGGGCTGTGATCGTGCGATGATGGGGCCATGGAAACGCGATACCTGATCCACGAGGCGCGACGCGCGATCATCCTGGGCGACGACATCGTCGGTCAGGCTCACGGGATCGAGCGTCCGGACGGGCTGCACTGGCAGATCACGATCAATGAGGGGTGGCGCGGCGTCATCGAGTTGCCGGAGGTCGGTCCACATCGGATGGCGCGCGAGGCATTCGAGACGGAAGGCAAGAAGCGGCTGGTGTCAGCGATGGACGAACGGCAGTACCTCATCCAGAACGCCGCTGACCGGGCGAACGTGGATCCGGCCGACCATTGGGGATTTTTCCCGGTCGATGAGATGGCTCGTGAGGCCTGCCGACATGTCCGTCTGCACGCGAGGATGCTGCACCTGGAGGCCGATGCAGAAGCTCAGCAATGCCGGATCGCCGCCGACCGCGCACCGGCCCCGACCCGCGACCTGACTGCGTGGCAGGCGATCGGGGAGATGCTGGGCTGGGGCGGCCTGCCAGCCACCAACCCTTGAGCATTGCTCCATAGTTCGGCCGGCCGAACTTGTAACGGGTGCTTACAGGTTGGCGCACGCGGGCCATGTCCCATTTTGCTTCATCATTTGATGCAGAAAATTGGGACATCCACGCCATCCAGACGCAGAAAAACCCCCGCCACCCTTTCGGGCAGCGGGGTCAGGTTGCCAGCGGTGTTTCCTGGCCGCTGGTCGTCAGCAGCGAAGTCGATTTTTCCGACCGCGTCCGTGGTCGCAAAAATCGACGCGACCGGAGGGGCGGTTATATTTCGAGTTATATTTTTCGGCGCCGTCGTCGGTCAGCAGATGGCCGTCAGGGAGTCTCGATCAGCCCCCTCACCTCGCCCAGCCGCCGCCGACAGTCGTCGCCGGCCTCGGCCAGGTCCAGCACGTATTCGGCCGCGTCGGCCTCGCTGTAGGGCCAGGCCGGCGGCTCGGGCTGGTCACGGCACCGCAGCAGGCCGGGCGGGATCTGGGGCGGGACCAGCTGGACCTGCGTCACCACCGCCGGCGGGGGCGGCGCGACGCAGGCCGTCAAGAGCAGCGCGGATGCCAAGGCCAGCAGGTGGGCTTGTCGGGTTCGCACGGCGGATCTCCCTTTTCAGCACGTCGAGGCGGCTGGCGGCGGCCTGGGCCGCTTCGTCGGCGCGCAGGGCGGCGGCATCGGCCCGCGTCCGGTCGGCCCGCTCGCGGGCCCAGGCGTCGACATTGGCGATGTTGGTGGCCACCAGCTGGTCGACCGTCGCCTGCAGGCGGCCCTGGGCAACGATCGCTGCCTCGGCCCGGGCCCGCTCGGTGTCACGGTCGTGGCGCAGCCAGGCGACATAGCCGCCGACGGCCACGACCAGCAGAACCGCGGCGGCTATCAACCAGACGCGGGCCTGGCCCAGCAGGGCAGTCACAGGCCGGCCTCGATCATCGCCCGCCACTTGGCGACGCGGTCGACATAGTCGATCGTCTCGCGGCTGTGCCGCCCGGTGATCGCCGGCAGGCAGGCGATGATGTCGTCGTAGAGGACGGCGCCGCGGCAGGCACGCTGCGCCGCCAGGATGTTGCCGAGGCCGGCATTGTAGGACGCCTGGGCCAGTTGCTGCCGGTCCTCGATCGGCCGGGGCGACGACCAGGCCTTGCGCTGCTTGGCCATGTAGTAGGCGCCGGCATCGATCGCCAGGTCGCTATCGACCCGCGCCTCGGGCGGCAGGCGTAGCTCGCGGACGACCTGCGACCATGTCGCCGGCATGAACTGGGCCAGGCCGGCGGCGCCGACCGGGGAGACGGCGCGCGGGTTGAGGCGGCTCTCCTGCCACAGCTGGGCTTTCCAGCCGGCCCAATGCGGATAGTCGCCCCACCAGGTCGCGACGGACTTGCGGATCTGGCCGTCATACCGATCCGTCATCGCGGGCCCGGCCGCGACGGCCGTGCAGCCGATCACCATGCCGGCCAGCAGGCAGATGCCGACGAATCGGGCGCCGTAATAGATCGCCGCGGCGATCGGGTTGTCGCGGATCGAGGCGATGGCGCCGCGCCAGCCGAGGCCGTCGTCATCGGTGCGCAGGGACTTGCGGGCGCGGCCGTCCAGCCACATCGACATGGCAACCACCATGATCACGGCCGCGACCGCATAACCGAACCGCATCAGCGCGGCCAGGGTCAGGTAATCCTCCATCGGGGAGCCCTCCTTTCGGGCATGAAAAAGGCCGCTGGGATGCGGCCGGGGTGGTCGTCGGATTCGGGACCGGTCAGGCCGGTTCGCGGGTTGGCGGCTGTATCGCCTTGGCCCGGCGGCGCAGCAGCGCGATCGACAGGTCGACCTGCATCAGGTGGGCGATGTCGTCGCTGATCGTGTGGACCTCGACGGCGCCGCCCGGCCGGGCGATCACCAGTTCGATCGGCGCGTCGTGATGGTGGCGGATGTAGGGTGCCGGGGCGCCGCCGCGGATCACGGGCCGGGCCGGCCGGTCGATGTCGTCGGCGCTCACGCCGCATCCTCGTCCAGCGCGGCAGCGGCATCCCGCCGTCGGCGCTCGCTGAACATGCCCTTGACGCTGCGGATGACGCCGATCACGCCCAGGATGGCGGCCGTCGCGACCGCGATCAGGGAAAAAAAGGCATGGGCGTCGGCCATGCTGATGCCCCACCAGGCGCTACCGGCCACGGCCGTGGCGATCCCCAAATCGGTGCTCGGCGTCGAGGGGGTCATGCGGCACCCAAGGGCGAGAGGATCGGTCGATCGAGCATTGGCTCCCCCAAAGAAAAAGGCGCCCGAAGGCGCCTGCTGCTGGAAATGTGTGGGTGGTCAGATCCGCCGGCCGCCCTCGTCGGGCTCGATGGACCGGGCGCAGTGGTCGGGATCGCCGAGCGCGGCGAACACTGCATCGACCAGCCAGCGAAGCCAGGCCGTGCGCCGGCGGCAGGCCGCGCCGAAGTCGCCCCGGGCGGCCTTGCCGAGCACGCTGGACAGCGTCTCGTCGGGATCGCCACCGATCAGCGCGTTGCAGGTCTGATCAATGCCGACCAGGATGTTGAGCGCCCAGCGCGCGGGTTTGCGCATCACCATCCCCCATCGATGTCGATCGCCTGCAAGGCCACGATGTCCTCGGCCTGGCGGATCAGGTTCTTGAGCATCCAGGACCGGCCCATCTTGGCTTGGCCGTTGGCAGCCATCGCGGCGAGCATGGCCGAGCAGTCGGCGGCGGCAATCGCCACCGTCGCATTGCTGGTCGTGCGGGCCGGGACCATCGTGTCACCGGCGCCGATCGCAATGAGCTTGGTGCAACCTGCATCCAGGATCAGCCAGTTCGTCCGGTCGTAGAGGTCGCGGGTCTGCAGGACCTGCGGGCCGGCGGGACCGACGCTGCCGTCCTCGAAGACAGCCAGCAGGTCGCCGAAATCCCAGCTGAAGCCCGCGCCGAACGCCGTCTGCAGCCGGCCCTCGACAGCCGCGACCAGGTCGACCCGGATATCGGCGACCGGCCGGTCGACCACCTCGCGGGCCAACACCAGCCGGCCGGCCTCGTCGGTCGATTCGATAACATCACCCAGGGCCTCCCACAGCGGGTCATGGGGCGGGTCGACCAGGGCGACCAGCAGGTCGGCGCGGACGTCGTCGACCGGGCGGGCCAGGATCGGGCGGGCCAGGACGATGCGGCTGGCGTCCGCGTCCAGCGTCTCGACGGCGTCGCCCAGGGCCTCATAGATCGGGTCGATCATGGGATCGGGATCGAACACGATGGGCCACCAGCCCAACGCGGCCAGGCCGGCATCGTCCAGGCCCAGCGCGGCGACGTCGCGGGGCAGCGATCCCTGCCAGGTGCAGACGCCATCGATGACGCGGCCGTACATCATGCCAACTCGATTTCGACGCGGCCGTCGTTTCCAGGAATGGTGCCGCTGGTCGGCGACCCTGCACCAGCACCCCAGCCGGTACCGGCCGACGCTGACCCGACCAGATTGGCGGCGCCGCCCCGCGGGGCGGCGAGGCCGCGCACCGACGGTGTCGCACCGACGCCCGGCGTGGCGCCGCTGTTCGCGCCGCCGGCACCATCAGGTGAGGCGGGCGCGCCGCCGGCAAGGACCGTCCCCGAGAAAGACCCGCCTGCACCGCCGCTATAGCTCTCGCCGCCGGTGCCGCCGCTCGCCGTGCCGCCGGCACCAGCGAAGGCCCCCGGGCCGGCCGTGTAGGTCACGCCGGCGAAGGTCACGCTGCTGCCGTTACCCGTCGCGCCGGTGACGCCGGCACCGATCGTGATCGACGACACCGTGGCTGCGCCGCTGAGCGGCAGCCAGGCAGTGCGACGACATGCGCCGCCGCCGCCGCTGCTGCCGCCACCGGCCCCGCCGCCGGCCCCGTAGATCGAGAAGCGGATCCAGCTGAAGGTGCCAGCCGGCAGCGCGTAATTCGAATAGCTCCCGGCAGCGAGAGAGATCAGTTGCGGGGTGCTTGAGGCGGATGGGGCGCCGCCGCCCTGGTGCATCAGCATGATCAGGCGTCCGTCGAAGCGTCGAGGGTTACGAAAATCTTGACCCACAGCAGCCTGGCATCGACCGCGAGGGTGTCGCCGCCGGCAGCGGCATCGCGGTAGACCTCGAAGACGACAGTGTCGCTCTTCGCCGGCGTGTTGCTGATCGTGACCGCGGAAGTCGCGGCCGACACCATGATGTCGCCGACAGCGGTCAGCGTGTCGGTCACGGTGACCGCTGTCCCGAATGCGGTATCGATGACATCGTCGTCCGACATCGCGACACCGCGGATGCCCCAGACGACGGCCCCGCTGCCCGAGGCCGCGGTCCAGCCGAACTGCGCCGTGATCGTCCCGGCGTTCCAGCTTTTGGGCATGCCGACGATGATCTGCGCGTATTCGGCGGTCGATGCGTCGAAATCCAGCAAGGCGAGATTGATCTTGTTGGTGGTGGTCTCGATCGTGTTGCGCGCCGGCCCGTTGGTCGACCGCGGGGTGATGCCGCCGGCAGCGAAGAACATCGTATGCAGGCCCTGGGCCATCACACCGCTGACATCGGCGGCGACAAGCGAGACGGCGCCGGTCTTGCCAGCCACCGACAGGACGCCGCCGGCTGCGCCGGTCGCGCCGCGCGCGCCGGACATCTGGATGATCCAGTCGGCGCGCGACCCGGTACCGGCCCCGACGACCTGCACATCGACCGTGAGCGCGGTGCCGACGCGCGATGAAACCTGCCCCCACATCCAGTGGGTCAGCGGATTGGCGGCCGAGGCCAGCAGGACGAATTGCCCGGTTACCAGCGGCAGTGCCGTTGCCATCACGAACGACAGCGATCCGGTGCCGATCGTGCGCGATGTCGCCGACGTCGTTGAGGTGATCGCGAATGCCTCGGCTTCACCGGCGGCATCGACGGTCCGATTGAAAGTGTCGATCAGCGCCTGGAAGGCCAGCAGCAGGTTGTAGCGGCTGCCGCCGTTCGCCAGGCCCTCGGGGTTCGTCGCCGAATCGTAGGCGCCGTCGTTGACGACAAACCCGTTAGGAAACGTCGCGCTTTCCATTTCAAAGCACCTCTTCGAGGGTGAGCGACGCCGCGCTGTGACCGGGGATCGCGTAGCGGATGCCGGCACTATTGGACGCGTTGCGTGCGGGGAATGATTTCCTGAGCCACTGTTCCGGCTCGACCGGGTTCTCGATCCACATGAAGGGGACGTCGAGATCGAGTTGGCGCTGCAGCTCGTAGATCACAGCCAGCGCCTCGGCATCGGGCAGGTATTCGATCTGGCCGACGAAGGTGCGCGGCTTGTTGCGGCGGTCGAAGGATTTGGTGCCGCCCAGGGCTTCGAGCTCCACGCTGCGAAACCGGAAACCGAGTTCGGCGCCGTAGGACACGTTCATGCTGAGCTGCGTGCCTTGCGCGACCTCGACGACGCCGGCCTGGACGTATCCGTCGGTGTTATCGGGATCGTCGAATTCGACGGTGATGGCACGGGCGAGGTAGATCTGGTCCAGCAGCATCGGCCGATGCCAGGCGGTGTCAGCCAGCTGCTCGACCGTGTACTTGCTGTCCCACCAGTTGTCCTCTTCCCATTCCGGAGAGCCGGGCAGTTCGGCGGCAGGGAAGACGGGCGGCCAGACCTCGATCCAATCGCTGTCGTAGATGATCGGGCCGATCAGTGTCTGCGTGCCGGTGCCGGTGGTGGTGAAATTGATGGCGTTGGTGCCGGCAAGCGCGTCGGCCTCGGTCGGATACAGCTTCAGCGTGGCGCCGCTGACCGATCCGGCATAGTAGATGTCGCCCCGTACAACCTGCGGCGTGCTGGTCGGCAGGGCGTCGCTGCCGCCGTAGCTGGTGTGGACGATGCACTGGGCGCCGTTGATGCAGCGGTGCCCGGTCGCCGTGATGACGTCGGTCCCGGTGTTGACGGTCCAGGTCACCGGCGCGGCGCCGTAGAGCCGTGCCCGAAACATGGCCTGCAGGGTCAGGTTGTGGTTGCAGATGCCGAGCACCTTGGTGCCGCGGTCGCGGTCCAGCGTCGCCACCACCATGAGGTCGTCGGCGTCGAGGCTGCGGGACCGCCAGACCCGGGACAGCGGGTAGATCGAGAGGTTGCTCGCGGGATAAAGCGCCTCGCCGGGGCCCGACCAGGTGACGCGATCCGTCCATCGCGGGAAACCCACGACGCAGTTCCAGGAGTTGGCCATGATCAGCCCCAGACGGTGTATGTGGCGCGACGGGTGGCGTCGTCGTATTCGATGCGCCCGACGACGGCGAGGCGGCCCGAGGCGAGGCCCCAGCGGTGGTAGACGATGCTGATCACCGATAGCTCTTGGATCAGCGCCACGGCGGGCTCATCGAGGTTGGTCGAGACGCGGATCCAGCACGGCTTGTCGGCACCGATCCGGCCGAACATCGCCTGCAGCCTGGCGGCCAGCGCCACAGCCGCGGTGCGGTCGCCGATCGCCGATCGATAGGTCAACTTGCGGGCGTTGCTGTAGGCGTCGAGGACGTCGGTATCCACCTCGGTCGTGGCCTTGCGGTATTCCTTTTCGAGCCAGGCCATGCGGGTGAGATCCACGCCCACTGCGCCGTAGACCTGGTCGCGGTTCTGTACCGTGAAATTGCGGTCGTATTCGACGGTGATCTGCTGGCTTGGTGCCCCGCTATCGCTCGGCGCCACGATCTCGACGCCAACGATCGGCAGGTCGTGTTCGGTCGTCGCCACCCCTGGCCCGAATTCACGGAACGTTGCCACCGGATCGCCGGCCGGCAGCCCGACCTGCCGGATCCGCCAGATGTTGTCGGCGTCACGCCACGGCACCGCGGCGGCCGACGACGTGATCTCGTCGAGAGCGTCGCGGCGCTTGACCTCATCCGGGCCCAGCCATAGCCGCGCCTCGGCCGGGAAATCGGTATCCAGCGTGGCGATGTCGGATGCCGAGATATCCGCGGGATCGACACCCCAGGAAACCAGCAGCCGCTTGAAGATCTGGCCGACCGTGCGCGCCGCAGTGTTGGCGCCCTCGACGACGTCCATCGTGACCTGCCCGTTGGCGGCGTCGGCGAACGCCGGCCGGGCGAAGGCACCCTCGGGGCCGATGTAGTAGTCCCAATGCCCGGCCGATGCAGAGTTGGCCAGCAGCAGCGCCAGCGAGGCGCGAGCGGTGCCGACGGTCATCACGGCGCCGCGGATCATGAAACGGACGCGGGCGTCGGATGTCGGCGGCAGCATGTTCGCGCCACCGAACTGGAATATCGGCTTGTTCTTGTTGACGCAGGGGACCGAGACGTTCGGGCAGTAACCGAAACCCAGCGGCTTCCAGAGATCCTTGATGTCGCTGTCGCCCTCGACGCCCTCGGGCGGCGCGTTGTTGCCGAGGTATTGCGTCAACTGCGCCGTCTTGTCGACGAGGTCGGCGACGGCGTCACGCCATCGGAACGTGATCTGGGCGCCATCGGCAGAGAATTCGAAGGTCTCCAGCGGGCCGGCGTAGATCACGACGGCGTCGGCATAGTCGGCGTCCTGGTCGACCAGCAGCAGGCGGGCGTCCAGCCCGGCCACGGAGCAGCCGTTGGCCTGCAGCCGGTCATAGGGATAGTCGCCGCCAGGGTCGAGCGGTAGCGCCGACAGCACGATCTCGCCCAGCGCCATCTTGCCGGTACCGAATTCGCGGTCGTCGGTCCAGATGGTGCGGTCGAGATCGGCCGCCTTGATGACGGACGGCGCGAAGTAGCCCGGGGCGTCAGGCGCCGAAAACCCGGTCCCGGAACAGGCGTAGATCGCCTCGGCCGACACGGTCACCGGATCGACGAACGTGATCTCGACGAGGTAGATCCGGGACATCGCCACCTCGGGTTGTTAACACTCGCCGGTTGTGAAGCTTGACCGCCGTGCAAAGACATGCTGGCTTATCCGCCGTCCAATCAGGGAGGGCGCGATGCTTAAGGCGGTCGGGGCGGTGGTGATGGTGGTCGGGCTGGCGGGGGCTGCGGGGGCGGAGGAGGCCCCGCTCATCCAGCATTCAGACCAGTTGCAGTTGGGTGCCCGTGGCCGGGCAGCCGACTTGGTGCCGGGCCCGTCGACGTGGACACCGTTTCAGGCGAATGGCTGCTTCATCTATTACGATGCGACCTTGCGCCACTATGTGACACAGATGAACACGACGGCCGGGCGCTCATTCTCGGTGCTGGACTTCGACAACGCGGCGCGGCAGGCGTTCCATTCGGCCTGCCTCGCAGGCGCAACCGTCTTCTTGGGCACCTTCACCTACAGCGACGGAACGCCTGGCTGGAACAATATCTACATGGTGCCGAAGCAGTAGGGGCTGGCACCCGATCAGCGGGCCACCCCTGCCCGTTTCACCGCCCGCGCCGTATCGGCCTGCTGCCGCGCATTGACGCCCAGGCCCTGAACATTCGCCTCGCCGGCAGCGACGGCAATCCGATTGCCGGTTTCGGTGTTCTTCTCCACGGCGGCGCTGCGCCGTTCCAGTCGCTCCAGCCGGTCCACGACTTGCCGTAACAGTGCCGCGGTCTGGTCGTTCGCGGCCATCGTCGGCATGCGGGGCATGTCAAAATTGCGGACCGTCGGCATCAGCATCGAGCGGGTCTGTTCGTTGGACCAGTACCGGGCTGGGCCGGTGGCCTCCAACTCGGGGCCGCGTTCGCCGACCAGGCGCAGGCCGCCGGCGTGCATGCCGCCCATGGCGAATGACGGCGAGCCGCCAAGTTCCCAGATGCGGACGCGGATCGCGTCGGCCTCGGGCGCGCCGGTCGAGGCATTCATTCCCTTGTAATACTGCTCGCCGATCTGGTTCAGCACCTTCCAGTCGGTGATCGCGCGAATGATGTCGTTCCTGGTGTTGCCGAACTGCTCCTCGCTCAGGCGACGGATGTCGTCGTTCGAGAGCGTCGGATTGTTCCGCTTCAGGTCCGAAACATAGGTCGTGTTCTGGGCTGCCAACCCCTCGAACCGCGCCTTCAGCGCCGCATTGGCCGTCGTCCCGGCATTGGTCTTCTCGGTCTCCGCCGTGGTCTTCGCGGCCTGGGCGGCGGCGAGCTGCGCGGTCGCCTCCTCGATCGACAGCGTCGACTTGCCGATTTCCTTCAGCTTGTCCAACTGGCCCTGGGCGAGACGGGTCTGCTGCTGGGCGAGCGTTTCGGTCGTGCTGAGCGTGCCGGTCACCTCGTCGAACAGCTTGGCGTAGTCGGCGTTGGGGCCGTAGTAGGCCATGGCCGCCTGCAGGTATTGCTGGGCATAGCCGCCGAGCTTCGCTGCGACCTCCGGGTCCGATGATCCAGCCTTGGCCGTGTTGTAGAATCCCTGCGCCGTCAGCATCTGCTGATAGCTGTCCTTCGGCGACAACTGGCCGACCAGGATCTGTTCCCGGGCTGACTTCAGGCTTTCGGCGGCACTCTTCCAGGCCGAGACCTGTTCGTTGATGGCCTGGGTTGCGGCGCTGCGAGCCTCAGACAGTGCCTGTTCGGCTTTGGCGACATCTTCGGTCGCCTTGTCCAGCTTCTTGTCGGCAAACGTCATCAGCGACGTCTGCTTGGCGATATCGACGCTGGCCAGCGACTGGATGATGGCGGCTTGCTTCTGCGCGGCGGCCTGCGCGGCCTGGACTGCCTGGGAATAGGCCAGCGCCTCAGCTTCAAGCTGTTGGGTATGCTGCAACTGGAGGCGCATCGCCTCATCCATGCCGCTATGCTCGGCGTCCCACATTTCCTGCCGGTGTCGCGACTGCATGCTGGCCGTTTCCGCAGCCTGGGCATCCATGCGGCCAAGCGTGACCAGCGCAGCATTCTTACGGTCGGTCATAGCCTCTTGTGACCGCTGCGTCTGCTCCGCCTGTTGTACCCTCAGCGCCTCTTCCTCGATCAGTTGGATCGATTTCATGCGCTCAAGGTTGAGTTTCGACATGCCGGCCGCCTCGGCGTCGATGTACTCCTGTCGATGCCCTTCCTTCATCGCATCAACGGCCATCTGGTTGGCCGTGACGCCGCTCCTGGCCCCATAGGCCATCAAGGAGGCTGACTGCTGGCGCTGATTGAGCCCGAACGTCGTCCGCCGATCCGTCTCGTCCCACCGCGCATTGATCGCCGCAGCCTGAGCGGTATTGGCCTTGTCGATCGCGGCTGCGGCCTGTTCGGCGGTGAGGCCCGTGGCGATCAGCGCGTCGCGGAATGACCCCATCTGCGCCTTGGCCTGAGCAAGCTCGGCATCCCGGCCGGTCAGCATGTCGCTGCTGCCGGGGACGATGGCGTTGCCAGACGGGTCGAGGCCCATCATGCCGTAGAGGCTCTGCTGTTGGGTCAGCGCGGCCTGTTTCGCCTGGGTGCTGCCGGCGCCGAAATACTCGACGGCCTGGTCGATGAAATCCTTCGTGGTCTTGGCCAGCGACTTGCCGGCGTCACGGGCCGCGATCTCCCATTCGAGCGTCTGCCGGGCCAGCGTGTTGACGCCCGCTGCGGCGCGCTTTGCGGCATCGTCAAAGCCGGCCGCGTACTCCAGCATCTTCATGACGCCCTCGGCGTCATCCGCCTTATAGGCGCCGCTCGACAGCCGCCCGAAGGCATCCTTCAGCGTGCCGGTCGCGCCGGTGAGGTAGCTCTGCCCTTCCCGGCCGGCGAAGAACCGCTGGAACCACTCGTTGATGTCTTTGGGACCATCGAACGTCGACGTCTTGCCGATCAGCCCGATAGGATTCGACGCGTCACCGAAGCCGCGTGCCAGCAATGCCTCGTCCAGGCCGAGCCCGAACTTGTCGATGATGGCGTTGACGGTCTGGACGGCCTGCTGGACCTGGGCGATTTCCTTGGAGTTGTCGTAGCCGTCGAGGCTGGTGTTGATGCCGACGGAGAGGCGGCCGTTTTTGACGGCGCCGAGTTCCGCGTTGCCGAGGGGGCGGGATTCGTCGCCACCAAGCAGGCCGCCGAGGACGGAGCCGCCGAGACCGCCAAGGATCGCCCCGATGGGGCCGCCAAGCAACAGGCCGGCACCGGCACCGAGGCCGCCGCCGATGCTGCCCGTGGTGCTGTTGCCGCCCATCAGCGAGGCCAGCAGCCCGCCGCCGGCAAAACCGAGACCGGCGGCACCGAGAAGGCCGGTCAGGCTCGTTGCGCCGAACAGGCCGCCGGTGCTGGTCGCCGTGCCCATGGCGGTGCCGGAGACGCCGCCAGGGATGCCGGCGACGCCCAGCGCGGTATGGGCCGCCATCGGCGCGGCGTAGGACGAGGCGAACCCAAGCGACGACCCGATGCCGTTGATCCACGACGTGACGCCGCTGAAGGCGTCGCCGACGAACGTGCGGGCCATGCCGAGGATGTCGGTGATGGGCGACATGATCGAGCCGAGGCTGCCGGCTCCAGCCGCCGCCCCAGGCGCGCCAGCGATGCCGAACAGTTGCGGCACGGCGCCAACAATGCCGGTCGGGATCGGCTGGAAGATCGGGCGGAACAGCAGCTCGCGCTTCAGCGTCTCGATCGCGGCGAGGCCGTAGTCGCGCAACGACTTCGCGAAGTTCTTGCCGCCGTTCTGCCCGGCCTGATTCAGCATATTGGCGAGGTCGTCGAAGAGCTGCTTGCCCTTGTCGCGGATCTCGCCGAGGCGGCGCGTCTCGGCCTGGGTCTTGATGATTTCTTCAGCGAGGCGGATCTGCCGCTGGATCTCGTCGTCCGAGGCGTTGACGTTCTCGCGCCGAATGGCGACCTCGGCTTGCTTCAGCGCCAACGCCTGTTCCATGGCGGCGCGCCTGGAGGGATCGGCCTCCGCAGCGATCTCGCGCTCAGCCAGGGCGATGCCTAGGTTCTGCTGCTGCTGGTACTCGAGGGCGGCGGCCTTCCGGCTGGCTTGGCGGCGAGCCTCGATGTCGATCTGCTCTTCAGTCTTCTTGATCTGGCGCTCAAGCGCGGCACGCACCTTCTCGTCAGTTGCCGCCTCCAGTTCGGCGCGGGCCTTGACCGTCGCCGACCGCTTCTTCTCCGCAAGTTCGTAGTCGGCGACGGCCTGGGCGCCCTTCTTCTCGGCCTCGATCGCAGCGACCAGAGAGGTATTCATCTCGACGAGATCGGCGTTGCGTTTCGCGAGATCGGCAGCCGTGGCGGCGGCATTGGTATTGCGGATCTCGATGGCGAGGCGCGCCTCGTTCACCGCAGTCTTGCCGGCGGCATCCCCGTGCGCCTTCATCTTGGCCGCGGCGATCTCGGCCGCGCCGCCGCCCTTCTCCCAGGCGTCGGCCAAGGCAAGGTTGCCGGCGATGGCGGCCCGAGCCGCGTTCGACTGCTGGGCCACGGCGTCGGCCGCCTGACCGTACAGCTTCGCCTCGATCTGGCTCTGGTAGAGGCCCTTCTCGGTCTCGGCGATCAGGCCCTTGCGGACCATGCCCTCGGCCTCGATCGCAGCCTGCACCTTGTAGCGGGCAGCCGGCGAGGCGGCGAGGATGCGCTGCTCGTCCTTCAGGGCGCGGTTGTAGTCATCCAGGTCTTTCTTGCGCTGGTCATCGACGAGATTCGATGCGGCCTTTGATGCCGCATCGGCCGCTGCGGAGAGGGCGACGGCGCGACCAGGGTCCGAGACCTGCAGCGCGGCGAACTGCGCGCCGGTCTCGATGCCGTTGGCCTTCAGGTAGTCGACGCGAGCTTTTTCCGCCGCCGCGAGTTTCCGCTGCTCGATCTCCGATAGCCTCAACTGGTCGGTCTGCTGCCGATACGCCGCCAGCGTCTCGTCCAGAGAGGCGTTGAGCTTCACATTGGCGTCGTACTCGCGCTTGTAGACATCCTGGCGCAACTGCGCCTGTTCCGACTGACCGCCTCGCAGCGCCCGGTCTCGCCGTTCTTCAAGGTCGGCGATTTCCGCAAGTATCTTCTTCAGCCGCTCAGCGTCGGCGTCCTGAAACCACTGGCCCAGCAACCCGCCCTGATTGCGCGAAAGCTGAAGGCGGTCACGCTCGGCCAGCAAATCCCCAAGCCGCTCGTTGTCTGATTTTGGCGCAGTCGAATCCAGCAGCTTGGCGATGCCGTTATAGATCGCGGCAAGCTTCTCGCTGGCCCCGATCGCCTTGTCGAGCCGGGCCAGGAAGGCATCCCAGGCGTTGCCCATCCGGGTCTGGGCGCGCTCCACGGTGTCGGGGAACTGGGCGAACAGCGCATTGGCCTTGTCGCCCTGGGCCAGGATCGCCTTGAACACCTTATCGGCAGTCAGCTCGCCGGCGGCGCCCATCTCGCGCAGCCGGCCGACACTTGTGCCGAGGCCATCCGCGATTGCTCGGGCCAGAAGCGGCATATTCTCCAGGATTGAGCGTAGCTCGTCCCCCTGAAGGACGCCGGACGCCAGGGCCTGCCCCAACTGCTGGGCGCCGGATGCCGCTTCCTGCGTCGAGGCGCCGCCGGCCACGGCGAACTTCTGGATGGTCTCGGTCAGCTTCAGCACGTCGGAGCGGGTGGCGCCGAGGTCCTTGGCCGCCATGCTCATGCGGCCGAAAAGCTGGACGCTGGCCTCGAGCGGGGCGCCGATGCGCTGGGCGGAATCGTAGATCGATCCGAACGCGGCGGCGGCGCCCTCGGCCGAGCCGGTGGCGACCTTAAGCGCGCCCTCAAGTTGCTTGATCTTCTCACCGGCCGGGATGATGGCGCCGAGGCCGGCGGTAATGGTGCCGAGCGCGACACCGACGGCGATGCCGATCGGACCCAGGGCGGACAGCGCGCCGCCGACGGCGCCAAGGCGGCCGGTCAGCGATGATGCGGCGCCCTCGATGCTGCCCAGGGCGGAACCGTAGCCGCGCAGCCCGGCGACATTGTCGTTGGCGGCCTGTCCGATGCGGGCGAATTTGTCCCGCGTGGCGTCAAGCTGGGCCTGGGCCGATGTCGAGATTCGGACAAATTCCTCGATCGAAATCTTGTTCTGCTGCCAGGCCCGCGCCGCCCGGTTGATGGCGTCGTTGGTCTTGTTCGTCGCGGCCTGGAACTGGTCGGTGCGGCCGAGCAGCCGTTCATAGCTGGTGGTCGCCGCGGAGGCCTCGGTGCGGGTTCGCGCGAAGGCTTCGGCCTGCGCCTTCTCGGCGTCGCCCAGCGCGCCGAACGACGACGCCAGCTTCTTGTTCAGCGCCTCGATCTCGGTGGCCCCGGTGCGGTACCGGGATGGGTCGAGATTGGGGACGATATCGGCGACGCGGATCGGATTAGCCATTATCGCCCCCTTTCTTCTTCGCTGCGTTGCGGGTCTGTGTCTCGAGGTGGTCGGCGGCGATACGGACGTATTCGCGGTCGATCGCCGTGAGGGTCAGCGTCTCCCAGCGCTCGGGAAGCGCGCCGGTCAGGGCTGCCCAGGCCTGGATTTCCGACGCCGGGATGTGGGTCGGCCCCGACATGCCGGCCGGCCGGAACGCGGCGATCTGGCAGTACCAGGACCAGAGGTAGGCGGCGGTGTCGGGCAGTGCCGGACCGGACGGCGCCTTGAGGCCGCGCTGGCGGGCGGCGGCGGCGAGGTGTTCGCCGACCGCCGCACCGCCTTGACGGAGATCCTGCTGGAAGCGGAACTTCGCGTAGTCGATCAGCCGGCGGACGACGCCGGCACGAAGTTTCCCCGGTCGCGGGCATGGGCCAGGACCGCCTCGCGGATCCAGTTCAGCGCCGGTTCCGAATAGAGGTCGCGGGCATTGTCCGCCGTGAACGGGACGTCGATGACGGCCCCGTCGAGGCCGACCAGGAACCAGCCGGTCGTCGCCGCCGCGAGGCGGGCCGGTACTTCCTCGTTCAGGTCTTCGATCGACAGCTTGCCGATCTCGATCCTGTTGCGGCCGATTTCGAGGTCGGCGGCGTGGACCTTGGCGGAATCCAGGGACAGGACATCGACATAGGCCTGCCGGCCCTCACCGTCGACCAGCGGGCGCTTGGTCACGGGATGCTTCAGCAGGCAGCGGGAGGCACGCTCGGTGGCGAGCGCCAGGGCGGCGAATTTGGACATTGGTCACCTTGTCGGGATGGTGGGCGGCCGGCCCCCGACAGCGCCGACCGCCCGTCTCTTGCGAGACCTCGCCAGTGGCGAGGATTTTCCGCCTGTCGGGGCGGATCTCGTCACCAGGCGGTATCGACCATCCTGATCAGCGTGTTCTGCACGCCGGCCGTCGAGCCTTCGTAGGTCGAGGCCTCGTAATTGCAGGTGATGATCTTGCCGAGGTCGCCGCCGTCCGATTCCTCGGCCGAGTTCAGCTTGACCCTGGGCAGATAGAAGGACATCGCGGGGGTGTTCACCGCCGACGTCGCCGTGAGATAGGCGAGGATGCCGAATTCGGTCTCGTCGTCGAACAGGGCCAGGACATCGGCGCCGTTGCCGTCGAACAGGAACGTCAACTGGCCGGTGATGTTGGCCTCGCCGATCAGGATGTCCGGCATCAGCCCGTTGGCACCGACAACGGCGGGACCGCGGAGATCCATGGCATAGGTCGCCGACAGGCCGGTCAGCACGCCGATCGCCGACCCATTGAGATCGACGTAACCGTTGACACCGGCCAGGATGCCGGAGGTGGTCTGCGCCGTCGGCGACGTGAAGAACGGCGCGTTGGTCGCCTCGTAGACGACGCGGTTGCGGCCCAGCACGTTGAAATTGATGGAGGCGTTGTCGGTCGGCGGCAGGTTGAGGGCCCAGCCGCCGATGCGCGCTTCGGTGTAGAGCCGGGCGACGTCGATTTCGGGGTTGTAGACCTCGAATGCCGCCTTGCGCGAGACGAAGCCGGTCAGCGGCCGGTACAACGCCTTTTTCGTCGTCAGCGTGAACGAGGTGTCGGCCGACATCGTGTCCGGCGCCGGGTAGACCGTGATTTCACGGTTCGAGGTGCCGCCGAACGACTTGACCAGGAAGTTCTTCGCGTTGTTGTCGGCGTCGCTCATGCTGGCCAGCGTGAAGATGTCACCGACGCGAAGGCCGAGGGCGACAGGATCGCCACCGGCCGCGGTGAACTTCGACGTCGCGTTGTCGGCCGACAGGCTGGTCAGTTGCGACGGGCTGAGCACGACGGCCGAGCCCCGGGTGCCCTGCAGCGATGCCTCGAACAGATCGCCCTGGGTGCCGCAGGACAGCAGGCCGTTGATCGTGGCCGGGGCCTGGCGCATGCCGTGCCGACCCATGGCGCGGTTGCGATCCGACCGCTTCTCGTTGGCGTTGAAGGTCGCCTTCGAGATCTGGAAATTGTGGCTGACATGCCGCAGGTTCTGCGCGCCGCTGGCGCCGGGATCGCTGGCCGGTGCCGGTTCCGTCGACGACATCGTCGGCGAAGCGTAAAACTTGTAGGACAGTCGTTCCGCGATATTTTCGGCCAACGCCATGGCGGGGCTCCTAACGAAAACGGCGCCCACGAAGGGCGCCGTCGAGACCCTTGCCCAAGGGGTCGATCGGTCAGGCCGGCGCGGGCGTCACGCCGACAGGATCGGTAGCAATCAGCCGATGAGATCGAACTTGATGTCGACCAGAACTTCGGTGCGGCGATAGCCGGCGTTGTTGCGGTCGCGGCCGGCATCCACCACGGCGGCGCCGAAGCAGGTCAGGTCGGCGACGCGATAGCCGCGGAACCAGGCGGAAGCGATGTCGCCGACGCGCAGCCCCATGCCGGCGCCGCGCGTCGCGGAGGTGTAGATCAGCACGGCAAAGGTGCCGGTCGACATCCAGCGGTTGCGGCCGATGCCTTCGCCGAATTCGATCGCCTGTTCGCCTGGGTCGAACTCAACCATGCAGAAGGCGTGCGGCGCCGGCTCGTCGGGCAGCGGGCCGTAATTGTCACCGTCCCAGCGGACCTCGATCGCCTCGCCGTCTGCGGTGAAGGCGCCGGCGGCGACGAGGGCGTCCATGCGGGCCCGCAGCGCGACGAGGACTTCGTTGCGGGTCATGCCAGGTAGCCGAGACCAGATGCGGCGCCGGGTATCAGGCGCAGCGCCGGGACACGGACGACCTCGCCCTTGCTGCGGGCGTTCGACCAGTAGGAGCGCGAGATCAGACCGCGACGGTGGCCGCTGGAAAGGTTCGTGTTCTTGTAGACCCGCTCGACCAGGCGGAGGCGGCCCTGGATGGTGTAGGACGAGGCTGGCGGGATCTCGACATAGGGGTTAAGCACCCAGGCGACGTTCTGCCACTTCCGGAACAGCCGGCGCTTGACCGAGCGGTAGAGAAAACGGTCGACGTCGGAGACGAATTTCGTGCCGTCCTTCTTGAGTCCGACCTCGATGCGACGGGCGTAGACCAGCGGGCTCGCGATGAGGACGTCGTCGGTTTCCGCCAGCGTCGCCGGCAGGGAGCCGACCTCGGCCCCGTTCAGGAAAATCTTGTGGCTGCGGGCGTACTCGCCGCTGTCGCGGGCCGAGCCGGCGCGCAGCAGGTCCAGCGCCTCGGCAACGATCTCGTGACGGTAGTCGTAGAGGTACCGGATGTAGCCGGGCAGCGTCAGCGATTCCTCGGGCGCCTGGACCTGCCCGTTGACGACGCGGTGATTGCCGGGCTGCTTGCCGCTGCGGGCGGATTGTTCGCGCAGGATCTCGGCGTTGACCTGTTTCGCATAGGCGATCGTGGCGAGGCGGGCCTGTTCGTCGATCGCCTTGCCGACATCCGCCGAGAAGGTGCGGGAAAAATCGGCGAACGACGTCATTGTCAGCCCCTGACGATGAGATCGAAACGGATCAGGGTCGACCCGTTCCAGGTCGGCACCGCCGCCCGGATCGCGCGCCGCTTGCCGCCGACATAGCAGCCGTCGCCGTCCTGCGGCAGGCGGGCCAGCAACGGCGAGCCCGGCAGTGCCGCCGGCCATTGCAGACGCTCCAGGTCGGCCGGGTTGATCGCCAGCACGGTCTCGCCGACCTGCAGGCCACCGGGCAGTTCCTCGGGGGCGTATTTCCGGGCGAAACCACGGATCGCGGCCTGGAACTTGGACTGGATCTCGGTGCCGGTGACGCGCTCCAGCACGATATCCTGGCCGTTGCGCCGCAGCTGTGTCGCCAGCATGCGCCGAGCCGTCGCCGGGGTCATCGGACGGCAGCCCGCAGCGCCAGGACGGTGGATCCGGTGTAGGTGCCGGTGGACACGACGACGGCGCGGAGCCGGTCGCCGATGGTGCCGTCCAGCGCGGTATTGTCTGCCAGCGCGGCGTTGGTCGGCGTCGCCGGGGTCAGGCGCGGCGTCAGGCCGGAGACGGTCATGACCTTGACGGCGCTGGTCGTCGCGAAGGCGAAGCAGGCGATGTCGATCCAGGTCGTGCCGTCGTCGAGGCTGGTCTGGACGTATGCCTTGACGGTGGTGCCGTCGGCACCGACGGCCAGCCGGGCATGCAGCGTT
>Ga0206117_100457_pt1 | contig 42326 bp, 40 predicted proteins | sample 3A5Ametagenome_FD_177997 | JGI IMG/M metagenome (GOLD analysis project Ga0206117, IMG submission 177997) | Enriched microbial communities from leaf-cutter ant dump, University of Wisconsin, Madison, United States - 3A5A | ecosystem: Environmental > Terrestrial > Nest > Insects nest > Nest dump... | reverse complement strand
GCCAATTCGCCCCAGGGTTTCTACTGGCTGAAGTCGTCGGGCATCACCGGGCCCAAGGATTTCCCCGGCCGCAAGATCGGCAACCCGCCGGGCGATGCCTCGCGCGTGATGTGGCCGGCCTTTGCCAAGAAGGTCGGCATCGATCCGGCCTCGGTCAACTTCGTCAATGTCAGCCCGCAGGCCAAGATGCCGTCGCTGAAGTCGAAGGCGATCGACATCACCTCGGACTTCTACAACGAACACGACCTGAAGGTGCGCGAGTTCGGCGACGACCTCGGTTTCGTCGCCTGGCGGAATATCGGCCTGAACCCCTACGGCAACTCGATCATCGTCAATTCCGACTACCTGGAAAAGAACAAGGCGCTGGTCGCGGCCTTCACAAAGGTGTCGCAGCGTGCCTTCGCCGCCTGCGTCGCCGACATTGATCCCTGCCTGAACGCGCTGATCGCCAAGGTGTCGGGGCTGGACAAGGCCAACCAGCAGGACCAGTGGAAGCGTATCCTGGAACTGATGCGCGACCCCACCACCGAAACCGTGGCGCTGGGCGCCTTCAAGCCCGAGCGCGTGGCCGAGGATTACGAGCTGGTGCAGACCTATTTCGGCCTGGAGCAGCCCTTCAAGCCCGAGACCGCCTTCACCAACGAGTTCCTGGATACCACCATCAAGATGCCGGCCAAGTGATCGCCTGATCGGTTGAGCATCCCACCCTCGCGGGGGTAGACTGGGCTTCGGTTCAGTACGACCCGCGAGGGGGAATGCCAGGCACCCGATCGACGCTAGGACGATCCGCCTTCCGCGCCGCGACGATGATCGCGGCGCTTCTACTTGTGGCCCTGCCGGCCCTGGCGCAAAACAGCCCCCCCGCCCCACTTGCCGTCCGCATCAGCGATCGCGGCCCGTTCCGCGACTATGCCCGCGACGTGCTGCGCCTGGCGCTGGACCGCTCCGGCCGTCCCTACGTTATCGAGACCGTGCGCGCCGAGGCGACGGTGCCCCGGCTGATGCGCCTGCTGGAAAGCGGCCCCGATGCCGCCATCACGGTGCATTGGGCGGCGACCGAACCCGAATTCGAAGACCGGCTGCTGGCCATCCGCATCCCCATCGACCGCGGGCTGATCGGCTATCGGGTGCTGCTGATCCGCCAGGGCGACGAACCGCGCTTCGCCGAGGTCCGCACGCTGGACGACCTGAAGGTCTTCAACCTGGGCCAGGGGTTCGGGTGGAGCCACGTGCCGATCCTGCGCGCCGCAGGGCTGGAGGTGCAGGAGATCCCCGATTTCGACGGGCTGTTCCGCATGGTCGATGCCGGCAACCTCGATGCCGTGCCGCGCGGCGCCACCGATATCGGCCGCGAGATCGCCGAACGGGCGGCGACCCTGCCCAGGCTGGCCATCGAACCGCGCCTGGCCCTGGTCTACGACCACGCCGCGATCTTCTTTTTCGTCAACCGCGCCAACCTCGCCCTCTACCAGGCGATCAAGGACGGGCTGGAGCAGGCCTATGCCGACGGCAGCTTCATGGCGCTGTTCATGGGTCATCCCGACATTCAGGCCGGCATGGCGCTGGCCGCCCAGGACCGCGTGCTGCTGAAGATCGCCAATCCCAACCTGACGCCTGCGACGGCGGCCCTCGATCCCGCCTTTTTCGAGGATGTGGTAAACCGGGCGGCCCGATAACCGCCCGCGATTCCCGATCTCCATGTCCCTGCATCATATCGACCTGCCCGACGGCCGCCGCCTTGGCCGCCACGAATGGGGCCCCGCCTCCGGCCGCCCCGTCATCTTCTGCACCGGCGCCGGGATGAGCGGCAGCCTGGGGTTCGGCCTGGATTGCCTTGATGATCTGGGCCTGCGCCTGATCGTGCCTGACCGTCCCGGGCTGGGTGGCTCAGACCCGCATCCGTCGAAGACGCTGACCAGTTGGGCCGACGACATCGCCCGCCTGCCGGGCCTGCAGGGCGCGGCGGCGGTCGGGTTTTCGCAAGGGGGACCGTTCGCCCTGGCCCTGGCCGCCGCGGGCCTGGTCGACCGGGTGGCGCTGGTCTGCGCCCAGGACGATTTCGGCAATGCCGAAACCGCCGCGCTGCTGCCGCCCGAGGTCGCCGGGATGGTCGCCGCCGCCCGCCAGGATCCGGCCGGTTTCGAGCGGCAGATCGCAGCCACCGCCACCGCCGGCTGGCTGTGGGACATGATCATGACGATGAGCGGCGCAGGCGACCGCGCCGTGTTCGGCGGCCCCGATTTCGCCGGCCGCTATCGCGCCTGTCTCGACGAGGGTTTTGCCCAGGGTGCCGCCGGGTACGCCCGCGACCTGGTCCTGACCTGGAACGACTGGCCGGCACGGCCCGAAGACATCACGATCCCGGTGCGGCTGTGGTACGGCCGCCAGGATACCAGCCCGGTGCATTCGCCCGATTTCGGCGCCACCCTGGCCCGCCGCCTGCCCAATGCCACGCTGACCATCGACGACGATGCAGGCAGCGCGATCCTGTGGACCCGCGCCCGCGACATCCTGGCGGACCTGGCGTAAGCTCAGGGCCATGTCACGCGGACGGTTCACCATGCTGCGCTGCGCCAGTCCGGGCGTGGAGGCGGTGGCGGCGGTGTCGGGCCAACGGTTCGCCCGCCATACCCATGACCGTTTCGGCATCGGCGTCATCCATGACGGCGCGCAGAAATCGGCCAGCGGCCGCGGCCAGGTCGAGGCCTGGGCCGGCGACGTGCTGACCGTCAATCCCGGCGAAGTGCACGACGGCATGCCGATCGGCGACCAGGGCCGCGCCTGGCGCATGCTGTATTTCGAGCCCGCGATCGTCGGCAGCATCATCGGTGACATCACCGAAGGCCGCCTCGATCACAGTGAACTGGCCGCGCCCGTCATGCAGGATCCGCGCATCGCCGCGCGTGCCGCCGCCTGTTTTGCGGCGCAGACGGCCGGCGCCGACACCTTGCATCGCGACGAGTTGCTGGTCGGGCTGATCGCCGTGGTCGCCCGGCCCGGCAAGATGCCGGTGACCACCGCACCGGCCATTGCCCCGGCCCGCCAGCGCATCGACGATGATCCGGCCGGTGCCGCGACGCTGGCCGAGCTTGCCGGCCTGTGCGGGCTCAGCCGGTTTCAGCTGATCCGCGGTTTCATGCGCGCGACCGGACTGACGCCGCACGCCTATATGATCCAGCGCCGCATCGACCTGGCCCGCCGGCTGATCGGGGGCGGCATGGCCCTGGCCGAGGCAGCCGCCGACAGCGGTTTCGCCGACCAGAGCCACATGACCCGCATCTTCACCGGTAAATACGGCGTGTCGCCCGGCGCCTACGCCGCCGCGACTGTCAATCGACCAGCGTCAATTCCTTCCAGCTGATGCGAGCCCGCATCCGGCAAGTGTATGTGTACGAACCGAGGCAGACGGGAACGAAACAGATCTTTTGCGGTTCGTAGCGGAATTTCTCCAGCCGATAGTCACCCGGCGGCATATTCCTGGTTCCATGATCGTCGGCTCGATCGTTCGAGGCGCTCGCTTCCGCGACCGAAACCGAGTCTTTCACCATGAAGGCCGCACCCCTGCTCGGGTAACAGACTTCCTGGCCGACCCAGACCTGACGATTGCCGTATTGAGGATACGCGCCGGGATCGCCGATATGCGAGGCGCCCTCGAAGACGCGCGTGTTGTCGACAATGGTGAATTTCCGCCTCGACAGATCGATTGTGATCTCGCCGGTGACGACCGCACCCCCACCGCCGCTCAAGGTGGCCTGAGCCCACGACGTGCATGGGAGAATGAAAGAACATAGAGAAATTATTCCTATTATTTTCACGTTCATGATACCCTCCCGATCAAGTTTGGTTTTGGTATCCGCGGTATGCTTCTTATCGAACGACATCCGATATGAGAGCCGCGGAACTCATCGTGCGATGGACGATGTCCACCTGCCGCCGGGCGCCCATCTTCGTCTTCGACGCCTTTAGATGCGCATGGACCGTACCGATCTTGATGTCATGCATCTCGGAAAGTTTGCGCACGGTGTAGCCCGTCACCAGGCCGACCACGGTTCGTGCTTCCGCCATTGTGAGGCCATATTGCGCACGCAGCCATTCGGCCGATGGCAGCGGCCTGAGCCGGCAGTCAGTGAAGGTCAGAAGCACCATCTGCGCGGATTCAGGCAGGCCACCGGGTGGAATGGCCGCCAGCAGGCCGGTGATAGGTTCGTCGTCGCCGCGGGCGATGCGGATCCCCAGACGGGTCGAAGAATCAGATCCGCAGGCAACCTCGGTTATCTGCGCATGCAGCAATCTGGTAGCGTCGAGACTGGCCGCCGCGATCCTGTTGGTCGCCGCGTCGATCGCCAGGCCATGACCAAGGGACAGGAACGCCCTGCCGGCGACGTTGGCGTGGAAGAAGTGGCCCGTGGCGTCCACGACGATAATCGGTGATGCCAGCATCTCGACAATGGACGCGTCTACATGCTGCCGCAAATCAGCTTTGCCGGTGCAGATGTCCACTCTGGTTGCTGACTGTTGCCCCATCGCAGCGCCTCGTCATTGGCCTTCCCATCCGAAAGCCTAAGATCGAGTGCCGTCGCCTGTCGTCATGCGAACGCATTACGCCGGTGCCTCGGTGTCGATATTTGCACTGGTGAGGACCAGCAGCCTGATCAGTTCGCCTTGCCGGGACGTCCCCGTCTTCGTAAAGATCCGGCCCAGCAATGTCTTGGCCGTGTTTACCGATATCCCACGCGCCTCGGCTATTTCGGTCACGGACGCGCCTTGGGCCAGCGCATCGGCGACAGCGGCCTCGGCAGGCGTCAGGCCAAACAACGCCGCGGCCCGACTGTGCTGACCCGGCGCGCGCATGTCAGGGTCCACCACGACGACGACCACGCCTGCAACCTTGCCCCCAATCGTCAACTTGCGACGCGGAAGCGGCGCCACGGTGACGGCATAGGAACGCCCCACTGGCCGCGGCACGGAGACCGAACCGCCCGCGGTGGTGCTGTCCAGCCGCATGCCGTTGGCAAAATCGACAGCCTCCCGAACGAGATGTTCCAGGCGGGCGCCGGCAGCGCCGCTGGCAGCCACCCTGCCGCCAGGCACAATCGCAATTCCATCGCGTCGCGCGACGAGGGTGTGCGCGAACTTGTTGGCCACCTGCACCCGGCCGACTATGTCCAGGACGAACACAGCCTGATTCAACTGGTCAAGCGCCGCTTCGACCAGTTGTCCCTTCTCCATGACTGCCGCAAGGCGAATGGCGATATCAAGAGCGCGACCGAAATGTGGCACCAATGGCGTCAGCAGATTGCGTTCGGCGTTGCCGAACTCGTCCCCTATCCGCCCCTGAATGCCGAGTATCCCCACCAGTTGATTGCGCTGGATCAGCTTGGCGCCCATGCAGTGATAGTATTTGCGGGGAACAAGAAATTCCCTAACAAATGGCTCCGCAGCATAATCATACGACGACATCATACCGTCCGATGTCGTGTAAACGGATCCGAGTTTTGTTTCCATGATTAGCTTTAGTCTAAAATCCTTGTCGATATAATGATTTTTATAATCCTCCATTTCCTTTGGATCTATTCCGGAGGTCAGCGAAATGGGTATGGCGCCGGAAGAGGGATCGAGCGCGAAAGCGGTTATGCCGCCAGCGCCGAGATATGAGGTAATCCGGTCGAGAACCTGCTGCCAGCCAAGCTCTTCAGCAGCGGCATCGTATATCGCAGCGATCAGTTCAAGCGTCTCTGTGTTCATTTCGCCCCCAAAGAGTAAAAATCGGGAACATTGCTTAATGTAAAAAAAATGACACTATTGCCAAAAATGGCAATATACATATCGAAGATTATTTCTAAATTATCTCGATAATCAAAAACGCGAGATAGCTATGAACACTCAATCGCTTTCAGTAGCAATTTGTGCCGCATTTTGTTTTTTCATCACATCATGCGGCGGAGCAGCCGATAAGCATCTTGCCACAGCCACTTCTGGCATCATCGCCGACGGCACCTACAAGCTAACATGGGCATTCACCGGAACAACCTGCGATGACTGGGCCAGCGGCTGGCGGCGAATTTTTGCACAGAATGGTGCATTTTCGGCATCGGTCGGCGGCTTCTCGGGAGCGGTCAGGGCCGATGGCACTGTCGAGTTCGAGCGTGAAACGAAAGATAGATTCGGTACAGCCCTGCTTGAATTCAGCGGTCGCGCTGACAATCGGACAGAAGCGCATGGCACGGTACGAGTAACGAGCAATGCCGGACTTCGCTGCACTGGCGAATGGCAGATGAGGCCGTGGTGACGTTGACCTGACGTAATCCGGCTGGAATAAGGCGAACGCCCCATGCCCGCCCTCCCCTGCAATCCCGTTCAAGACGGCGGCCGGCCGCCCGCCCTAAGGCTAGCGGCCATGATACCGAAGCTGGAAGGTTACCTCTATCTCGCGCTGGCCATGGCGACCGTCGGGTCGACCGTCGTGGTGGCCAAGCTGATCGCCGCCGGCCTGCCGCCGTTCACCGCCACGGCGCTGCGGCTGGGGCTGGCCCTGCCCTGCTTCGTGCTGCTGATGATCCGGGCCCGCGCTGCCCTGCCCCGCCCCGACGCCCGCGACGCCTTGATCCTGCTGGTCCAGGCCATCGCCGGCAGCGTCGCCTACACCACGCTGCTGATCGCCGGCCTGACCCTGACCTCGGCCGCCAATGCCGGGGTCATCGTCGGCACGCTGCCTGTCGTGTCGGCCGGCATCGCCATCCTGCTGCTGGGCGAACGGCCGCGGCCCGCCCTGCTCGGCGCCATCGCGCTGGCCGCCGGCGGGGTCCTGGCGATCACGCTGCGACCCGGCGCGATGGATGCGCGCTCATTGGCCGGCAACACGCTGGTCCTGGCCGCCGTGATGTGCGAAGGGTTGTTCATCCTGCTGAACAAGCGCCTGCGCCGAACCATCGCGCCGTTGGCTCAGTCCACCTTGATGACCGGGCTGGGCCTGGCCGTCGCCATCGTGCCCGCCGCCGTCGAACAACCCTGGATCAACGCGATCGACGCCACGGTCATCTGGGCCATCGTTTATTACGCCCTGGTGCCGACGGTCGGCGGTTATCTGCTGTGGTATGCCGGCGCCGCGCGGGTCAGCGGGGCGGAAGCCGCGCTGTTCACCGCGGTCGCGCCGGTGACGGCCGTGCTGCTGGCCTTTGTCCTGCTGGGCGAGGCGCTGGGTGCAGGCCAGATCCTGGGCATCGGCCTGGTGTTGATCGCCGTCGCGGGAACGGCCCGCGCAGGCACGGGCTCGTGACGGCGAGCGCCGCAAACTGCACCGCGCCCAACCCTGGGCTCCGGGTCAAGCCCGGAGCGACGATCGGTATTTTATCCTAGACATCCCGTCATCCCGGACGTAGCGCAGCGAAGATCCGGGATCAATGGCAAGGGTCTTGACCTCAGAACGGGCGGCGAGCCTTCAGCGCGGCCGACAACGTGCCGTCGTCGAGATAGTCCAACTCGCCGCCCACCGGTACGCCATGCGCCAGGCCGGTGACCTGCACGCCCAGCGGCTGCAGGCGGTCCATCAGGTAATGGGCCGTCGTCTGCCCCTCGACGGTCGCATTGGTCGCCAGCACCACTTCGCGCACGGTGCCGGCAGCAACGCGGCCGATCAGCGGTTCGATGTTGAGGTCGTCGGGGCCGACGCCGTCCAGGGCCGACAACGTGCCGCCCAGCACGTGATAGCGCCCGCGATGGGCGCCGGCACGTTCCAGCGCCCACAGATCGCCGACTTCCTCGACCACCACGACGACGCCGGGATCGCGGCCCTGATCGGCGCAGATCGAGCAGGGATCGAGGGCGTCCAGGTTGCCGCAGGTGCCGCAAGGGCGCACCGCGCCGGCCGCCGCCGCCATCGCCTCGGCCAGCGGCTGCATCAGCCCGTCACGCTTCTTGATCAGATGCAGCACCGCCCGCCGGGCCGAACGCGGCCCCAGGCCGGGCAGCTTCGCCATCAGCTGGATCAGGCGCTCGATTTCCTGTCCCGCCACGAAACGTCGCTCAGAACGGCAGCTTGAAGCCCGGGGGCAGCGGCAGGCCGCCGGTCAGCGAGCTCATCTCTTCCTGCATCAGCGCCTCGACCTTGCGCTTGGCATCGGCGTGGGCGGCGACGATCAGGTCTTCCAGCACCTCGACCTCGTTGGGGTCGATCACGGCCTTGTCGAGGCCGAGCTTCTTCATCTCGCCCTTGCCGTTCAGGGTGACGCGCACCATGCCGCCGCCGGCCATGCCCTCGACCTCGCGGGTTTCCAGCTTGGCCTGCATCTCCTGCATGCGGGCCTGCATCTCCTGGGCCTGCTTCATAAGGTTGCCGAGGTTTTTCATGGCGCTCAGTCCTCCAACAGATCGATCTCGTCGTCCTCAGGGGGCGGGGCCGCGGCCAGCGCGTCCTCGTCCGCCGCAAGGCTTTCGGGGGTTTCGGGCTTCAACGGCTTGACCGACACCATCTCGATGCCGGGGAATGCCGCCAGAACGGCCTGGACCGCGGGATGGTTCATCGCCGCTTCGCGCTTGGCCGCGGCCTCGTCGGCCATGACCTCGCCCAGCGTCGGGTTGCCGCGCTCTTCCGACAGCGCGACGATCCAGGTCTGGCCGGTCCAGTCGCGCAGGCGCTGGGCCAGGTCGTTGCCCAGCGTCCGGGGCGCGGCAGCCGTCGGACGCAATTCCAGGCGGCCCTGTTCGAACCGCACCAGATGGACATGGTTGACCAGCGTGTTGACCAGCAGCGCCGCATTCTTCTGGCGCGCCAGTTCGACCAGCGCCGGATAATCCTTGAGCATCACGGCGGGTGCCGCGGCCGCGGCGACCGCGGCGACCGGCTGGGCCTGCACCCGCGGCACCACCGACAGGGCTGCCGCCGGGCCACCACCACCGCCCGACGGGCCGCGCGGCGCGGCCGGGCCGGCACCGGGCGAGGCGCCCAGGCCTTTCAGTTCGCGGATCAGGTCGGCCGGGCCCGGCAGGTCGGCGGCATAGGCCAGCCGGACCAGCACCATTTCGGCGGCGGCGATCGCCGACGGGGCGACCCGCGCCTCGCCCAGCCCCTTCAGCAGCATCTGCCAGGTGCGCGACAGCACCGGCATCGACAAGGACCTGGCCAGGTCGCGCGCCCGCGCCCGTTCGGTTTCGGACGCGGTGACATCGTCCACCGCGTCCGGCGCCACCTTGATGCGGGTCAGCCAGTGGGTCAGTTCCAGCAGGTCCTGGATCACGGCCAGCGGATCGGCGCCGCGGTCGTACTGGGCCCGCAGCGAAGCCAACCCCTCGGCGATCTGGCCCTTCATCACCATCTCGAACAGGTCGACGACCTGGCCGCGATCGGCCAGGCCCAGCATGTCGCGCACCTGGTCGGCCGATATCGCGCCGGCACCATGGGCGATCGCCTGGTCCAGGAGCGACAGCCCGTCGCGCACCGACCCCTCGGCCGCGCGCGCCAGCAGGGCCAGCGCATCGGCCGCGACCTCGGCCTTTTCCTGTTCGGCGACCCAGCCCAGATGGCGGATCATGGTTTCGGCATCCAGCCGGCGGAGGTCGAACCGCTGGCAGCGCGACAGCACCGTGATCGGCACCTTGCGGATCTCGGTGGTGCAGAACACGAATTTCACATGCTCGGGCGGTTCCTCGAGCGTCTTCAGCAGCGCGTTGAACGCCGCCGTCGACAGCATGTGCACTTCGTCGAGGATATAGACCTTGTAGCGGGCCTGGACCGGCAGGTAGCGCACGCCGTCGATCAGGTCGCGGATGCCGTCGACGCCGGTGCGGCTGGCGGCATCCATCTCGATCACGTCGGGATGGCGATCCTCGGCGATACCGAGGCAGTTGGCGCAGACGCCGCAGGGGCTGGTGGTCGGCCCGCCCTGGCCATCGGCCCCGATGCAGTTGAGGCCGCGGGCGATGATGCGCGCCGTGGTGGTCTTGCCGATGCCGCGCACGCCGGTCAGCACGAAGGCCTGGGCCACGCGGCCCGAGGCGATGGCGTTCGACAGGGTGCGGACCAGGGCTTCCTGGCCCACCAGGGCGGAAAAATCGGCCGGGCGGTATTTCCGCGCCAGCACGCGATAGGGCATCGTCGTCGCGTCGGTCATGCGGCTCGCCGGTCGGTGCTGGACGACAAGATCAGGCAGCTTGAACAGCGCCGATCATATAGGTGGGAGGCTGGCAACGACCCGAACCGAAACTCGTTACGGCTGCTTCCTTCCGGACCTGACCGGGTTGGCGAGGAGCCCGTCCATCACCAACCTCCCGGCCCCTATATCGTGCCTCAGGGCGCGGAGTGCAAGTGGAGAATGCGCATGCCGCCGAGGCCGGCCAGGCTGACCAGGGCGATGGCCATCAGATACCAGGCGGGCGCCGCGGCCACGCCCGAGGCCTGCACCGCCCAGGTGGCGACCAGCGGCCCCACCCCGCCGAACAGCGCGAAGGCAAGATTATAGGACAGCGCGATGCCGGAGAATCGCAGGGCCGGCGGGAACAGCGCGGTCAGCATGGCCGGAAATGCGCCGTACAGCAGGCTGGCCGGAATCGCCGCCAGAAGCAGCGGCGCGAATGGGGCCACGCCGCACGCCAACCATTGGTAGAACGGCCAGGACAGGACCAGCGTGATGACGGCGGCCAGCCCCAGGGCCGGCGGCCGCAGGCCGCGATCGCCGGCCCAGCCGGCCAAGCCGATGCCCAGCGCCCAGACCAGCACGCCCAGGCTGGTGGCGGCGGTTGCGGTCTGGGCGTCGGTGCCGGCGACATGGGTCAGCCAGGCCGGCATCTGCAGATAGACGACGCCGAGCAGCGCGGCGGGCAGCGCGGTGATCGCGATGCCGGTGACCAAGGCGGCGCCGTGGCCGGCCACCACCTCGGCCACCGGCAGGCGGGCGGCGGTGGCGGCGGCAAAGGCCGGGGTTTCCTCCAGCCGGCCCTGCAGGCGATAGCTGACGAAACCGAAAATGCCGGCCAGGGCATAGGCCAGGCGCCAGCCCCAGTCGGCCACCGCCGCCGCCGGCAGCATGGCATGCAGCCCCAGGCTGATGGCGTTGCCGAACAGCAGGCCCATTTGGATCAGCATGAACACCAGGCCGCAGGCCAGGCCCCGGCGGGCCGGCAGGAATTCCGACACGAAGGTGATGGTGCCGGGGATCTGCCCGCCGATCGACAGGCCCTGCAGGATGCGCAGGGCCACGAACAGCGCGGTCGCCGCGGTGCCCAGTTCGGCATGGCCCGGCAGGACGGCGATGCCGAAGGCGGCAAGGCAGCCCAGCCACAGCGACGCCAGCATCGCCCGCCGCCGCCCGAACCGGTCGCCCAGATGGCCGAACACCACCCCGCCCAGCGGCCGCACCAGATAGCTGATGGCAAACAGCAGATAGGTCTGCAGCAGCGAGGCCAGCGGATCGCCGGCGGGAAAGAACACCGGCCCGATCACCCCGGCGAAGATGGCAAAGATCGCGAAATCATAGAAATCCAGCCCGCTGCCCAGGCTGGAATAAAGCAGGATGCGCCAGTCCGCAGGCTTGGCGGCCGTCATCGCGACCGGCGCCTCAACGCGGCAGGACCAGCCGGACCTGGGCCAGCATCTCGTCGATCGCGCCCGTGTCGCCCGACAGATGTTTCAGCAGGCAGCGCTGGAACAGCCCGTCGAAGGTCGCATACATCACGGCCGGCGGCAGGTCGACGGGCTTGCCCGCCAGTTCGGCGAAACGGCTGACGATGCGCCAGATCATGTTCTCGAGGCTTTGGTCGATGTCGGCGACGTCGTCGCGGAAACACGGCTCGAACAGCGCCTGAGCCCGCAGGTCGTACCACAGCCGGTGCATCAAGCCGTCCTCGCGCACGGTCTGGGCCAGTCCGGCCAGGAAGTCGCGCTCCAGGTCGTCGCGCGTGGCCGCGTCGGCGGTGATCTGGTCGTAGCGCGTGACGCAGCGTGCCTTGTACTGGCGCACGCAGCAGGTGATCAGGTCGACCTTGTCGGTAAAGTAATAATGCAGCACCCCGTGCGAAAAGACCGAGTTCTGCGCGATCTCGCGCAGACTGGTGCGGGCGTAGCCCAGTTCGGACAGGGTCTGCAGCGCGGCATCGGCCAACTCGGCGCGCCGGTCGGCCGCCCGGTCGGCCGTGGCCCCCTTCGGGACCCGCGGGCGGGACTGCCTGGCCGGCTTGCTGGTCGCTGCGACCGCCACCTTGGACCCTCGTTCTTTAGGGGGGTGATTCCACGGCAACGGATAGCATGTAACGACCGGGGCCGCCAAGGGGGCGGCCCCGGGATTGCGCAACGTCAGGCGGCCTTGGGCACCGCCTGCAGCCCGGTGATGCCGGTGCGGGCGGCGCCGATCGCCTGTTCGCGCTGCTCCGGCCCGTAATTCACGCCCTCGGCCCTGATGTAGTCGAGGTCGGTGATGCCGAAGAACCCGAACACCACCCGCAGATAGGTTTCCTGATGGTCGGCCGCCGCGGCCGGGCCTTCCGAATAGATGCCGCCGCGCGACGAGGCGACGATGACGCGCTTGCCCGGCACCAGGCCTTCCGGCCCGTTCTCGGAGTAGTTGAAGGTCTTGCCCTTGACCGCCAGGCGGTCGATCCAGGCCTTCAACTGGCTGGAAATCGAGAAATTGTACATCGGGGCGCCGACGACGACGACGTCGGCCGCCAGGAATTCGGCCATGACCGCATCGCCGACATCCAGGTCGGCCTGGGCGGCGGCGCTGCGCTGATCGGGGGCCTGTGCGCCGGCGGCCAGCGTCGCCCCGGACAGATGCGGCACCGGATCGGCGCCCAGGTCGCGATAGGTGACGGTGGCCGCAGGGTTGTCGGCCTGCAGGCGGGCGACGATCTCGGCCGACAGCAGACGGCTGACCGAACCCTGGCCCAGGATGCTGGAATCGATATGCAGGATGTTCATCGGTTTGGTCCTTCGTGTCGAAAACGCTGTTGGTTTCAACATAGACCTGGGACAATCACTCGATTAGATGGCTGATTTCGAACAGCTTGTTCCACCAGTGGGATAATTGATGCGCGATCTGAATGACCTGGCCTATTTCGCCGCCGTCGTCCGCCATGGCGGTTTCGCCGCGGCGGCCCGCGTGCTGGGGGTGCCGAAATCGACGATCAGCCGCCGCATCGCCCTGCTGGAGGACGACCTGGGCGTGCGCCTGCTGGAACGGTCGACCCGGCGTTTCCGCATCACCGAGGTCGGCCAGGATTACCTGCGTCATTGCGAGGCGCTGGTCGCCGAGGCCGAGGCGGCCGACGAGGTCGCGATCCGCCGCAAGGCCGAGCCGCAGGGCCTGGTCCGCATCGGCTGTCCGATCGGCTTCACCTCGACCCTGGCCGACGCCCTGCCCGCCTTCCTGAAGCGCCACCCCAAGGTCCGCATCCAGGTGCTGTCGTCCAACCGGCCGGTCGACCTGATCCGCGAAGGGGTGGACGTGGCGGTGCGCGTCCGGCGCAACATGGAGGCTGATCCGACCCTGACCATGCGCGTGCTGGGCCGCGGCCGCAGCCTGCTGGTCGCCAGCCCCGACCTGATCGCGGCGCACGGCCTGCCGGCCACGCCCGACGACCTGGCCGGCATGCCGACCATCGCCCACACCGAGGAACCCGGCGAGGCCACCTGGCGGCTGCACGGCCCCGACGGGTCGACGCATCTGGTCCACCATCACCCGCGGCTGTCATCGGACGATTTCCCCGTCCTGCTGCAAGGTGCGCTGGAGGGGCTGGGCGTCACCGACCTGCCCGAGCAGATCGCCGACGACCATATCGCCCGTGGCCGGCTGGTGCAGTTGCTGCCGGCCTACCATACCGGCGAAGGCACGATCCACGTGGTGTTCACCTCGCGCCGCGGCATGCTGCCGGCGGTCCGTGCGACGATCGATTTCCTGGCCGGGCTGCTGGCGCCGAAGGTTCCGGCGTGAGACGGGTTGCAGCCTGACCGGGGGCCGGGGCAGGATGGCGGCATGACCGCCCTTGCCCGTCGCCGGTCGCGCCAGCCGCGCGCGGTGCTGCTCGACCAGCTGACCCTCGACCGCCGCGCCAAGACGCCGCTGCAGCGCCAGCTGTACGAAGGCCTGCGGGCCGCGATACTGGCCGGCTGGCTGAAACCGGGCGACAAGCTGCCCTCGTCGCGCGCGCTGGCCGGCGAACTCGAACTCGGCCGCAACACCGTCATCGCCGCACTGGAACACCTGGTCGCCGAAGGTTACGTCGAAAGCCGCCCGGGTGCCGGCCACGCGGTGGCCCCGGCCCTGCCCGAGGCGGCGCCGGAGGGCGATGCACCCGTCCTGGCAAGCCCGGCCGCCGACCGCCAGCTGTCGCGCCGCGGCCGCCGCCTCAGCGCCCTGCAATCGGGGCCCGACACCGCCCACCCCGCCCTGTTCACCCCGGGCGTGCCGGCGCTGGACCTGTTTCCGACCGATGCCTGGCGCCGCGCGCTGGCGCGGGCCGCGCGGATCTGGGGCACCCGCCTGCTGACGCCGTCAGACCCGCTGGGCTGGCCCGAACTGCGCGCCGCCATCGCCGCCTATCTCGGCCCGGCCCGCGGCCTGTCCTGCACGCCGGAACAGGTGATGATCCTGGGCAGCGCGCGCCAGGCGGTGGCGCTGGCCGCGCAACTGCTGGCCGATCCCGGCGAACGCGCCTGGCTCGAGGAACCGGGGTTCATCGGCGCGCGGGCCAGCCTGTCCAGCGCCGGCATCGACATCGTGCCGGTGCCGGTCGACCAGGATGGCCTGGATGTCGCCGCGGGCATTGCCCGAGCCCCGGATGCCCGGCTGGCCTATGTCAGCCCGTCGCACCAATACCCGCTGGGCACGCGGCTGTCGCTGGCGCGCCGGCTGGCGCTGATCGACTGGGCCCAGGCCTCGGGCGGCTGGATCATCGAAGACGACTATGACGGCGAATTCTCGCTGGCCGGCCGCCCGCTGACCGCGCTGGCCGGCCTCGACCGCGCCCATCGCGTGCTCTACATCGGCACGTTTTCCAAATCGCTGTTTCCCGGTCTGCGGCTTGGCTACATGGTGCTGCCGGCCGATCTGGTGCCGGCCTTCCGCTCGGTCCGCGTCATGTCGGATGGGCATCCGCCGACGCTGTCCCAGGCGGCGCTGGCCGACTTCATCGCCTCGGGGGCGTTCACCGCCCATATCCGGCGCATGCGCCGCGCCTATGCCGAACGCCAGGCGGCGATGCTGGCCGGCGCCCAGGCCCATGTCGCCGACCGGCTGATCCTGCGCCCGGCCGCCGCCGGCATGCACCTGACCGGCCTGCTGCCGCCCGGCACCGACGATGTCGGGCTGGTCCGCCGGCTGCGCCTGTCGGGCCTCTATCCCGGCGCGCTGTCGCGCTATTACTTCGGGCCGGGCACGCAGGCGGGGCTGGTGATGGGGTTCGCCGCCAGCCCGCCGGCGGCGATCGAGGTCGGCATGAGGCGGCTGGGCGAAGCGCTGGAAAACTGGACCCCGACGGTTGTCTGAACCGGCCCTTAACAGGGACCGGCCAAGCCACTAAACGTCGCGGGCATGAGCAAGCAGCACGGCTATCGAGCCTCCATCGTCTGGACCGGCAATCGCGGGACGGGCACCAGCAACTATCGCGACTACGGCCGCGACCACGACATCGTCATTGCCGGCAAACCGACCCTGGCGGGATCGTCCGATCCGGGTTTCCGCGGCGACGCCACGCGCCACAACCCGGAAGACCTGCTGGTCGTGTCGCTGTCGACCTGCCACATGCTGTGGTACCTGCATCTGTGCACCGTCAACGGCATCGTCACGACCGCCTACGAGGACGATGCCAGCGGCACGATGGTCGAGGATGCGGACGGCGGCGGCCGCTTCACCGAGGTCGTGCTGAAGCCGCGCGTCACGATCGCCGCCGGCGACCCCGAGGTGGCGCGGGCGCTGCATCACGAGGCGCACGCCAAATGCTTCATCGCCAATTCGGTCAATTTCCCGGTGCGCCACGAACCGGTGATCGTCGTCGCGGCCTGAACGCAACTGGTTCCACCGTCCTGACCGGACCGGTTCTTTGCAGGGGTCCAGTGGCGCCGTAGCCTCTGGACCCATGAGCCAGACATCGCCAACGATATCGAGCCCGATCCGCTTCACCGCGACCGAGGCCGCCACCCTGCCCCTGCCCCCCGGCCGCCGGTCGGCCGAGGTCTTCCGCCACGGCACGCTGGAACTGCGCCATTACGCGCCGCAGGGCCACGACCCGCAGACACCGCACGACCAGGACGAAATCTACATCGTCATCTCAGGGTCAGGCCGTTTCCGCTGCGGCGATCGGGAAGTCCCGTTCGGGCCCCATGATATGCTGTTCGCGCCCGCCGGGGCCGAGCATCGCTTCTTCGATTTCACCGACGACTTCGCCACCTGGGTCGCCTTCTACGGCCCCAAGGGGGGCGAGCGGCCCTGAACCCACAAGGACGATAATCCCATGACGGAACGGACCCGGCGGGGCCATGACGCCCCGAGCGAGCGGACGCGCGTCAGGCGTCTGGGCGAACGCGGCGCCTATGATGCCGCCACCGTGCACGCGATCCTGGATGCCGGCATGCTGGCCCATGTCGCCTATGTCATCGACGGCGCGCCCTATGTGACGCCCACCGCCCATTGGCGCGAGGGCGACCATGTCTACTGGCACGGATCGTCGGCCAGCCGCATGCTGCGCAGCCTGGAGGGCGGCGTCGCCGCCTGCATCGCGGTCAGCCATCTGGACGGGCTGGTCCTGGCGCGCTCGGCCTTTCACCATTCGATGAACTACCGCTCGGTGATGGCTTTCGGCCTGGCCGAGAAGGTCGAGGATCCCGCCGCCAAGCAAGCCGCCTTGCGCGCCTTCACCGAACGGCTGGTGCCCGGCCGCTGGGACACGCTGCGCCCGGTAACGGCGCAGGAACTGAAGGCCACGTCGGTCATGCGGATGAAACTGGACGAAGCCTCGGCCAAGGTCAGGACCGGCATGAACTCGGACGACGCCGATGACATCGCCTGGCCGGTCTGGGCCGGTGTCCTGCCGCTGCGGACCGTGGCCGGCCCCGCCGAGCCCGATGCCCATGTGCCCGCCGGCATGGCGCCGCCGCCATTACCTCGGACATAATTGCCGGGCGCCGCCGCGGGCGGTCAGATGGTTTCCATCAGACACGAAGGAGACCGTCATGACCGCCCACCAGCCGACCTTCAAATGGACCGTCGAAGCCTTCTCGCGCTTCTGGGCCCGGCCGACGCGGCCAGAACTGACCGCGGGCGTGCTGCTGCCCGGCGTGATCGGCCATTGGCCGCGGGGCGTGAAACCCGCGACCGGGGTCGCCGACTATGTCGGTGCCATCAAGGCCTTTCTGGCGGCGGTGCCCGAATTCACCGGCGAAGTCACCGATTCGCTGATCCAGGGCGACCTGGCCTTCGTCCGCTGGACCGGCCGCGGCAAGCCGGTGGTCGGCCCGGAAATCCTGACCGGCGTCGACTGCATCCACCTCAAGGATGGCTACGTCCACGAAAACTTCATCCATTCCGACCATCCGGTCTTCGCCCATCTGGCGGAAATCGGCGCAGTCGGTTGGCGGTGAGGCATCGGCATTCGGCTAACCCACGGTTACGCCGAACACCGTACCCACCGCCGCCGTCGCCGCCATTGCCATGGCCCCCCAGAACATGACCCTGGCGGCCCCGCGCACGACGCCGGCACCACCGGCGGACGCCCCCAGCCCGCCAAGGATGGCCAGACCGATGATTGTCGATGCTGCGACCAGGGATGCGACCCGGGCCTCGGGCACGAGCAGCACGACGATCAGCGGAAACACGGCGCCTGCGGCAAAGGTGAGGGCGGAAACCAGCGCGGCCTGGATCGGACGCGCCGTCACGGTTTCCGAAATGCCGAGTTCGTCGCGGGCATGCGAACCGAGGGCGTCGCGCTCGGTCAGCTGGATGGCGACCTTCTCGGCCAGGTCCCGGTCGAGCCCCCTCCCGACATAGATCCGGGTCAGTTCCTCCAGTTCGGCCTGGGGCGTTTCCGCAAGTTCGCGGGTCTCGCGTGACAGATCCGCCCGTTCGGCATCGGTCTGGGAACTGACCGAGACGTATTCGCCGGCCGCCATCGACATGGCGCCGGCCACGAGCCCGGCCAGCCCGGCGATCAGAACCTCGGGCTTGCCGGAACCGGCCGCCGCGACGCCGACGATAAGGCTTGCGGTCGAGACCAGACCGTCATTGGCACCGAGAACGGCCGCACGCAGCCAGCCGATGCGATGAACCCGGTGGATTTCGGCATGCGTCAGGCGGTTCATGACGTGGTTCCCTGGGGAATATTGTCCAAGCCCGCGGCCCCGGCGAAGGCCCACTGGCGCCGGTTCAGCCGCACGATCGGCAATCGAAACCGGTCGTCGTCCCGGATCCACGCCTGACCATGCCCGGGACGACGATGTTCCTAAATCACTTCAGCAGTCGCGCCACCCCGGCCCGCCTGGCGCCGTCGCCGTCCAGCTGCAGGTGCAGGCCGCCGTTGGTCGAGACCACATGGCAGTTGATCGGGGCATCCAGGCCGTCGATCTTCAGCCGCACCTCCTCGCCGGTGGCAAGGTCGATGGCGGGCTGGAAACAGGCGCCGGCCACCGACAGGTTGGTCAGCTTGCCGCGGGTGCTGCGGTTGCCGTGGTGCACCACTTCCGCGCCCACGTCGACGCGGGCGCGGTCATACATCCGCCGCTCGCGCTCGACCGCCGGGCCGCCGCCGGTCGCCGAGTTCATCTTGATGTAGACCTCGACCTCGCGCTGCAGGACGTCGGACTGGGTAGCCAGCCGGCTGGCATCCCCGCTCAGCGCCTGCACGTTGGTTTCGGTCTTGCGGGCGGTATCGGCGACCAGGCGGATGGCGTCGTCGACCTCGCGCGCGCCGTTTGCCGCCCGTTGGACATTGCGGGCGATTTCCTGGGTCGCGGCGCTCTGTTCCTCGACGGCCGAGGCGATTGCGGTCGAGATTTCATCGATCTGGCCGACGAAGCCGCCGATCCGCTGGATCGCGGTCACCGCTTCGTGCGTCTTGCCCTGGATCTCGCCGACCTGGCCCGAGATATCCTCGGTGGCGCGCGTCACCTGGTTGGCCAGGCTTTTCACCTCGGAGGCGACGACGGCGAAACCCTTGCCGGCCTCGCCGGCGCGCGCCGCCTCGATCGTCGCGTTCAGGGCCAGCAGGTTGGTCTGACCGGCGATCGAACGGATCAGGCCGACCACGTCGCCGATGCGGCGGGCCATGTCCGCCAGCCCCTCGACCAGTGTATCGGTCGCCCGCGCGGCCTCGGCCGCCTGGCGCGAGATGCCGGCCGATTCGGCGATGCGCCGGCTGATCTCGGCGATCGACGCGGTCAGCTGCTCGGCGGCCGAGGCGACGGTCTGGGTATTGGCCGCGGCTTCCTGCGAGGTTTCCGAGACCGAGGTGGTCAGACGATAGGTTTCGTCGACCGCTTCCTGCACCGCCCGGGCCGCGTCGCTGATGTTGCCCGACGAGCGGCGCACTTCCGACACCACCTCGGTGACGTGGCTGGCAAACCGCACGTTCTGGGTCACCACGCTCCAGGTCACCATCGGGCCGAGATAGGTGCCCGCCGAATCGGTGACGGCCGATGCCTTCAGTTCCAGCTTTTCGTCGCCCAGCGCGATCTGGGCGTGATACGGCAGATTGGCCGGGTTCGACAGGATGCGCCGCTGGTGGCTGGGATCGCGATGAAAGCGATCGATCGAGGTACCCAGCATCTGGTCGGCCTTGATCGGCAGCAGATGTTCGATCTGCTTGAACGTCTTCTTCGTCGTCTCGTTCATGTAGACGATCTTGAAGTCGACGGGATCGGCCATCATCACGTTGACCGGCATGTCGTCGAGCATGTGCAGCAGGCGGCTGACCTCGAGCTCCTTGGCGACCAGGGCGGTCGCGTTGCTCCAGAACAGGCAGAAGCCCACGACCTCGCCACGCTCGTCATGGGCCGGGAAGACATGCAGTTCGAGGGTTTCGGGCCCCAGCCGGATCCGCGCCTTGTGCGACCCGGACCGCAGCCGCGACAGCAGGTCGCGCTGGTGGCCGGGATGCTTGTGGAACACGTCGATATTGGTGCCGATCATCTGGTCGGCCCGTATCGGCAGATATTCCTGCAGATGGACCAGCGCCTCGCGCGCCGATTCGTTCAGCCAGGTGATCTTCAGGTCCAGGTCGCAGGTGATGATGTTGATCGGCGCCGTATCCATCGCCGCGACCGGGTCGATCCGGCCCAGCCGGGGTATGACATCCAGCGTCGCCAGGCTGGCGATCACCAGCGAACAACCGCCCGACAGCGGCGCCCGGCGACAGGCCAGGCGGCGGCCGGCGCGTTCGATCACCAGGGGCTGGTCAGGCGGGATGGTGGCGATCCGACCGTCGAGGGGCGGAAAACCCAGCGCCCCGGCCGCCTGCATCAACTGCTGCCAGGATTGATTGACGCGCAGGGGCTTGCCCTGCGCATTCAGCATGGTCAACGCCGACGGCGTCTCGTCGAAAGCACTTTCGAACAGGGTGGAATTGGCCGCAGTTTCGGCCAGACGGGCTTGCAACGCATCGTGACGCGACCTTGCAACGAGCATAAGCGCCCTCCCTTGTACGAATTATGGCTGCAACCATTTGAGCCATATCCTGAAGGGATTTACCACCGATAAACCAGGAATACCCAAGTAAGTACAATGATACTTTGAGGCAATAACGATAATTATTCTTATTTCTATTTTGATTATTTTTCTTAGTTCATTTATTAATCGCCGCGACCGCGAACATGATTTGGCGTAATTCGTTTTATTCGTCAAATACTCGATTCGAACAGCCGGAATGCAGGCGATGAAACGGCAACGAGGAAAATTTGCCGCAAATCTTGCGGCCATCGCGCAGGGCAGCGACCGTCGCCCCGCGCTCGACTTCCGGGATTGTGTCCTAGTCCTCCAGCAGACGCTTGGGATGCAGCCCGTCAACGAAACCCATGAACGGCGGATGAATCGAATATCCCACCATCCGCCGGATATGTTCGCTGCACAGTTTCACGCGTTCGCGCGAGACCGACAGGCTGAAATTTTCCTGCTGGCGGCACCAGGGTGCGCAATATTGGGCGGTGACGCACATGCGCCCGCCCGAAGACCGATTCGCCCCGCCGCCATGCCACAGCGTGCCGACGAAGAAGACCAGAGATCCCGCCTTCATCACCACGGGTCGGGCATGGTCATCGGGACCGGGCGTGCGGTCGCCCCAGCGGTGACTGCCGGGGATGACGACGGTTGCGCCGTTCTCGGCGGTGAAATCATCGATGGCAAAGATCGTCGCCACCCCCAGCGGTGCCCGCGGCCGCGGCACGGGGTAGAAAGCGTCGTCGTGATGCAGCGGCTGGGCCGCTTCACCGGGCAAAATGTCGATCGCCTGCAATTGCGACAGCAGGTAGTTCGGTTCCAGGATACGATCGAGCAGGCCGAGGATGACGGGATGTTCGACCAGCGGGTTGCAGGCGAAGGTCTTTTCCAGCACCGCATACAGCCGGCGGGTGCCGAACCCCTCGAAATTGTTGCGGCCGGTATGGGCGGTGAAATGCGGATCCAGCGCGGCGCGGATCTCGGCCACCTGGTCGGCGGTGGCGAGATCCTCGATGACGACAAAACCGTCCGCCTCGACCCGCGCCATCAGCGCATCGATCAGCGCGGGATCGACGGCCGGCTGGCTGCCGGCGGTCGAGCGATACTTGCGGGCCAGTTCGGCCCGGAAATAGGTCCGCATGTCATGGGTGACCAATCCGGTCATCACATCCTCCCTTGTCTTGTTGCGGCCAGTGTCCCGCGCCGGCCCTGCCCCGACAATGACGCGCTGACCCAGCGGCCATGACATCGGCGCCGCGCTGGGCCACCGCCCCGACCGTGCCGGTCCGCTTCCTGCGCGAGCTGTTCGCCGCCCAGGGCCTGGCGCCCGCAATACGCGATGCCGCACTGGGTCGGGCCGGACTGCGGCCACGCGCGCTGGACGATGACGGTTTCCGGGCCAGCCCCGTCACCTTCGGGCGGCTGCTGCGCGCCGCGATCCGCGCAGGCGACGACGAGTTGCTGGGTCACGCCGCGCGCAAGGTTCCGCCGGGGGCTTATGCCCGGTTGCTGCATTTCCTGGTCCACTGCCCCGACATCGCCACCGCGCTGGACGAGGCGGCGGCGCTCTACCGGCTGTTCGACGGCGCGGCCCCCTGGACGGTCGACGTGGCGGGGCCGGTGGCGCGGCTGCGCCTGACCCTGCAACGCCCGGTCCAGCGCGGCTCGCTGCTTTACGCCCATATGATGCTGCTGACGCTGTGGCAGACCGCCGGCTGGCTGGGCGGCGCGGACGTGGCCCTACGCCGGGTGCTGCTGCCCGCCGAATTCGCCGCCTATGCCAACGAGGCCCGTTTCCTGTTCGGCCGTGCGCCCGAATTCGGCGACCAGGCCGGGATGGACTGGCCGCGCGGCGTGCTGGCGGCCCCGGTCGGCCGGCGGCGCGACGAAATCGCGGCCTTCCTGCGCCGCGCGCCGGGCGGCATGACCGCGCCGGGCCAGCCGGCGACGATCGAAGCCCAGCTGCGCCTGATGCTGGCCGCCGCCGACCCGTTCGCCGCCCTGCGCGAGGACGAGGCCGCCCGGGCCCTGGGCCTGTCGCGCCAGACCCTGGCCCGGCGCCTGGCCGCATTGGGCACCAGCTATCAGGGCATCCGCGAGGCGCTGCGCCGCGATCGGGCCTGCACCCTGCTGGCGCGCGGCGACCGCAGCCTGGCCGAGATCGCGGACATGCTGGGCTATTCCGAACCCTAGGCCTTTCAACGGGCCTTCAAGCTTTGGACAGGTCTGCCGCCCGGCGACTATCGCCGGCGGCACCGCCCGGTCTAGAACCGCATCGACAGGCTGATGGCACCGAACTTGTCGGCATCGCGCTGGCCGCTGAATTCACGGGTGCGGAAGACCTGGGTATAGGCCAGGCGGGTCGAATGGCCCAGCGTGACGGCGATGCCGACCTGCAGGTCGGCGACGAGGGGTTCCTTCGACACGCTGCGGCTGTCGACGAAGGTGTTGCCGTCCAGGAAGATGTTGCGGGCGACCGCGCGCCCCTCGACCCCGGCGAACAGGTACCAGCCGAAATTCGATTGCGATTCGAAGAACCCCGACGCCGGCAGGCTGGGCTGCACCCGCGGCGGGCCGTAATCGTCAGGCAGGTTCCAGCCGAAGCGCAGGGTGGCACCGGCATTGGCATAGGTGAAGACGTTGCCCAGCGCGGCGCCGGCATGCGGGGTCAGGTCGAACTTGAAACCGAACGGGCTGGCACTGGACGACAGCGTCCGCCAGGAATGCTGGTAGGTCAGCACGACGCCGGGTTCGTTCTTGAGCTGGTAGTTCCAGCCCATCGGCTCCTGCGAGCCGATGATCTTGTGGACAGTCTTCTGCGCCTGCTCGGCGAACGAGGCCGGGCCGACCATGCCGACCTGCAACTGCAGCTGGTCGAGCGAGTCCTCGCCCTTGGCGACCAGGCCGAGCGACGCGTAGAGCCAGCCGGCATAGGGCCGGTCGGTCAGCGGCGGGTCGCGCAGCGAAATGTCGGCGGGGGTGTACATGCTTTGTCCGACGGCGAAATTGGCACGGACGGTGCCGCCGGGCGGAAACAGCGGCAACAGCCGGGCGGCGTCCAGCATCCAGACCGGCACCCGGTTGGGGCCCGAGGTCCAGGATGCCTGGAAACCGTTGGTGTAGTGCTGGTCCGAACCCAGGAACAGGTCGTTTTCGACGACCAGGTTGAACACGCCCTGCTCGTCTTCGTCGGCAAGCGCCGGGCCGGCGCCGGCAACAATCGCGGAGAACAGGAAGGCCGCCGCTCCCCAGCGGACGGCAGAACGAATTTTCACGACCGGATAACTCCCCACGGACAGCAGGGAACTCAACGCCATCCGGACTAGATAAGTTCCGGAAAAAATAAACCCCCGGCTGGAAGCCGGGGGTTGAGGTGAGCCTCTGTCGTCAAACGCTATTAACCATAAACACTGTGGTCAAACTAAGGCATAAAAAAAGAAAAGGCGCCGGTTGCCCGGCGCCGATCCTTATTCGCGATTGCCGAGCAGGCTCAGCAACAGCTGGAACAGGTTGATGAAGTTCAGGTAGAGGCTGACCGCAGCCATCACGGCCTGCTTCGACTGGATGTCGGCGGCATCGCCCTCGTAGAACTCGGACTTGATGCGCTGGGTGTCGTAGGCGGTAAGGCCGACGAAGACCAGCACGCCGATCACCGACACGGCGAACTGCAGTACGGTCGAGCCGAGGAAGATGTTGACCACCGACGCCAGGATGATGCCGATCAGGCCCATCATCAGGAACGAGCCGAACTTCGACAGGTCCCGCTTGGTGGTGTAGCCGTACAGGCTCATCGCGCCGAAGGTGGCGGCGGTGATGAAGAAGACCCGAGCGATCGACGAGCCGGTGTAGACCAGGAAGATGGTCGACAGCGACAGGCCCATGGTCGCGACGAACAGCCAGTACAGGCCGTTGACGGTCGCAGACGACATGCGGTTGATGCCGAAGCTCATGGCCAGCAGGATGCCGATGGGGGCCAGCATGACCACGAGGCCCAGCCCCGACCCGACGAACGCCTGCGCCCAGCCGAGCTGGAACGCGGCGATGGCCACGATGCCGGACACCGCCAGCCCCGAGCCCATCAGGTTGTAGACGCGCAGCATGTACCCGCGCAGGGCCACATCGATCGCGGCGCGATCGATCGTCTGGGCACCCCACTGCGGGCGATACATCGTGTTCATGGTCAATCCCTTGCTAGAGAAAGAGTCTTGCAAGGCATCAATATGGCGCAATTGTCCGGAAGTTCAAGGGAAAGCGCCGGGGCGTGCCGGCGCCCATTCGAACTAGTGCGTTGATTTACTTCGATTCCTGGATTGGCGGCCCCACCCGAAAGAGACCGCGATCACCGTTGCAGCCGATTTTCGCAGCTGATATTCAGCCGCCCATAGCCGCCGACCGGCAATCAGGCCAGGAGGGCCGGGAAAATGGACGCCAGACAAGCAGACCGCTGAGCCGCAGCGACACACGACGTCGTTGCGGCGGTCTGTACGGTTCTCGATATCCCGATAGCGATGCAGACGGCCGCCGAAGCCAATCTTTCGAGCGGATGTCTCACCATGACCAATCTTCGTCCACCTCGGTGGACCTACGGCCTGCCGGCGTCGCTGATGCTGCTGGCCCCCTTCAACCTGCTGGCCTCGCTCGGCCTCGACATCTACCTGCCCGTCGTGCCGGACATGCCCGCGGCGCTGGCAACCACGCCGACGGCGATTCAGCTGACCCTGACGCTCTACATGATCGTGCTGGGGGCGGGCCAGGTGCTGTTCGGGCCCCTGTCCGACCGCGTCGGTCGCCGCCCGGTGCTGATCGGCGGGGCGTTACTGTTCGCGCTGGCGTCGTTTGCGATGGCGGCGACATCGTCGGCGCCGGTGTTCCTGGTCCTGCGCCTGATCCAGGGCACCGGGGCCGCAGCCCTGCTGGTGGCGGTGTTCGCCACCGTGCGCGACGTCTATGCCGACCGGGCCGAAAGCACGACGGTCTATGGCCTGATGAACGCCGCGCTGGCCTTCGTACCCGCCTTGGGGCCGATCGCCGGGGCGGTCATCGCCGCAGGGATCGGCTGGCGCGGGGTGTTCCTGGCCCTGGGCCTGCCCGCGCTGCTGATGCTGGGTGTGGTACTGCCGGCCTGGCCCGAAACCCGGGCGCCGGGCCAGGCCCCCCCGGCCGCGGCCTTCGGCGCGATCCTGCGCAGCGGCGCCTTCCTGGCCTATACCCTGGCCTTCGCGGCGGCGATGGGCACGTTCTTCGTGTTCTTCTCGACCGCGCCCCGGGTGCTGATCGGCCAGGCCGGCATGTCCGCCATCGGTTTCAGCCTGGCCTTTGCTAGCGTCGCCGCCGTAATGATCGCCACTACCCGGCATGCCGGCCGCCTGGCCGTCCGCTGGGGCGTGGCCGGCTGCGTCAGGCGGGGCATGGCACTGCTGATGGCGGGCGCCGGGCTGCTGACGCTGGGGCAGACCGTCGCGGCGCCGTCGTTGTGGTCGTTCGTGCTGCCGATGTGGCCGGCAGCAATCGGCATCGTGCTGACCGCGTCGGTCACCGCCAACGGGGCCCTGCGCGCCTTCGACCATGTCGCGGGCACCGCGGTCGCCCTGCATTTCTGTGTGCAAAGCCTGATCACCGGCATCGCCGGCACCGCCGCCGTCCTGCTGCTGGACGGCGATACGGCCTGGCCGCTGGTCGCCTATGCCGGCGGCATGGCCGTGGTGACGCTGCTGGCCTTGCGCCGGACCTGAAGACCACCCCGGCCCGCCGCAGGGCGGGCCGGGGGCAGGTCGGGTCAGCTGTGGCGCAGGGCGGGGGCCGGCCGCTCGCTCAGGGCCCGCCAGGTGCCCAGCAGGCCCAGGGCGACGGTCAGCACCGTGCCGCCTACCGCCGTGCCGACCATGGTCCAGGGCAGGAAGATCCAGGGCGCCTTCATCACCTGGGTGACCACGCCCCAGGCCACAACCCAGCCGATCAGCCCGGCGACGACGGCGGTGACCAGCCCCAGCAGCGCGTATTCCAGCAGATAGGCCCGGGCAATGTCGGCGCGGGTCGCGCCCAGCACTTTGAAGATGACAGCCTCGCGCACCCGCCGGCGATGGCCGGCCGCGATGGCGCCGCCCAGCACCAGGATGCCGGCGACCAGCGTCACCGCCGCCGCCCCGCGCACCGCGGCGCCGACCGCACCGATCAGGGTCTGGGCCTGGTCGATCGCCTCCTTGATGCGGATGGCCGAGATGTTGGCGTAACGGTCGGTGACGGCGCGGAAGATCGGATCCTCGGCCTCGGGGGTCGACTTGACCGTGGCGATATGGGTGTGGGGCGCGGCCTCGAGCACGCCGGGCGAGAAGATCAGGACGAAATTCAGCGAGAACGACGTCCAGTCCAGCTTGCGCAGCGAGGCGATCGTCGCCTCCATGTCGCGGCCCAGGACGTTGACGGTGATCCGGTCGCCGACCTTGAGGCCCAGCCCGCGCGCCGCCTCGGCCTCCAGCGACACCAGCGGCGGCCCGCGATAGTCAGACGGCCACCACGTGCCCTCGACCACTTCGTTGTTGCCGGGCAGTTCGGCCGAATAGGTCAGGCCGCGATCGCCGCGCAGCACCCAGCGCTGTTCGGTCGAGACCGGCACCTGGTCGGACGGCACGCCGTTGACATGCGAGATGCGCCCGCGCAGCGAGGCGACGCGGCGGATCTCGCCCGCGCCGGGGATCGATTTCACCAGTTCCTCGAAGCCCTGGACCTGGTCGGGCTGGATGTCGACGAAGAAGAACGACGGCGCTTCCTTGGGCACCCGTTCCTCGATCTGGCGGGCCAGGTTGCCTTCGATCAGGGCGATGCCGACCAGCAGGGTCAAACCGAGGCCCAGCGACAGCACGACGCTGGCGGTCTGCGAACCCGGCCGATGCAGGCTGGTCACGGCAAAACGCAGCGCGGTCGAATTTGGCCGCGGCGCGCGGCGGGCCAGCATCTGGATCAGCGCGGCGGCGGCACGCAGCACGACGAAGGCGAAGATCGCCCCGCCGACGAACATCAGGGCGAAGCGCCGTTCGTCGGTCGTGGCCACCGCGATGACGGCGGCCAGGCCCAATGTCGCCAGCATCGCCCCGAGATAGGCCGGCCGCGGCCAGGCCCGCGTCGGCGCCACCAGGTCGCGGAACAGCCCGGCCGGCGCCACGTCGCGGGCGCGCGCCAGCGGCCACAGCGCGAAGGCCAGCGCGATCAGCAGGCCATAGACCAGCGCCAGGCCCAGCGCCTGGGGATAGATGCCCAACTCGACCGGGATCGGCATCAGGTCGCCGATCAGCCGCACCAGCAGCACGGGCAAGGCCGCCCCCAGCCCCAGCCCGATCACGATGCCGACCAGCGCCAGGATCAGGATCTGCACCAGATAGATGCGGAAGATGTCGGGGCCCGAGGCACCCAGGCATTTCAGCGTGGCGATCGTGGCCGTCTTGCCCTCCAGATAGGCGCGCGTCGCGTTGCCGACACCGACGCCGCCGACCAGCAGCGCGGTCAACCCGACCAGCACCAGGAACAGCCCGACGCGGTCGAAGAACTGGCGCATGCCCGGGCTGGCATTGCGCCAGTCGCGCATGCGCCAGCCGGCATCGGGGAATTTCGTCTTGGCCTCGGCCATCACGGCCGCGTCCGACCGGTCGGGCGGCAGCGCCAGGCGGTACTGGTAATAGATCAGGCTGCCCGGCGTGATCAGGCCCGTGCGTTCCAGATCGACGGTCGACATCAGGACACGCGGGCCCAGGGTCAGCCCCTCGGTCGCCCGGTCGGCTTCGCGCACCACGCGGGCGCGCACCGTCAGGGGCTGGTCGCCGATGGTCAACTGCTCGCCGACCTTGATGCCCAACCGGGCCAGCAGCACCTCGTCGACCGCGACGCCGCCGTCGCGGAAGGCATCGGCCAGCGGCATCGCGGGCTCGAGGGTGACGCCGCCGTACAGCGGATAGGCCGCGTCGGCCGACTTGACCTCGACCAGCGTGCGGCGGTCCGCGGCATGGGCCATCGCCCGCATCTGCAGGACGGTCGACACCCGGCCCTGCGATTGCAGCCAGGCCATCTCGTCGGGGCCGGCGGCACGATGGATCAGGCGGAATTCCAGATCGCCGCCCAGAAGGCCGCGCCCGTCGCGCGACAGGCTGGTATCGATGCCTGCCGACAACGAGGCGACGCCGGCAATCGCGGCAACGCCCAAAGCGAGGCAGGCCAGGAAGACGTAGAAACCTTTCAGGCCGCCGCGCAGTTCGCGCAGCGCGTAGCGAAAGGCCAGGGCCAGGGATCCGCCGGCCATCAGGCGACCACCCGCCCGTCCTCGATCCGCACCACGCGGTCGCAGGCCGCGGCCAGCCCGGGATCATGGGTGATCAGCACCATCGTCGATCCCTTGGCCTGGCGCAGCGAAAACATCAGGTCGACGATGCCCTTGCCGGTATTGCCGTCCAGATTGCCGGTCGGTTCGTCGGCCAGCAGCAGCTTGGGCATCGCCGCGACGGCGCGCGCCAGTGCCACGCGCTGCTGTTCGCCGCCCGACAGCTGGGCCGGGTAATGATCATGGCGGTGGCCGAGGCCGACCGCATCGAGTTCGGCGCGCGCCAGGTCCAGCGCGTCGCGCCGCCCGGCCAGTTCCATCGGTACCGCGACGTTTTCCAGCGCGGTCATCGTCGGTATCAGGTGAAAGGACTGGAAGACGATGCCGAGGGTATCGCGGCGGAACAGCGCCAGCTGATCCTCGCCCAGCGCCGACAGGTCGCGCCCGGCGACCGAGACCCGGCCCGATGTCGCCTTTTCCAGCCCCGCCATGATCGCCAGCATCGTCGACTTGCCCGACCCCGACGGACCGACGATGCCGACCGTCTCGCCCTGCGCCACCTGGAATGTGACGCCCCGCAGAATGTTGACCGGGCCGGCGGCGCTGGTGAGGGTGAGATGGACATCGGCCAGGTCGACCATCAGCGGCTGGGCGGTCATCGACTTCCTTTCGAGGGATTTTTTCAGGGGGCGGGGCAGGAAACCATGACTATGGCAGTCAGCCCCAGCCGTTCAATGCTGCTTCCGGCGCAATGTGACGGCCGTCACGCCACCTGCCGGCGCAGCCAGTCGCGGAACCGCCTGACGCGCGGGCCGTCTTCCGCCCCGGCGGCGCAAACCAGCCAGTAGGCGGATTCGTCGGGAATCTGCGGCTGGCAGACCGGCACCAGCCGCCCGTCCGCCAGTTCCGGCCCGATCAGCGTCAGCCGGCCCAGCGCCACGCCCTGGCCGGCCAATGCCGCCTGGATCACGACATTGTAATCGCCCAGCTGGCGTTCCTCGCGCCCCCGCGCGCCGGCCATGCCGGCCGCGGCCAGCCAATGGGCCCAGGAATCGCGCCGGGTCGCGTGCAGCAGGACCGCCCGGGTCAGGTCGCGCCGATGCCGCAGGTTCTGCCGGGCGATCAGCGCGGGCGTCGCGACCGGTACGATCCGTTCCCCCATCAGCCGTTCGGCCCAGCAATCGGGCCAGCCGCCGGGGCCGTAACGCAACGCCGCCTCGGCCCGCGGCGAGGGGAATTGCAGCAGGTCGTGGCTGGGGTCCAGTTCGATGCTGAGCCCGCGCGGCGGGTCGGCCGCCAGCCGCGGCATCAGCCAGCGCGCCGCCACCGACGGCAGGGCCGAGACGACCAGGCGGTCGGCGCGCTGGTCGCCCCGGATCGCGGCGGTGCCCTGGGCGATCGCCTGCAAGCCCTGCTGGACGGCGGCGAGATATCGCCGCCCGGCCGGGGTCAGGGCGACGGCGCGGATGCGGCGCTCGAACAGCCTGGCCCCCAGCGCCTGTTCCAGCCCGCGGATGCGCCGGCTGACCGCCCCTTGCGTCACCCCCAGTTCCGCCGCGGCCAGGGTAAAGCTGAGCAGCCGCCCCGCCGCCTCGAACGCCCGCAGGGCGTCCAGGCTGGGCAGCCGCCAGGGATCCATGGATGACGTGCGCTCATGCATCGCGGCGCCAGCATCGTTTGACCGACCGCCCCGGTCAACCGCACAGTCCGTGGGATGGACGACCTGATCGCGCGGCTGCGCGCCGACACGCCGGGCTGCGCCCGCCTGATCCACCTGAACAATGCCGGCGCCGCCCTGCCGGCCCGGCCGGTGCTGGATGCCGTGCAGGCCCATCTGGCGCTGGAGGCCGAGATCGGCCCGATGGAGGCCGGCGAGCGCGCGGCCGACCGTTTTGCCGCCCTTTATCCGCTGGCCGCACGGCTGCTGGGGGCGCAACCCGACGAAATCGCCCTGACCGATTCCGTCACCCGCGGCTGGCAGCTGGCCCTGGCCAGCCTGGCCCTGAAACCCGGCGCCCGGCTGCTGACCCATCGCAGCGAATGGGCCGGCAATCTGGCCGGGCTGCATCGCCGCGCGGCGGAAGTCGGCGGCCAGGTCGAGGTCATCCCGTCGAACCCCGACGGCACCGTGTCGGTCGATGCCCTGGCCGCCATGGTCGACGACCGCGTCGGGCTGATCGCCCTGACCTGGGCCCCGGCCAATGGCGGCCTGCTGAACGATGCCGCCGGTGTCGGCGCGGTCGCGCGCGCCGCCGGCATCCCCTATCTGATCGACGCCGCCCAGGTGGTCGGCCAATGGCCGGTCGACGTCGCGGCGCTGGCCTGCGATTTCCTGGCCTGCAACGGGCGCAAGCATCTGCGCGCGCCGCGCGGCACCGGGCTGCTGTATGTCGGGGGCGACATCCGCGGGCGGATCGAACCGCCCCATGTCGATGCCTGGTCGGCACCCTGGCCCGACCAGCGCCCGCGCGCCGATGCCCGCGCCTTCGAGGCGACGGAATCGGCGGCGGCCATGCGGCTGGGGCTGGGCGTCGCCATCGGCCAGGCGCTGGACCTCGGCCTCGACTGGATTTCGGCGCGCATCGGCCGGCTGGCCGACCGGGCGCGGTCGGGCCTGGCCGCCCTGCCCGGCGTCACCGTCCACGACATCGGCACCATCCGCACCGGCCTGGTGTCGTTCAGCGTCGCGGGCATCGCGCCCCACGACCTACGCCAGCGCCTGGCGGCCGAGGGAATCAATCTTGGGGCCAACGGCCGGACCTATACGCCGCTGGATCTGATCGCCCGCGACCTGCACGACCTGATGCGGCTGTCGCCCAGCTATTACAATACCGAGGACGAGATCGACCGGGCGGTCGACGCGGTCGGGCGACTAAGCCGCCATTGACGGCCGGACCCGCCGGCGCCAATTCTGGCCTTCGTGTCGTTCGTTACCGGAGGCCCCCGATGCCCGTCCGCCTGCTCGCCGGTCTCATCCTTGCCCTGTTGCTCGCCGCCTGCGGCGGCACTGGCGGCCCGCCCGGCGAAGTCCTGCCGGCCAAGCCGCTCGGCACCGGCGCCATGCTGGCCGGCACGGTCAGCTATCAGGAAGCGGCGTCCCTGCCGCCGGGATCGATCCTGACCGTCGATCTTCAGGATGTCTCGCGCCCCGATGCCCCCGCGGTCACCATTGGGCGCAGCCGCGACCGCGTGGTGGTCAGCCAGAGCAACCTGTCCTACCGCCTCAGCTATGATCCCGCGCTGGTGCGGGCGGACGGGCGCTATGTGCTGAAGGCACGGATCGAGGCAGATCGGCGGATCCTGTTCGCCAACCGCGAACCCGTGCCGGTCCTGACCGGCAGCGACCGCCAGGACCATGACGGACGGGCCAATATCACCGTCCAGATGGTGCCGCCCCCGGTACCCAAGTAAGCCCGCTGTCGCGGCCGGGTTGACGAAAACCCCGCCCGGCCCCAACTGTGGGCGGTCCGCCATGGAGGATGCCAAGACCGTGATGCGCCTGATTCGCCCCGCGCTTGTCGCGTTGGCCCTGACCCTTGCCGCCGCCATCTTCGCCCCTGCCGGTGCCTGGGCCGCCCCCGTCCGCATCCTGATGCTGGGCGATTCGATCACCGCCGGTTACGGCCTGGCGCCCGAAGACGCCCTGCCCCGCCAGTTGCAGGACCGGCTGCGCAAGGACGGGTTCGACGCGACGGTACTGGATGCCGGCGTCTCGGGCGATACCACCGCCGGCGGGCGGTCGCGCCTGGCCTGGGCGCTGGGCGACAAGCCGACCCATGTCATCATCGCCCTGGGCGGCAACGACCTGCTGCGCGCCATCGACCCCAAGGATACCCGCGCCAATCTCGATGCGATCCTGGCCGAGCTGAAGAACCGCAACATCCCGACCATGCTGGTCGGCATGATGGCGCCGGCCAATCTGGGCCGCGGCTACGCCGCCGAATTCGACCCGATCTATCCCGATCTGGCCAGGAAATACGGCGTCAAGCTCTACCCCTTCCTGCTCGACGGGGTTGCGCTGGATGCGAAACTCAATCAACAAGATGGCATCCATCCCAATCCCCAGGGGGTCAAGGTCATCGTCGACCGCCTGGCCCCGCAAGTGGAGATGCTGATCCGTGATTGACCGCCGTGCCTTCGGACTTGCCGCGCTGGGCCTTGCCCTGGCCCTCGGCGCCTGCAGCAGCGACGATGTCTGCGATACCTGCAAGCCACGGTTGAGCGGGCCGTTGGAACTGACCGGCACCATCAGCTATCCGATGATGCCCGAACTGCCGCCCGACGCGCAGATCAGCGTCGAGCTGGTGCGCACGCAAGGCGCCGGGCGCACCAACAGCGTGGTCACCCGCACGACGATGCCGGCCGCTGGCGCCCGCCAGCCCGTACCCTTCACGCTGAGCTACAGCGGCGGGTCGATCGAACCCAACACGCTCTATTACGTGATCGGCCGCATCAAGTCGGGCGACCAGCTGCTGATGATCAACGATCGCGGCTATCAGCTGCCCGACAACGGCACCGGCCCGATGGACATCATGCTGGTCGTGGTGCCAAAGCAACTGGGCAACCGCACGGGCAACTGACCCCTGCCCCAACAGTAAGGCCCCGGCGGTCGCCCGCCGGGGCCTTTGTTTTCCGCCGGGGCGGAACGGTCAGTACATGTGCTGGCCGCCGTTGATCGACAGGGTCGAACCGGTGATGAAACCGGCGTCGTCAGCCACCAGGAACAGGACGCCGCGGGCGATCTCGTCGGCCTTGCCCAGGCGGCCGACCGGGATCTTGGCGATGATCTTTTCCAGCACGGGCTTCGGGACCGCCGCCACCATGTCGGTATCGATGTAGCCCGGCGCGATGGCGTTGCAGGTCACGTTCTTGGCCGCGCCCTCCTGGGCCAGCGCCTTGGTGAAGCCGTGGATGCCGGACTTGGCCGCGGCGTAGTTGACCTGGCCGTACTGGCCCGCCTGGCCGTTGATCGAGCCGATATTGACGATGCGGCCGAAATTGCGCTCGCGCATGCCGTCGATGACCACGCGGGCCATGTTGAAGCAGCCGCCGAGGTTGGTATCCATCACCTCCTGCCACTGGTCGGGCGACATCTTGTGGATCGTCGTGTCGCGGGTGATACCCGCGTTGTTGACGACGATGTCGACCGGCCCCAGGTCCTTGGTCACCTGCTCGACGCCGGCCTTGCACGCCGCGAAGTCGGCGACCGACCATTTATAGGCGGGAATGCCGGTCTGCTCGGAGAAGGCCTTCGCCGCCTCGTCGTTGCCGGCATAGTTGGCCGCGACCTTGTAACCGTGAACCTTGAGCTGGATCGAGATGGCGGCACCGATTCCTCGGGTACCGCCGGTAACGATGGCAACGCGGCTCATTATTGTACTCTCCCTATTTTGTTTAACTTCCCGGACGTGAAATTTTTTATTTAGTCGCGCGCCAGCGTCATGGCGATGCCCATGCCGCCGCCGATGCACAGCGTGGCCAGGCCCTTCTTGGCGTCGCGCTTCTGCATCTCGAACAGCAGGGTGCACAGGACGCGCGCGCCCGACGCGCCGATCGGATGGCCGATGGCGATGGCGCCGCCGTTGACGTTGACCCTGGCGGTATCCCAGCCCAGGTCCTTGTTGACCGCGCAGGCCTGGGCGGCAAAGGCTTCGTTCGCTTCGATCAGGTCGAGATCCGCGGCCTTCCAGCCCGCGCGTTCCAGCGCGGCGCGGCTGGCCGGAATCGGGCCCGAGCCCATGATCGCCGGATCGACGCCGGCCTGGCCCCAGGACACGATGCGGGCCAGCGGGGTGATGCCGCGGCGCTGGGCCTCGGCCGCGGTCATCAGCACCACGGCGGCGGCGCCGTCGTTGATGCCCGAGGCATTGCCGGCGGTGACGGTGCCGTCCTTCTGGAAGGCCGGGCGCAGCTTCTGCATCGTCTCGAGCGTGGCGTCGTGGCGGATGTATTCGTCATCGGCAACCACGACGTCGCCCTTGCGGCCCTTGATGGTGACCGGGACGATCTCGTCCTTGAACTTGCCGGCCTTCTGCGCGGCCGACGCCTTCTGCTGGCTGGCCAGGGCGAACTGGTCCTGCTCGTCGCGGGTGATCTGCCACTTGGCGGCGACGTTTTCGGCGGTGTTGCCCATGTGATAGCCGTTGAAGGCATCCCACAGGCCGTCCTTGATCATGGTGTCGACCATCTCGGCCGGGCCCATCTTGACGCCGGCGCGCAGGTACATGGCATGCGGCGCCTGGCTCATGCTTTCCTGGCCGCCGGCGACGACGATCGCGGAATCGCCGTTCTTGATCGCCTGGTAACCCAGCGCGACCGAGCGCAGGCCCGAACCGCACAGCATGTTGACGCCCCAGGCCGGCGTCGCCGCCGGCAGGCCGGCGTTGATCGACGCCTGGCGGGCCGGGTTCTGGCCCTGACCGGCTGCCAGGATCTGGCCCATGATGACCTCGGTCACCTCGGCCGGATCGACGCCGCCACGGCGCAGCGCCTCGGCGATCGCCACCTGGCCCAGGTAATGGGCGGGCACGGCGCCGAAGGCGCCATTGAACGAACCTACGGGCGTGCGCGCGGCGGCGGCGATGACGATATCGGTCATGTGGGGAACTCCTGGCTGGCGGTTCTAGGGGGACGCTTGGGGCGCTTGTTCTTTGATTGTGATCTCCCGCCGCCACGATAGCTACCGGCCGGGGTCACGGACAAGGGGGGATTTTGCACTGCGGCATGAAGGCGCAACCAATCGGCCAGCGGCTGCCACAGCCGGGCCGCGGCCCGGCCGCCGACCACCATGCCGATATGGCCCAGCGGCGGCGCGATCTCGGTCACCGCGACCCCGCCCGCCGCCGCACGGCTACCCAGGGCGCGTGCCGATCCCGGCGGCACGATGCGGTCGTTGGCCGGCACGGCCAGCAGCAAGGGACAGGTCAGGGCGGCCGGATCGACCGCCCGGCCGTCCACATGCCAGCCCAGCCGGGCGGTGACGTTCTCGCCGTACCAGCCGACCAGGCAGTCGCGGGCAACCCCCGGCACCAGCGGCACGCCGTCGTTCAGCCAGTCTTCCAGCGCGACGAAATCGGCCGCCGCCTCGCCCGCCTGATCCATGGCGGCAAAGGCCGCGAATTTCTTCAGCGACAGGGCGGGATCCAGCCCCAGGAAAAAGGCCTGCAGCGCATCGACCGGCATTTCGCCGCCCAGCCGCAGCGAGGCGTCGATGCCGTCGCGCCCGGCGACCAGCAGCCGGCCCCGCCCCGCCCCGCCCTCGGCATGGAAATCCCAGGGCGTCGCCAGCAGCGCCAGCGCCGCCACCGCCTGCGGCCGGACCAGCGCCAGGGCCAGGGCCAGGTCGCCGCCCATGCAATACCCGACCACCGGCAGCGGCCCGCCATGTTCGAACGCCAGGTGTTCCAGCGCCGGCACCAGGCGCTGCATGACATAGCCGCCCAGGTCCAGCCCGCGCTCGGCCTCGGTCGGCGCATCCCAGTCGACCAGATAGGGACGGAAACCCTGCGTCGCCAGCCAGCGCAACAGGCTGCGCCGGGCCGACAGGTCCAGCACGTAACCGCGATTGACCAGCGAGGGCACGAACAGGACGGGCGGCCCGTCGCCGCCATAATCGGTCAGCCGCGTGCCGCCCGCGCGCCAGACGGTCGGCGCCGGTTCCAGGTCGCGGACATAGGGATGGGCCCGATAGAGGCGGATACCCTCGAGCATGGCGCGGTAGCGGGCGGCCACCTCGGCCGCCAGTGCACGAGCGACGGCGTCAGGAGGGCTGCTTGCGAGGTCGGCTGCGAGGCTTTCGGCCTGGGGGCGGACGCTCGCGCTCCAGGCGATCAAGCCTAGCCTCGAGCTCGGCAAGGCGGCGAGCGAGCCCTGCAGGATCGTCAATGCGCTGTTCAGGTGCAGGGCCAGCGGGCGCGGCCCCGGCCGGGCGCTGGCCGGCTGGGGGGGTGAAGACGCCGAAGGGGAAAAGCTGTCCCGGGTCATGCGTCATGCCCTGTCCTGGCTGCCCCCCGAAGGCGGCAAGGAAATCGGCCGACATCCGGCGCATGCTTTCGGCGGCTTCGGCCGCGGCGGCAGTGACCGTCGGATCGGCGAGCGTCGCCGCCACCTGCTGTTGCCACAGGTCGAGGAAGCGCCTCGCCAGCTCGGCAGGATCGGAGGTATCGCTCATCGGGATCGACTATACCGGCTGGCGCGGGCGGCCGCTACCGGTGCGGCGCGTCAGCGTTCCGACACCCGCGTCTGCATCGGCGAGACCTCGCTCACCATGAACAGGACGGTCTCGCCGTTTTTCTTGCGGCAGCCGAAATAAAGATCGGGCTGCAGGGTATAGGTGCATTCCATGCCGTTGGCGACGAACCGCTGGTTGGCGATCTTGGCATGGTAGCTGGGGGTCGCGTCGGGCACGACCAGCTTGGTCACGCCGCGATATTCGATCTGCGCATTCGCAGGTGCGAGAGCCGCCCACACCCCGGTCACGGCAGTACTGCCGATCATCAGGCTGAGGACACCCAGCCAAATTGCCGAAAATGTCAGACGATTTATCCGCACGATCAACGCCCCGACCCCAATTCATTGGGACACTAACAAAGAAAAGAAGGCGGTCAATATTTATAAGTCTTGGGAATGGCTCAAATTATTCCTAAATTCGGAATCGATTTTCGACGAAGACTCCGACGGGGCATCACGGTCGTCGACGGGCGGGAGGCATCGGGCCCGCGCGGGCGCCGCCCGGCTATTGCGTTGCCGAGACGCCCGCGCAGCAAGCCCCTTGCGCCGCAACAGGCCGGGGGCGATAGTACCGGCCCAATAGCCCAATAAAGTTCTTCAGGGTGGAGGTACGCCCCTTTGGCTGAACCCAACGAAAAGCCGCGGGAAGCGGCACCGCAGGCCGAGCCGATCACGATCAAGAAATACGCGAACCGCCGCCTCTACAATACGGCGACGTCGTCTTACGTGACCCTCGACCATCTTTGCCAGATGGTGAAGGACGGCAAGGAATTCGTGGTGTACGACGCCAAGACCGGCGACGACATCACCCGCACGGTGCTGACCCAGATCATCTTCGAAGAGGAATCGAAGGGCCAGAACCTGCTGCCCATCTCGTTCCTGCGCAATCTGATCTCGTTCTACGGCGACAGCCTGCAGTCGCTGGTGCCGGGATATCTCGACGTGTCGATGTCCTCGTTCTCCAAGAACCAGGAACAGATGCGCAGCTACATGACCGAGGCGCTGAACGGGATGTTCCCCTTCGCCCGCTTCGAGGACATGGGGCGGCACAACATGGCGATGTTCCAGCGCGCCATGTCGATGTTCAATCCGTTCGCCGGCGGCGCGCCGGGTGCAGGTCCGGGCGCTGCCGCCCCGGGTCCCAAGCCGGCCGACGGCCAGAAGTCGGCCGCCCAGTCCGAGACCGAACTGTCGGAACTGCGCGCCCAGGTCGACCTGATGCGCGAGCAGCTCGATCATCTGGCGCGCAAGAAGGATTAAGCCACCGCGAGACCAGGACATGGCCGGGCGCCCCGGCCGCCGGCTGATGCGGCTGCCGTCGATCGCGCTCGTCCTCGGGCTTGGGTTCGGCGGAGTCGTGCTGCTGGCCGCGACCGCCCTTTATTTCACCCTCGCCTCCAGCCTTGACGGGGCGGCGATCCTGCTGCGCGACCGCAACGAGCGGATCGTGGGCGGGCTGGTCGACCATGTCGAATCCTACCTGCGCCCGGTCGAGCGCCAGGCGGCCTTCGTTGCCGCCCAGATCAGTTCGGGCCGCGTCGGTCCGCGCGATTCCTCGCGCCTGGTCGAACTGCTGACGGGGTCGCTGGCCGCGGCGCCGCAGGTCGATTCGATTTCCTACGTGGCCGAGGATCTGCGCACCTGGCATGTCGACCAGCGCGGCGCCCGCACCGGCGACGTCCAGGTCTATTTCGAGGATCTCGGCCGTTTCACCGTCGCCCGCGACCGGCTGTCCCAGACCATGGCGCGGGGCGAGGCCCATTGGGGCGAGATGCTGTGGCATCCGACGCTGGGCCAGCCGATGGTGAATTACCGCGAACTGGTCACCCGCCAGGACCAGCCCTTCGGCGTCGTCACCTCGCTGGTGTCGATCGGGCGGCTGTCGCGCTACCTGGCGGCGGCGCCGCGCAGCTTCGTGCTGTACGGCCGCGACCGGGTGCTGGCCCATGCCGAACTGGCCGACGGACGCTTCCTGGCCACAGCCGAGGAACCGCTGCCCCGGCTGGACCGCATCGGCGATCCGATCCTGCGCCATATCTGGGATGCGCCGGTGGCCGAGCGGTTCTTCGCCCGGCTGTTCGACCGCGACGGCGGCCATGTCGTCGAGATCGACGGCCGCCCGTGGGTCTTCGTCTATCGCAGCCTCACCGGCTATGGCGCCGAACCGTGGATCGTCGGGTATTATTTCCCGCTGGGCGAACTGCGCGACCTGGTCGGCGATCTGCGTGAAACCGGCATGGTCGCCTTCGGCCTGCTGGCCATCGCCCTGCTGCTGGGCCTGGTCCTGTCGCGCCTGCTGATCGGGCCGCCGATCCGTGCCCTGGCGATCGAGGCCGGCCGGATCCGCGACCTCGACTTCGAGGGCGAGGGCGACATCCAGCGCCGCCCCAAGGTGCGCGAACTGGCCGAAGCCTGGGAAGCCTTCGACGCGATGCGGCGCGCCCTGCGCCTGTTTGCCGCCTATGTCCCGCGCAAGCTGGTCATGCGCCTGCTGGCCGAAGGGCCGCAGGCACTGGAAAGCCGCGAGCGCGAGGCGACCATCATGTTCACCGACATCGTCGGCTTCACCACCCTGGCCGAAACCATGACGCCGGGTCAGATCGCCGCCTTCCTCAACCATCATTTCGCCCTGGTCGCCCAGGCCGTCGAACCCGAGGGCGGGGTGATCGACAAGTATATCGGCGATTGCGCGATGATCGGCTGGGGCATCGTGCGCGGCGCGCCCGACCATGCCGCCCGGGCGCTGGCCGCGGCCCGCCGGCTGGCCGGCCTGCTGGCCGCCGACAACGAGGCCCGGGTGGCGGTGGGCCGCGAACCGCTGCGCGTGCGGGTCGGCATCCATTCGGGGCGGGTCGTGGCCGGCAATATCGGCGCGCCGGGCCGCATCAACTACACCGTCGTCGGCGATACGGTGAACATCGCCCAGCGCCTGGAACAGCTGGGCAAGACCCGCGCGCCCGAGGATGTGGTGGTCCTGGTGTCGGAAACCACGGTCGCGGCGGCGGGGGCCGCCGGCGCCGACGACCTGCAGCCGATCGGCCCCCACCGCCTGCGCGGCCGCAAGGCGCCGCTCGATCTCTACCGGCTGAAAATTCGTTAACCATTAGGCCTTAAAGTCGCCGGTCGGGCCGCCGTCAGAGCGGCCAGGGAAGATCGACGCGAAGGGCCTGGCGTGGTGGTCAGTTTGGACCCGTCACTCTCCATCGGCTCGGCCACCGCCGAGGCCGAACGGCTGCGCCGCAGCCGCACCGATGCGCTGGCCCTGGAGGCCGAGCGCAAACGCCGGTTTGCGACCGGCGGCCAGCTCGAAGACCAGCAGACCCCGTCCCAGGCCGTCGAGAACGACGCCAGATCCGGCGGCCAGGGCGCCACGGCCTTCGGCGTCGCGGCCACCCCGCGGTTCATGGCCGAACCCGAACTGATGTCGGCCGCGCGTTTCGCCGCCCAGCTTTCCGCCCAGGACGATGCCGCGACGGCCACGTCCGACGGCCTGCGCCGCGCCACTGCCGACGCCGCCTATCGCTCGGCCCAGGGCCGCGGTGTCAGCTTTGTCCGCCAGGGGCCCTCGCTCGACCTGACGGTGTGATCCGCCCCCCGTGACCTGACGTCCCTGTCGGCAAAAGGCCGTTGCCGCATCGGCGGCAACCGACTAATGCTTCTCGTTCTCACGGGTGCGAGGGCATGGCGGTCGATACAGTTGAACCGGAACGGGCGGCGGACGGGTTGCGGCGGCGTTTTGCCCTGCCCCACCTGCAGGCCGGCATCTGGGGGGTCGCCGTCGTCGCCGCGGTCGTCGCCCTGCCGATCATCGCCGTACTGCTGGAAAGCCTGCAGCTCGATGCCGCGCTGTGGCGCCATCTGGCCGATACCGTGCTGGCCGATTATGTCGTCAATACGCTGGGCCTGATGATCGGGGTCGGCCTGGCCGTCGCCTTCGGCGGGGTCGCCACCGCCTGGCTGGTCACCATGCACCGCTTTCCCGGCCGCGACCTGTTCGAATGGGCACTGCTGCTGCCGCTGGCGATGCCGGCCTATGTGCTGGCCTATACCTATACCGACCTGCTGCAGTTCGCCGGGCCGGTCCAGACCGCCCTGCGCCAGGCCTTCGGCTGGTCGCGCGGCGATTACTGGTTCCCGCCCGTCCATTCGCTGGGCGGCGCGGTCGTCCTGTTCTCGGCGGTGCTGTACCCCTATGTCTATGCGCTGGCCCGCGCCGCCTTCATCGAACAGTCGGTCTGCGTGCTGGAGGTCAGCCGCACGCTGGGCCGCGGCCCCTGGGCCACGTTCTTCCGCGTCGCCCTGCCGCTGGCCCGGCCTGCCATCGCCGCCGGCGTCGCCTTTGCCCTGATGGAGACGCTGGCCGATTTCGGGGCGGTGCAGTATTTCGGGCTGTCGACCTTCGTGTCGGGCATCTACCGCGCCTGGTACGCCCTGGCCAGCCCGCCGGTGGCCGCGCAGCTGGCCTCGGCCCTGCTGGGGTTCGTGCTGCTGGTCATCCTGCTGGAGCGGATGACCCGCGGCGCCGGGCGCCAGGCCCATTCGACCAATGTCTATCGCGGGATCGAAGGGCGCCGGCTGAAACCCGCCGGCGCCGCAGCGGCGATCGCGGTCTGCGCCGCGCCGATCCTGGTCGGCTTCGTCATTCCCGCGGCGGTGCTGGTGCGGCTCGGCCTGTCCTCGGACCTCGACATCGATCCCGGCCGTTTCGGCATGGTGATCGCCAATTCGTTCCTGCTGGCCGCGGGCGCGGCCATCCTGGTCGCGGCCGTCGCGGTCGCGGTGGGCTTCTGGGTGCGGGCCGACCGGCACGGCATCGGCCGCGGCTTGGCACGGGTGGCCAGCCTGGGTTACGCCACGCCCGGCGCCGTCATCGCGGTGGGCATCCTGATCGCGGTGGCCTGGATCGACCGAAGCGTCGGCGGCCTGATCGCGGCGGCGACCGGGCACAATGCCGGGCTGATCGTCGGCGGCACGATCGTGGCGCTGCTGTACGGCTATCTCGCGCGGTTCTTTTCGGTCGCCTATGCGCCGGTCGAAGCCGGGCTGAGCAAGATCCGGCCGAGCCTGGAAGGGGCGGCGCGCACGCTGGGCTGCCGGCCGGCCGCGGTCTTGTGGCGGGTGCATCTGCCGCTGATGCGGCCGAGCGTCCTGTCGGCGCTGGTGCT
>Ga0206117_100455_pt1 | contig 42660 bp, 41 predicted proteins | sample 3A5Ametagenome_FD_177997 | JGI IMG/M metagenome (GOLD analysis project Ga0206117, IMG submission 177997) | Enriched microbial communities from leaf-cutter ant dump, University of Wisconsin, Madison, United States - 3A5A | ecosystem: Environmental > Terrestrial > Nest > Insects nest > Nest dump... | reverse complement strand
AAAGCGAGTTTGTGATAAGTATTTTTTGATTTTTTATCTATCTCCAGCCCTAGTAAACTTTTATAGTATGTCCAAAGATTTCTCCACTGCGGTCGAAATGACGGACTATGAACGGTAGATGAACAAGTCCGAAGGACTGATATAATTCTAGGATATAAGATTAGTTCAGTGAACCACGAAGTGGTGACATAATTTTGTTAGGCTATGTTCCTCAACAATTCTAATCTAAAGCGAGTTCGTGATAATCGTTTTGTGATTTTTATCTATCTCCAACTCCAGTAAACTTTTATAGTATGTTCAAAGATTTCTCCACTACGGTCGAAATGACGTACGGTACTGCATTTATTAATCCTTCCAGCCCCAAGGAGCCGATGGCGTAGCAATTGGTTTGTTCAAATCAAACTTAACGGTAAACAAGCGGTCGGTGCCTATGCGACGTAGGTTGTAAGTAAAATGGGTTTTATCAAGAGTAATCCACCAAACATTACCAACCGCTGCAGGTAAAAGACTAACTGTTTCTTGGTCTGCTGGAAAAATCTGGATACCTGCTTGACCAGTATTTGTGGTCCAACCACCATATTGGGTGATTTTATCTTCCGAACCATCAGCATGACGGTGGTCATGTTTCAACAAAATCCTATCATTTTCTAGTTTCAATACCCAAGTCCTAGATTTGTCATCGCCTACAAAAAATGGAATTTTAATTAGCGTATCGCTACATAATCTAACATGCATAACCAAAGGGCCATTTTTAAAAGCATCGGTCATACCTTGTGTTACTTCTCCTTCATAAGCCTTTCCGCAATGTTGCTTTAACAAATCCCAAAATTGTTGAGCGCCAGTTTTTTCTTGCGCTTGTGCTATAAAGCTTGATAGGACGATGAGTAGAGTAAGCGCTTTCTTAAACATAAGATAGGTTTTGGTGGATTTGCAAGATAACACAAACCAACCAAACCACGAGTTATAGAATTTTAATCAACGAAAAAAGTCCTGCATTTGCAGGACTTTTTCAACTAGTAAATATAATTAGTTAAACCCGTCTCAACTAATTAATTCCATCCACCGCCTAAAGCTTGGTAAATTTTTACCATCGCATTAAGTTGTTGTTTTTTGGTTTCTATCAACTCTAATTTTGCTTCCAGTGCATCTCGTTGTGTCATTAACACTTCTAAATAATCGGCTCTGGTTGATTTAAAAAGGTCGTTAGAAATATTTATCGATTGATTTAATGCTTCTACCTGTTTTGATTTAAGGCCATAACTTTTTTCCAGATTACTAATGCCCGAAAGTTGATTAGCTACTTCGATGTAACCGTTTAAAATGCTGCGCTCATATTGGTAAACCGCTTGAATTTGTTTCGCATTGGCACTAAAATAAGTAGCCTTAATCGCATTTCTGTTAATCAAAGGAGCCGCTATGTCACCTGCAATACTGTACAACATCGACTCTGGGAATTTAACCAAATAGCTAGGGTTAAAAGCTTGGAAGCCAAAGGCAGCAGAAATTCCGAACGATGGGTAGAATTGAGCTTTAGCTACTTTTACATCTAATTTTGCTGCTAATAGGTCTAACTCTGCCTGTTTAATATCAGGTCTGTTGGCCAATAACTGCGAAGGAATACCTGTTTTGAAATTGGTAGGTACATCTTGGTCAAAACCACTTTTATCTCTATCAACGTGCTGGGGATATCTGCCCAACAAGAAATTAATTTTGTTTTCTGTTTCGGTAATCTTCTGCAAAATATCGTACTCAAGACTTTTAGAATTAAGTACCTCTGCTTCAAACTTGCGTACTGCCAATTCCGTTGTTCTGGCCGCCTCTTTTTGGATTTTAACTACGTTAAAGGCATTGTTTTGCAGCTCAATATTTTGACGCACCATTTCCAACTGCTTGTCAAGTGCCAACAATTCGTAATAAGAATTAGCAATTTCGGCCACTAAGGCAGTAGTTACAAAGTTTTTGCCTTCTACAGATGATAGGTATTTAGCGTAAGCCGATTTTTTAGCGTTACGCAGTTTGTGCCATACGTCAACCTCCCAATTGGCATACAAACCAGCCAAGTAATCGGGTAGGGGTTCTGGCATTTCTTTGCCTTTATCTATTTCTGTAGAGGCATCACCAGCACCTTGACTAGTATATCTGCCCACTTTTTCTAGTCCAGCGCCTACTTTTACCCCAACACTAGGTAGCAATTCACCTTTTTTAGCCCTTACTTCGTTTCTTGCAATTTCAATTTCCTGTAAGGTAATATTCAGCTCCTGATTGTTTTTTAATGCGGTATCAATCAAGTTAGAAAGATACTGGTCCTTAAAAAATTCCTTCCATTTCATTTGGGCAATATTGGTGGTATCACTATTGCCTTGATAGGTTGCAGGCGTGTTTTTGTTGGCTGTTTTTTCAACAATTGCTGGCACTTTACAGCTGGCGTAAATAATTCCTATGAACGCCAAGCCTAATATTTTATGGTGATTTTTATTAAACATTGTTTTCAAGTTCTTCGGTTAATGGATGTTCATCTTCAACTTTAATCAACTTACGTTTACTGGCAATGGTGCCAAAAACATAGTACAGGCCAGGGATGATAATTACACCAAACACGGTTCCCAGTAACATACCTCCTGCGGCAGCCGAACCAATGGTACGGTTTCCGATAGCTCCAGGTCCTGTGGCAAACACCAAAGGAATTAAACCTGCAATAAATGCAAATGAGGTCATTAAAATAGGGCGGAACCTTACTACGGCACCTTCCATCGCAGCAGCCAAAATCGATTTGCCTTCTGCGTGTTTTAAAGCAGCAAACTCTACAATCAATACGGCATTTTTACCCAATAAACCAATTAGCATTACCATCGACACCTGTGCATAAATGTTATTTTCCAATCCAAATAGCTTTAAGAAAAGGAACGCTCCAAATATCCCCGCGGGTAAAGAAACAATTACCGCTAGTGGTAAAATGAAACTTTCATATTGTGCGGCGAGTACCAGATATACGAAACCTAAACAGATAAGGAAAATGTAAATGGCTTCGTTGCCTCTGTTGCTCTCATCTTTAGAGATACCTGCCCAGTCAATGCCATATCCTCTTGGTAATGTTTTCTTCGCCACTTCTTCTACCGCTTTTAGAGCTTCACCAGAACTATAGCCAGCAGCTGCAGAACCGTTAACTTCTGCCGAGTTGTACATGTTGTGACGAGTGATTTCTGAAAGGCCATATACTTTTTGCATGGTCATGAATGCTGAAAAAGGCACCATTTCATCTTTATTGTTTTTCACATAAAGCTTCATCACATCTGCGGGTAAGGCTCTGTATTGTGGTAACGATTGAACAATTACCTTGTATTGCCTACCAAATTTGATGAAGTTGGTTTCGTAGTTACTACCAATTAAATCTGATAAAGTTTCCAAAGCTTTTTCTGGAGTTACACCTTTTTGTTGCGCCTTATCGTTGTCGATATTGAGCATGTATTGAGGGAAACTGGCACTGTAAAAAGTAAATACCGATTGCAGTTCAGGACGTTTGTTCAGCTCTCTCACAAAATCCTTGCTCACTTTCTCCATCTCTACATAATTGTTCCTTCCCGCTTTATCCAATAAACGCAGTTCGAAACCACCAGCAGCACCATAACCAGGAATGGCTGGAGGTTGGAAAAACTCAATCATGGCGCCTGGCATATCCTTAGATTTCTCTTCCAGCTCTTTAATGATATCCTGCGCACTATTTTTACGGTCTTTCCAATCTTTCAAGTTAATTAAACAAGTACCAGAGTTGGAACCTGTACCTTCGGTCAATACTTCATATCCCGCTAAGGCCGATACTGATTTCACCCCTTCAATTTCTTCACAGATTTTTTCCAGTTTCTCAGAAATCTGATTGGTCCTTTCTAAGGTTGAGCCTGGAGGCGTTTGAATGATGGCATAAATCATCCCTTGGTCTTCGTTTGGAATAAAGCCCGATGGTACTGAATTACTTAAGAAATAAGTAGCCACACAGAAAATTCCCAACACCCCAAAGATGGCTACTTTACGCGTTACTACCTTGGTCATCACGGTTTGGTAACGGCCAGTTAACCTGAAGAACCAATTGTTAAAAGCACCTAAACCTTTATCAATAATTGATTTCTTTTGGTGATGATTAGCACTATGTTTCTTCAACATAATGGCACACAAAGCAGGAGTAAGGGTTAGGGCTACAATACCTGATAAAATGATGGATGTAGCCATGGTGATAGAGAACTGACGGTAAAATACACCCACTGGCCCAGACATAAAGGCCACAGGAATAAATACCGAAGCCATTAAGAAAGTGATGGCTACAATGGCGCCGCCAATTTCGCTGATGGCTAGTTGTGTTGCCTTAAGTACCGACAAACGCTTGTCTGCCTCCATTTTGGCATGCACCGCTTCAATTACCACAATGGCATCATCCACCACAATACCAATGGCTAGTACCAAGGCAAAAAGGGTAATCAAGTTCAGCGTGATTCCGAAAAATTGCATGAACACGAAGGAACCAATTAAGGAAACGGGCACCGCAATGGCAGGAATTAAGGTTGAACGCCAATCGCCCAAGAAAATAAATACCACCAAACCTACAAGGATAAATGCTTCGATTAGGGTGTGAACTACTTTCTCGATAGAAGCGTCCAAGAATTTAGAAACGTCGTAACTGATTTCATAATCCATTCCTTTAGGAAACGAAGTGGCTTTAATTTCCTCCATGCGTTTCTTCACGTTATCAATTACATCTTGCGCATTACTGCCGTATGATTGCTTTAACACAATAGCGGCGGAAGGTTTACCATTGATGTGCGAATATAAATCGTACATCGAGCTGCCAAATTCAACATCGGCAACATCTTTTAACCTCAATAATTCACCATTGGCACTTGCTCGTAAAACGATGTTTCGATACCCGTCTTCGTTGGTAAAACGACCAGGGTATTTCAATACATATTCAAATGACTCTGAACGTTTACCAGAACTTTCGCCTGTTTTACCTGGCGATGCTTCTAAACTTTGATTATTAAGTGCTTCTAAAACTTCTTCAGAAGAGATTTTATAGGCCAGCATTTTATCTGGTTTTAACCAAATACGCATGGCATACTCACGGTTACCCAAAATATCTGCAAAACCAACTCCGTCTACACGTTTTAGCTCTGGAAGTAAGTTGATGTCAGCATAATTGTACAAGAAATTCTCGTTCATATGCGGGTCCTTACTGAAAACGTTCACGTACATCAACATGTTCGGTTGCTCGCGACTAATTTTTATCCCCTCACGGATAACCAAAGGAGGTAATTTATTGGTTACGGCTGCTACACGGTTTTGTACGTTAAGCGTTGCTTGGTCTGGATTGGTACCCAAATTGAATACAATTTGAATAGAGCATTCACCATCGTTACCCGCATCAGAGGTCATGTATTTCATTCCTGGGATACCATTTAAGGCTCTTTCCAAAGGAATAACCACTGCTTTAATCAATAACTCATTATTTGCTCCTGGGTACTCGGCCACCACGTTTACCATGGGTGGCGAAATATTTGGAAGTTGTGTTACAGGCAGGCCAACAAGTGCCAGCACGCCCATAAATACGATTACCAGCGATATCACTATCGATAAAACTGGTCTTTTTATGAATTTACTAAACATAATTTTCTGGAAAAGGAGCCTACTCTGCTTTTAACTGTAATTGGTTTAATACTTCTTTAGGTGCAATAAAGCTGAATTTGATTTTATCATCATCTTTCACTTTTTGTACCCCATCAAGTACAATTTTATCACCTTGTTGCAAGCCGCTCGATACTACATAGATATCTGGTAACTCGCCACCAATCTTAATTTCTTTTGATTTGGCAACACCATTTTTATCGATGACAAAAACATAGATTTTATCCTGTAATTCGTAAGTGGCTTTTTGAGGAATGATTAGCGCATTTTTCAACGGAATTACCATTTGCACTTTTCCTGTTTCGCCGTTTCTCAGCAATTTATTTGGATTTGGGAATTTTGCTCTGAAAGCAATATTACCTGTTTCCGAATCAAACTCACCTTCGATGGTTTCTACCGCACCTTTTCCAGCTAGGGTTTCGCCATTGGCCAATACCAGGCTAACAGATTTGTTATGACTTGATTTTGCTTGTTGGAAGTTCAAATATTCAGGTTCTGAAACATTGAAGTAAGCAAACATTTGGCTGTTGTCAGAAAGCGTGGTCAATAATTCGCCTTCGTCAATTAAGCTTCCCAATTTTTTAGGTAAGCGGTCAATAGTACCGTCAAAAGGTGCTCTTATCTCCGTAAACGATAAATGTAATTTAGCTAATGCTCTACTTGCTTTTGCTTGCTCCAATTTGGCTTTTGCCATGGCCAATTCATTTTTGGCTACCACGTTTTTCTCAGCCAATAACTGAGTGTTTTGCAACTCAATTTCCGAAGCCTTTACTTCTGCATCGGCTTTCATTACTTCAGCTTCATACATTTTAGGCATGATTTTGAAAAGCAATTGCCCCGCTTTCACGGTTTGGCCTTCATCTACGTAAATGTTTTGCAAAAAACCTTTCTCTTGCGCTCTTAATTCGATATTACGCACCGAGCGGATTTGAGAAACATATTCTTTGGTGAAAGAGGTGTCGAGCGTTAACGGACTGGTTGCCGTGTAATTGGTCTCTTCTTCTTTTTCTTCTTTTTTTTGAGTGCAGCTGTAATAAAGCAGTATAGTGCATAACCCAGTGAGCATTAGTGTTCTCTTCATTTCTTGTTAATTGTTAGCGATTTAACTTTTTAAAAATGATGATTCTTGTTCCTCATCAATGACCAAAAGTAGTTTCACAATCATGAAGTTTTGGTGAAGAAAGTGGCTTTTTAAGGTCAATAAAGGGTCATGAAATGAAAAATTTCTTCATCATTGTGTTTAAAGTACACTATTGGGTTTTTTAAAATTTAGGATGTTGGGAGGGTGGATAGGATAGAAGACTCTTTCTGCCCTGTGGGCATCTCTCCCAGAGGGAGAGAGAAAGCATAATGCCTAACAAACCTCGCTATTCTCTCCCTCTGGGAGAGATGTCTGAAAGACAGAGAGGGTTTTAAATACGATTTATATTCACTATGTGTCTATGTGGTTCATTTTTTTAAAAAAATATGTTTTTAGGATTGTAAGTTATTAAAGAGAAAATATAACCACATAGACACGTAAGGACATTGTTCGGATAACTTTTAAAATCACAAAATGCTTATCCCAAATTCAGTTTAAAAATTGATGAACTTTTGAACCGAATGGCACAAAAAAACGCCATGCTTTTTAAAACATGGCGTTGATATTTTTATACTTTAAATATGCTTACTCGAAATATTCTTTCATCCTATCGAAGAAGCTTTTATCGTTTTTGCCAGGCTGCGGTTTAAAGTTCGCAGACTCTTTCAGTTTTTCCAATAAAGCTCTTTCTTCGCTGTTCAGCGCTTTAGGAGTCCAAATGTTTACGTGGATAATTTGGTCGCCACGGTGGTATGAATTTACTTCAGGAATACCTTTGCCTTTTAAGCGAAGTAACTTGCCACTTTGTGTACCTGGTTCAATCTTGATTTTTGCTTTTCCGTCAATGGTAGGCACCTCTACACTAGCACCAAGCGCCGCATCAGGAATACTGATGTGCAAATCGTAAACAATGTTATTGCCTTCTCTTTTTAAGGTTTCGTGTGGTACTTCTTCAATCAGGATAATTAAATCTCCAGGGATACCGCCGTTAGGTGCTGCATTTCCTTTTCCTGCCATGCTTAACTGCATGCCTTCACTTACACCTGCTGGAATATTGATAGAAATGGTTTCTTCACCGCGTACTGTACCATCACCGTGACATACGTTACATTTAGCCGTAATTTGCTGACCGCTACCATGACAGGTAGGGCAGGTGGCTGTAGTTTGCATTTGTCCTAAAATGGTATTGGTTACTCTTCTTACCGAACCACTACCACCACAGGTTTTACAAGTACTTACCGATGATTTATCTTTTGCGCCAGTACCATCGCAGGTTTTACAGCTGATTTGCTTGTTTACCTTGATTTTTTTCTCGGCACCTTTAGCAATTTCATCAAGCGTAAGTTTTACTTTGATACGTAAGTTGGTGCCTTTGGCTACTCTACGACCACCGCCACCTCTTGATTGACCGCCTCCAAAAAAGCTGTCAAAAGGGCTGCCACCACCACCAAAAATATCTCCAAACTGACTGAAGATATCTTCCATGTTCATGCCGCCGCCACCGCCGTAGCCACCACCAGCGGCTCCGCCAACACCTGCATGACCAAATTGGTCGTAACGTTGTTTCTTTTCAGGACTGCTCAAAACCTCATAGGCCTCTGCAGCTTCCTTAAACTTATCTTCTGCAGACTTGTCGTCAGGGTTTTTATCAGGGTGATATTTAATTGCTAATTTACGGTAGGCTTTTTTAATTTCTTCAGCCGAAGCGCCCTTAGCAACTCCAAGTACGTCGTAATAATCTCTTTTGCTCATTTTATTAATGTGAGAATCTGTGAATTAGCTAATTAGCCAATGGTCACATCATCAAATTCTTATGCTCCAACCACCACTTTGGCAAAACGAACTACTTTGTCGTTAAGCGTGTATCCTTTTTCTAGTTCGTCAATTACTTTTCCTTTTTGCTCATCGGTAGGTGAAGGAATTTGGGTAATAGCCTCGTGCAAATCTGTATTGAATTCTGTGTTGATGCTTTCAATTTCTTTCAAGCCTTTTTGGCTTAAAATACTTTTCAATTTGGTTTGTACCAATACAATACCTTCACGAACAGGAGCTACTTCAGTGGTGTTTTCTGTGGCTTTAATAGCACGTTCAAAATCGTCAAGTACAGGTAAAAGCGAAACCACTACATCTTTTCCAGCAGTTTGCAAAAGCTCTACACGCTCTTTTTGCGTACGACGTTTAAAGTTGTCGAATTCTGCAAATAAGCGTAGGTATTTATCATTCAGTTCAGCTACTTCCTGTTTCAATTTGTCTTCTACCGATAATTCTTCAGCAGCTTCATTTACAGTAGCTTCGTTTTCTGTGTTTTCAGTGGAGTTATTCTCTTTAGTTTCTTCTGTAGCTTGGTTTTCTACTACAGCTTCTTCTTCCTTTTTCTTCTTATTAAACATCTGTAAACTTGTTTTTTGGGTTCATTCTCAAAAGTGTTGCCAATACAAATAAAACAGCCATGCTGTCAGTTTTGTAAGGTTATACACTAACAGAATGGCTGAAAGTTAAAATTTTGTCAGAAAATGCCTAGGCAATTTGAGCATCTTCGTGTATCAAACCATTTTCACATTTAATGATACGTGAAGGGAAGGTGCGGATGATGTGGTAATCGTGGGTAGCCATTAATACAGCCGTACCATTTTGGCTAATTTGTTTTAAAAGCATTACAATTTCCTCTGATGTTTCTGGGTCTAAGTTTCCAGTAGGTTCATCGGCCAAAATAATCTCTGGATTGTTCAATAATGCTCTTGCAATAACAATACGTTGTTGCTCACCACCAGATAATTCATGTGGCATTTTTTTGATTTTCGAACGCAGTCCAACCTTTTCTAAAACATCTTTAATGCGTTCGGTAATTAGGTTTTTATCTTTCCAGCCCGTTGCTTTTAGCACAAATTCCAAGTTTTGTTCAACCGTTCTATCGCTAAGCAACTGAAAGTCTTGGAAAACGATTCCCAGTTTTCTTCTTAAGAAAGGTACCTCTTTGTCTGAAAGTGACTTAAGGTTGAAATTGGCTACGCTGCCTTCACCATTACCAATGTGTAAATCGCCGTAAATGATTTTTAGCAAACTACTTTTTCCCGAACCTGTAGCCCCAATTAAAAAGACAAATTCGCCTTTGGCTATATTGAGGTCAACGTTGGATAGTACAAGGTGTTTCTGCTGAAAAACATCAACATTGTTTAGGGTAATTACGTTTTCGGCCATGTTAAATATCTAATTTGGTTACCTGTCCAAACGGCAACTCGTTTATAATGTTCATTATTTTTTCCTGTTTATCTCCAAAGCCCAGCTTTTCTAATGATTTATCAGGTCTATCTACCCTAAAATAAGCCAATAGCGTAAACTTTTCATCTCTAAGTTGTACGTAATCTGGTATTTTGGCAATGCCTTTAACTTTGATGATATACATCCTTCAAAAGTAAGAAGTAAAAAGTTAAAAGGGAAAAGTAAAAGGTAAAAAGTCGGAAAGTTGGAAAGTTGGAAAGTTGGAAAGTCGTTTAAGACTGGACATACAAGTTAGGGAAAACTTTTTCAGCAATAAAACAATCTCACAATAAAACAATTTCCCCTAACTCCTAACTCCTAACTCCTAACTCCTAACCCATTTAAAAAAGCAACCGTATTTACATTGTCTGCGTAGTCCCAAAGTTTTGGATGCTGGCTTTGTCCAAAGGGTAAAACCTGTAAATTTTGTAAAGCAGTATTGGATACAATGCATTGGATTTGCTCTTCTTGTTGTGTCAGTTTTTCGGCTACTTCATTGATGTCCTCATAGGTCTCATAATATAGCACCGCTAGAGGTGAAGAAAGCCCTTCATCTTCTTTTAACAATAGGAAACCATTGTCGTAATGTGTTTGTAGGTTGACGAGATAGATTGATTTATTGTAATCGTAATTGTTGTTGTACTTGAAATGGTTGATGATGTCTTGGAATGGCTCCAAAGGCTCAAAAAAGTATTTGATGTCATAATCCTTTGGAATAAATATTTTCGAAATCGAGCGACAGCCCATTCCAAAATAATCTAAAATATCATGGCCTAACTGTGCAATTTCTTCTTTACTTTCCTTACCAGTGATAACGGCTACGCTATTTCTGTTTCTTCTGATGATGTTAGGCACTTTACCAAAATAATACTCGAAATACCTAGAAGTGTTGTTACTGCCCGTGGCAATTACCGCATCAAAATTCTTTAACTGTTCTGCATAAACGATATGGTTTTTCAGTTCAGGTAAAATATCGCACAAGCGATTAAGCAAAAAGGGGAGGAGCTTATTGTCTGATGATGATAATTTGATTTGGGCAATATTTCCAGTGGCCAATACACACATCACATCATGAAAACCTACCAAGGGAATGTTTCCAGCAAGTATAAGCCCCACGGTTTTTGGGGTTTTAGCAACTTCCACCGTTTCAAACCATTGTGCTAAATCTTGTTCATCAAGCATTTCAGCGATTGCTTTAACGGCTTTGTTTACCTCGGCAGCTGTAAACCAAGCATTTGCATTGCTAGCGGCATTTAGGGTAGCAATTAGGGCTTCGTCGGGCTGTTGTAGGTATAAACCTAGCTGTTTAAAAGCTGAAATTAACTGTTCTTTGCGAAGTGATGACATATTTAGAACTATTATAAATGGATTATGTATTATATTTGCGATGCAAAGTTAAGCTTAGCATTTAGAATTAGACGATAAGATGGCAATTAAAATAACAGACGAATGTATAAACTGTGGGGCATGTGAGCCAGAATGCCCTAATAATGCAATTTATGATGCAGGTACCGCTTGGAGATTTTCTGATGGTACTAGCTTAGATGGTATTATTGATTTTGGAGGTAAGGAAGTAGATGCTGAGGCGGCTCAGGATGCAGTTTCTGATGAAGTATATTATATTGTTTCAGATAAATGTACCGAGTGTAAAGGTTTTCACGATGAGCCTCAATGTGCGGCGGTTTGCCCAGTAGATTGCTGTGTAGACGACGAAGATATCCGTGAAACGGAAGAAGAACTATTGGCTAAAAAAGCTTGGTTACACCAAGAAGGTTAATTTAAGCTAAAGCTAAAATCCCTTTGGGATGATAAAATAAAAAAGGAGTCCCGAACGTTCGGGACTCCTTTTTTTATGGGTGCTTCTTCCTCAAGCCAAAAAAAATAGGCCAGTGTTTCACCGACCTATTCAATGTTGTTTAGTTTATTAAAGGCCAACCACAGCATCGTAGGTTGCTACTAGCTTAATGGTTAAGTTGTTGGTTAAAGCAGTACGAATTTTAGATTTTAAAGTGTACTTCAAACCTGTTCCAGACACTAAATCTTTTAAATCTACAGCGCTGTTCACTACTAAACTAATTTTGTCAGTTCTAGTGGTTGATGCGCTTGAGTAAGTAGCGGTAAAAGGTGTTTTTCCTGTCGCTTCAATTACTGCAGATACGTCATTTAAATTAGCAAAACTGTTATTTGCATCAGCACCAGCGGTAATTTCTGCGGTCAATGTTTTTATCTTTAATGACTTCACATTTTTAAGTCCAAAGCCAGAAGCTTTTTGTTTAATTAACGCATCTAAATCTGCGGTGGCTACTACTGAATTTAACGTTACTTCTTGGGCTGAAACACCTTGAGAAGCAACACTTATGGTTACGTCTGCGGTAGTTAAAGTAATGTTTTGGTCGGCAGCTTCTTTGATTTTGTTGCAAGAAGATGCAATTACGGCTGAGCCAACAATCAATAGCGCTAATAATTTCTTTTTCATTCTAGTTTGATTTGTATTAATGAGTTAATTTTTTTCTAAAGGTAAAAAATCTGTTACCATAATGCAAATTTAATTGCTTGATTATTTAATAGTTATACATCAATACTACTCGTGGTTTTACTCTTTGTAAGCGTAGAGCCCGTACTTGCTGCTACCACCAAGGCAATGGTTGTCCACTCTAAAATGCTTAAATGTTCATGCAAAAATACCAAACCACAAAGCGCTGCAGCGGCGGGTTCCAAGCTCATTAAGATGCTGAATGTTTTAGCTGGAATATGTTTGAGCGCATTCATCTCAAGCGTGTAAGGGATAGCACTTGATAGCAAGGCAATACCCATCCCTAATAGAAATACGTTAGGACTAATGTTGCCCAAATTGCCTTCAATAAGTGCGGCGGGTAAAGCAATACAGGAGGCAAAAATTAAACCGATACTTACCGCTTGTCCACTATCCATTAGTTTGGTTACTTTGCTGCCAAGAATAATGTAGGCTGCCCAAAAAGCACCAGCCAATAAAGCCAAACCAGCACCTATGAGGTCAATATCGCTATTGCTATGCCATGGCGCAATTAAGGCAATGCCCACGGCCGCCATAAATGCCCATAAAAAGTCTATCGCTTTTCTTGAGGTGGAGATGGCCAATACCAAAGGGCCTAAAAACTCTAAGGTAACCGCCAGTCCCAAAGGGATTCTGGATAGTGATAAATAGAAAGTAGTGTTCATGATGCCCAGTGCCAAACCATAAATAGCCGCCCATTTCCATTGGATAGGGGTAATGCTTTTGAACGATGGCCTGTAAACGGCTAATAATAAAATAGCGGAAAGCACAATTCTTAAACTTACGGTGCCTGCTGCCCCCATGATAGGGAAAATGCCCTTTGCAATGGCAGCGCCTCCTTGTACACTAATGATAGAAAGCAAAACCGCTGGTACGGGAGGGATATTTTTTAACTTCATAGACGGGAATATTTTCTGCAAAAATAGTTTTTTAGGAACGGATTATAGTATGTAAGATGATTGGTCTATCCACTTTTTTATGTATTTAATAGCGCTTTAAGATTGCTTGTCCCGAAAAGTCGGGACAAGCTATTCTTCGCAATGACGAAAATAGGAGCGTCATTGCGAGGAGGAACGACGAAGCAATCTCTGACAATAACAAGGCCTCATCAAGTCCCATTTGTAGGTGTTACCTAGTTTGCCGTTCTTTGTAAAAGAAACTAATTGGTATTTTTTATGAAAAAGGCAGCGGCAACACGTCTCCATCTTTTACAGCAAGCTTTTGAGCTGATTTATCGCAAAGGCTATCAGGCCACCAGTATTGATGATATTTTGGCCACTACCAAAGTGACCAAAGGAGCCTTTTACTACCATTTTAAAAACAAGGATGAGATGGGCTTGGCCATCATCAATGAGCTGTTAAAGCCAATATTGGCCACTAGTTTCATTGAGCCTTTGCAGTCGGCCGAAAATCCTTTAGATGCCATTTATAACTTAATGCATGGACTGTTGCTGGAAAATGATTTCCTGAAAGTGGAGTTCGGATGTCCAGCGGCAAACCTTACGCAGGAAATGACCCCATGGAACGCAGATTTCAGTTCGGTATTAAGCGAGCTGACCCAACAATGGTCGGAACTGATGACCAGTGTACTCGAAAAGGGCAAGCAAACAGGAGTAGTGCGTAAAGACGTAGAAGCAGCGCAAGTAACTTTGTTTGTGATGTCGGGCTATTGGGGGGTGCGCAATTTTGGAAAGTTGGCCAATAGCAAAGCTGTTTATCTGCCTTATTTAAAAGAACTTAAAAGCTACCTTCACAGCTTGACTTAAATATTACAATCAAAAACATACTAATTAGTATGTTTTTGATTTACTTTACATCGTTAATTAAAAATCGATGTATCAAGCACTCACTTTTTATCATTCTACTGTTCGTTGGCTTGTGTTGGCAAGCTTAATTTATGCCATTTTTAGGGCATACCGCGGCTACCGTTCCAATGCTGTGTTTAGCAAAACAGATAATGCGGTTAGGCACTGGACGGCTACTATTGCCCATATCCAATTGATGTTGGGCTTGGTGCTGTATTTTCAAAGTCCCTTAATCCAATATTTCTTTGCCAACTTTAAGGAAACGGTTGGGAAATTGGATTTCAGCTTTTTTGGACTTTTACATAGCTTAATGATGCTGTTGGCAGTGGTTACGCTCACCATTGGTTCGGCTCTTGCTAAAAGAAAAACAAGTGACAGGGATAAGTTTAAAACCATGTTGCTCTGGTTTTCACTCAGTCTTTTGCTCATCTTCATCGCCATTCCTTGGCCTTTTTCGCCACTTGCTCAACGACCTTATTTCAGATAATATGATTCAACTTTTCTCTACAAAAATTGGCCGCTTGCGTGTGCTCGGCTTTTTGGAAGGCTTGTCCTTGTTGTTCCTGCTTTTTGTGGCTGTGCCCATGAAATATTTGGGGAATAACCCTTCGCTCACCAAGCTGATTGGCCCTGTGCATGGTGCTATTTTCGTTTGGTTTTTATTGAGTACGCTCAGCCTAGGAGTGGAGCAACAATGGAAATTTAAAACAACGACTTGGAAAATCATCGTGGCCTGTTTTATTCCCTTTGGCACTTTTTATATCGATTACCTGATTTTTAGAAACGTAAAGAACAACCAATGATGAAAACTATTTTATGGATTTTATTATCGCTTTTAGTGATATATATAGGTTATCGTACCTATCGATTAGTGATGCTTGCTGATGGATTGGACAAAAAGATTGCTGATGGCGCCGTGATTTTGGATGTGCGTACTGCCGAAGAATATGAAACGGGCCACATTGAAGGGTCGGTTAATATTTCATTGGGAAGTATCAGGGAAAGATACCGAGAATTGGACCCCAACAAAACTTATATCACCACCTGTTCTCATGGCTTGCGAAGTGTTAAAGTGGAAAGTCTTTTAAAGGAACGTGGTTTTAAAAAGGTATTTAATGGCGGTGCTTGGACTGATTTGGAAAAGATAGTATTGACCCAAAAGCAAAAGAAATGAGGCTGTTGATTTTTAAAACGAATGTGCAATGCCGCGCCGATGTTGAATTGCTTCAACCTTATTTAGATTTGCAAGTGGGTTGTTCGTGTTGGCATTTTGACCTAGAGGATTGCGATAAAATTCTTCGGGTAGAAATTAAAAACGAGTTGTTGCTTGGTATTGTGCCACTGTTGAAGTCTCAAGGTTTCTATTGTGAAGAGCTTGAGGATTAGTAGAAGATATTTTCATCTTTTGCGCTTGTTAGGTAAAGTCTTACGAAAATATGAAACGGTTTGTCGGTTTTGTTCAGTTGTTATTGAAGTTCCATTTGATATTTGTGTATATAATTGATAAGAAACGTATCATTAAAAAGGCATATCGTCATCATCCTTTTCTGGAACTAGCAATGTCGGCGTAGTATAAAGAGAGTCGTACTCTTCTTCATTGTAATATTTTATTATAGTACCAACTTGTACCTTTACTGGTGTGATATTCAATTGTCCAATTAATTTGACGCAGCCGTAAATAAATTTCTCAACTTTAGATAAGAAGGCTTTTAAAAACTTAATATTATTTATGTAAAAAGAGCCGTCATTATTATATGTAATTGAGCTGGCAAACAATTTGTTTTTAGCATTCTCTGAACCATTTGGTATCACCGCGCCATTGTGAGCGATATAATTCCTTATCTTTTGATAAGGAACAAAGTCTTTCCCTAAATGGTATAAATCATCATTTAAAGCTGTAAATGTCTGCAAATACTTCAAGGAACTTTCAAAATAGTTACCTCCTTTTATTTCGGCCAATTCTAGAGGGAGTTTTAGTTGTTTATGAAGTTCAGAACATATCTTTAATAGTGTAGATTCCAATAAAGAGTATATTAACAATAATGAGGAATTATATCCTAGAGAAGGTATTTTAAGAATGTCATTATTATAAATACTTTCCAGTATTGACGCATTATGTTTACCTGCATATTCAATATCTTCGAGGAGTGCTTTTTTCAACACCTTATCATGATGAATGATACTTTGCTCAAAATGCTTTAAATACTTGTGCATAAATTCAACTTCGAACCTAAATATTTCTTCTTCGCGAGATAAATCCACTTTATTGGCCTGCATTTTTGACATATTTGACTCTTAATTAATTCGTCATCTTATTGAAAAATTGGAGAGTAAGGTTACTGAAGGATAGGGATTAGTGTATCTCGCTCTGACCATTTTACTATATCTCGTTTAGTATGTTCCTCTAGTGCGTGTATATGTCTAAACAAGTGGGCTTCCGCAAAACCTTGAGCTGTATCATTAATTAATCCGACCCTCTGCGCTATATGACTATTGAAACGAGAATTATTTGCAATTTCGAAATCAACAGTAGCTTTCGTGAGGCTACTAAGAAAATAACTAGTAGTTGAACCAGTAATATATCGCACCAATTTAATTTTTGGTCCTTGTGTAATTATTGCGTTAAATCTAACAGCTTTATAGTCTTGGCTTAATTCTTTATTGAATATTATATTTTTATTCTGTAATAAATTACCAATAAATCTATTTGCATCATTCTTAAATGTTTCCCGTTCCGATTTCTCTTTATAATCATAGAATTCTATCTGAGAAACACTAATTATTGAAGACATAAAATGTGCTAAATCGTAAACTAATGAAGATAATAATTCTATTTCATCGATAGACTTATAATAATATTTATATCCCACATGCTCATAAACTTTAATTTTATAATAATTAAGGTAATGTTCATAAATTCTATAAAATATCTCGTCGTCAATATCTGGAATTATATCATATTCTCCGCCCATCATCCATCCTCCATCCGTTACAATAAGCTTATTTGTCTTTCTTGTAACAAATACGGATATGAATTTTGCATTAGTTGTAGAGAACGGGGTTATAATCTCTAATGTATCTCCTCGTTCTTTAAAATTCCATAAAGAGCAAAACTCTTCTTTTATTATTTTGAATATATTTTCTTTATTGTCCATCGAAATCAACATTAGCTAAAGGGTCGTCATATTTAATATCTAATGGAAGCATACTACTTGGATATGGTATTACCTCAGAGAAATCCTCTTCTGGGTACCGAATATTTGTTTCATGACAAAAATGGGCAAAGCATAAACTTATATCTTTCAATAGAATGTCCCTAGTAGTATTATCTTTTAATTCTACAGTCTTATAAGCGATTGAATTTCCATCCTCATCAAAACTATTAAAATGTGGAGTAGTAACAACTTGTTCTACTAAAGGTAAATTTTTGTTTATATTTCTATGAGTTGCACCATCCGAATCGAATCTAAAATAGGGTACTTTAGTAAAATGCTCACATCTTAGCTTGAAGCGAAAACAAGTTGCAACATCTTGACGTGCTTCAATTATTAAATGTACTTTATGGGGCTTATAACTCAAAACATCATTATAGAAATTTGTATCTTTTCTATTTGGCTTCTTTTCATTTAAATAAATATGTTTTTCTACTGTATATTTCCTATTCTTCAATAAACCTTCGAAAGTGACATAGTTATTTTTAATCTCTTCATTAATTGGATTATTCATGGAGGTTAATTTTTCACTAAAGTAAATATATGTATTGATTTTTTAGTTTAATTAATCTGGATGTTATTTTAAGTTGAAGTGGGTTAGCTTACATCAAATAATAATTATATTTCTTCCTATGATTATATCAAATGGGAGGTCTTATAGTATTTCATCAATCTGAATTTTCCCGTTAACCACGTTTATTATAGTCATTAGGTAAAGCCCGATAAAAATATAGGAAGGGTTTGTAGGTTTTGTTATTTTTGCAAACAATCAACGGTACAGCTGTTGATTTTGTAGGCAATTACTATAATACATCTTTTAAGCATGAGCAAAACACAATATTGGCTAGTAAAGAGCGAACCTTTCAAATATAGCTGGGAGAAATTTAACCAAGATGGACGTACTTTTTGGGATGGTGTGCGTAATTATCAAGCACGTAACAACCTGAAAGCGATGAAAGAAGGCGATTTAGTTTTGTTTTACCATAGCAACGAAGGTAAAAACGTGGTAGGTGTAGCCAAGGTAGTAAAGGAGTTTTATCAAGACCCAACTACTCCAGACCCTAATTGGGTGGTGGTAGATTTGGCTCCTGTGGAATCTTTAAAAAATCCAGTGACTTTGGAGCAGATTAAAGCCGAAGAAAGCTTAAAGGATATTTCTTTGGTGCGCCAAGGACGTTTGTCGGTAATGCCTTTAAAAGTGACCGAATTCGACAAAATTCTAGAGATGGGAAGCTAGTGCAAAAAATGCCGAATGTTAATCTTTGTTAAAATCTAAACATTCGGTAATTCGCATGCCGTATTGGCATTGCTATTGATATTTTCAGCCAACCAAACATTGTAAATCATGAAGATATTGATAGTGCTTTTGTGTAGCCTTATGCTTTCACAATTTTCCTTTGCCCAATTGGCAAATGTTGGAGATTATGAAGTAAAAGTGACCTCTTATCGCTACAAAACCACCAAAGGACAGTTGAAAAAAGTGAGCCCAGAAGGGATAGGGATTGAAGACTATCAGGGAAACTATATTATTTTTAGAACTGCCGATATCATCAAAATTAAAGTAAAGAAACGAGGCCTAACCTTTGGGAAAGCGGTGGCTGGTGGCGCCTTATTAGGGCTGGGTGCAGGGGCTGCCATGTGGTCTTTAGATGAAAACGGAGATGCTGCCGAAGATATGTTGAAGCTTACCGCGGCACTTACGGTAGGTGGGGCCACTGCTGGTGCGGTGGTTGGTGGTATATCGGAAATTGCCGCTGGAAAATTAACCTTAAGGGTAAACGGCAATGCGGAGTACTTCAAGAAAAACTATCAGAAACTAGAAAAATACCTCAATTTTTTTGAACCTATACAACATGTGAACGGTGGCTAATGTCCCGCATCACTAGCGGTGCTTTGCCTTTTTCTGGTCGACATTAATCCAATGCTCATCACTAAACTAGAGCCTAATACCACCATAAATAGGAAAGGCGTGCCAATTTCTACCAACTTCATTTGTTGAGGCAAATTGTAGTAAAGCAAAATGCTAATCAAACCCCTTGGCGTTACAAAGCCTTCAGGCAATACATGTTCTCTTTTAAAGAAATATAAATAGCCAAACCTAATGACGTAAATGCTGCCCAGCATAATGAGACCATTGGCAATGATGTTGAAGTTGTTCAGTTGGTAAATGTTCATCGTGAAGCCAAAAATCACAAAAAAGAAGGTCCTGATGATAAAAGCGGTTTCGGCAGAAAGTTGGTGTAACTGGGTAAGGTCGTTCGCTAAATTTTTGTAGATGAAGACCGACCTGAACCAAGCATGTTTGATGGTGTCGGCATTGTTGAGGAATAAGCCAAAGGACAAAATAAGCACTAAGGCCGACAGGTGGAAAGACTGGCCAATAGCGTATGCCATAATCAAAATGGAGATAATCAGGAAGAATTTGATATGGTGCTTTAGCCTTCCCATAAGGTATAGCAGCGTAATGCAGGCTACTACAGACAGCAATAAAATAAGCACCGTATTTACGGCTAATTCTCCAAAAGAACCTATGGTGATATGTTGGTTGGCTACTGCAAAATTAAAAAGGATAATGCCCAATATATCAGAGAAAGAGCTTTCGTAGATGATAAATTCCTTGCTTTTTTTACTGTTGATGTTAGATACTGATGGGATGGCAATAGCAGAACTGATGACGCTAAAAGGAATGGCGTTTACAAAGCAGAGGTAAAGGGTTTGCCCAGTAATTTGGTAAATGATAAATGTAATGACGGCAACGGTAGCAATTAAAATGAACAGTGCCGATAGGAATGCTCCTTTGATGACTTTGTTCTTTTCTCGGGCATATTTAAGTTCCAACGAGCCCTCAAAAACAATTAAAATAAGGCCTACAGTCCCTAAAGTGGGTAAAATCTGTAAAAAGTTATAAGTATGAATTTGTAGCTTATCCACTAAAATTCTTAAACCAATACCTAGCACTAACAGTAGCAGTACTGAGGGTAGTTTGGTTTTGCTGGCCACCAAATCAAATAGATAGGAGAAAATGACCAGTGCACTTAAAATAATGAGTATGGTGTAGGTCGTCATATATCCTTTCCTTTTCGACCTTGATATAGTGGTTAATTTTTGTCAAATAAAGCTTTAAGCTCTACCGCATCATCTGGTTGCATTTTTCCTGCCAGTACTAAACGTAACTGTCTGCGGCGTAAAGCACCTTCGTAAAGCTCCACTTCTTCTGGGGTTTCAGGTTTGATTTCTGGTACAGGAATGGTGCGACCGCTTTGGTCAACCGCTACAAAAGTGTAATAGGCCTCGTTAGATTTTACCCTGCTTCCCGAAGGAATGTTCTCTGCCCATACATCCAAGCGTACCTCTACTGAGGTATGGAATGAGCGGGTTACTTTGGCTTCAATGGTAATTACATCGCCAAGTTTGATAGGTTGTTTAAACGATACATTGTCTACCGATGCCGTAACCACAATTCTGTTGCAGTGTTTTTGAGCAGATATGGCCGCGGCAATATCCATCCAATGTAGCAATCTGCCGCCCATTAAATTGTTTAACGTGTTGGTGTCGTTAGGCAGAACAAGCTCGTTCATTACCGTAAACGAATTTTTTGGACTTTTTACGTTTAAACTCATGGCGGCAAAAATACGGAAATTAACGGGCTTTCTACGGATATTTTTATTTGGGACAAAGGCATGATGAAAGTGTGTTAATAATAATTATCTGATTTGGTGTGTAATATTTTAAAACAAATAAATAAGTAATTTTTATTTATTAATATTTTTAAATAAGTTTAGGTTATATTTTAATAAAACAAACTTAACCTAAACTGTATGAAGAGAATTTTACTTTTAATGTGCTTTGCTGTGTGCTTTTGTGCCAACAGTAAAGCGCAGGGCATTTTGGTAAACCGCTATTATAATAGTGGTTTGGCCAATGGCGTAAATGACGTAGTGGAGCTGGTGGTGTACACAGACCATCTGGATATTAGAAATTACATTATCAAAGATTATGGTAATGGCGGTACCACCTTGGATGACGGTGGAGGTAAATATCGTTTTAAAGAGCTCGATGTATGGAAAAATCTGCGTTCGGGTACTACCATCGTATTGCGTAAGTTAAGCGATGCGGAATTGCTGACTTATACGCCTGACACTGTTGCTACCGATTTTAAAATAAGTGTGGCCATTAACGATGCAAATATATTTACCAATATGGATAACAATAAAATATGGAATTTAACTTTCCATGAAGCGGTTTCCATTAGGGCAGATACCGATGCAGCGGCTCAGGCAAACGGAGCTAATCTGGCTGTTCATACATTAGGCTATGGCGATTTCTTTAACAAATCGGTTTGGCATGGCATTACTGGAACTAAATCTTTATATAATGGCAGTAATTTGGCAGGTAATGGAACCGTGGGGGTTGCTTATTTGACCTATCCTAATTATCAAAGTTACACCACGCCGTTCGACTCGAATGCAGACTTGATTTCATTGCCATCCTATTGGAACAAAGAAACCACATTGATGACTGGTTTTCCCGCAGGAATACAGGTTTTTAGAACCACTACACCTTATATGGGCCGTGAGATGAATGCCTATTGTGTAGTGTTTGACCCTAGGCTGGTAGAGTTTAAACCTACTCAATCTAGTTTAAAAACACCAAAAGCTTTTGTAGAAGCCGAAAGTGGTACGGTTTACGCTTGTTTAAATGCTGGCTTTTTTTCAACCGTGGCCTTGAGCACCGTTCAGTATAATGGAACTACCTATGCAAGTAACGTAGCCTCTCTCAATAGAAGTGTTTATAACAATCAATCTAATACTTATTATCCCACCAGAGGCACATTTGGTTTATCATCAATGTTGAAACCAGATATTACTTGGACCTACAGAATCAGTAATGTAGTTTATTCTTATGCTACGCCGTCCCCAAATGACGTTAATGCGGCACCTCAACCCGTTCCCTTAGCAGCTAACGGAACCATTTGGAATGCCATTAGTGCAGTAGGTGGTTCCCCTGTTTTGGTGAAAAATAGCTTGGTGAATATCACTGCTGCGGAAGAGCTCGCTGATTTGGATAATACGTCTCAACGAGGAAGGTCGGCTATTGGCTATACGGCTGATGGTAAAGTGATTTTGTTGGCTGTGGAAGGTGGAAATACAACGGTTTCGCCAAGTGTTACTGGACTGAGCCTAAATGAACTGGCTAATTTAATGAAGGATATGGGATGTGTTGGTGCGCTCAATTTAGATGGAGGAGGTTCCACCGCTTTGCGAATCAATAACCAAGCTACCGTTCGTCCATCTGATGGTGGCGCGGAACGTACCATGCCAGCTGTTATCTTAATTAAATCAAAAAACTAGACAATCATGAAATTCAAAATATACTTTATTGTTTTACTGGCTTTTGTGGCGAACCTTGCAAAAGCACAAAAAGCAGATTCTTTAAAACTGTTAATGGATGTTAGTGGCGGAAACGTGGGGGCGAGCACACAAAGTGATGATGCCGTTCCAGTGACCATCAGTACGTACGACAAAGTGAGTTGGGGCGACGGTTATGGGGTAGCCAATAGGGCTTTTATCCAATCGTTACGAAATACGGTGCTGCCTATCACCTTGTTTAAATTCAATGCTAAAAAAGATGCGGATGCAGTAAACGTGACTTGGTCTACTTCGATGGAGCGTAATGCCTTGCACTTTGAAGTGTTGCGCTCAACCGATGGGAAGAAATTTGAGCGTATTGCTACCGTTGGCGCTAATGGAAATTCTAATTCTTTGCAGAGTTATTCCTACAGAGACCGTAAGCCTGAAAACGGTACCAACTACTATCAATTGAAAAGTGTAGATAGGGATGGTACTTTTGCTACCTCTATTGTGGTTGCTGTGCAGTTTAACTTGAATAAAACAGACATCACTGTGGTTGCAAATGCTGCTAACCAAACTATCAAACTCAATGTTTATTCGCCTGTAGCTACTGCGGCAAGTTTTTCTATTTCGGATGTGAATGGACGTATTTTATTGAGGGTTAAAAATCTTTCGATACAAAAAGGGAGCAATGCATTTGAATATCCATTAAATGTGCCAGCGCAGTTGCTTATTGCCGCCCTGACTTCGGCTACCGAAAAAAACGCTTTTAAATTTTACTATTAGGTTTGATTAATTCTTCGTCATGACATTTCGCTATTTAGCTCTCATCATGTGTTTGATTTCACTTTCTTGTTCAAAAAAGAGTGGGGGCAATCCAATAACACCGCAACCTGTGCCAACTAATTCATTTTATGTAGGTGAGGTAAAGCCTGCGCTTCAAAAAGTTGTTTCGCAGGGGCGTATTATCGGAAATTGGTGTCGAGTGTTGATGAATGGGGAGGTATCGGTGGGCAGTTAGTTTTGCCCACCGCTGTTTTTGACCCTTCAAGAATTAATCCAGCCAAACCTGCGCAGTTTTTGGATAATCCTTCGGTTTACATGGGCGGAAATATGGGTGGACAGGAAACCGATATCGGGTTGACATGGGAAGTGATTAGGGATGAGAATGGAAATGTAACAGCAGATAGAAGGGCTTTTAGGCCATTTTTAAGGAGAACCGCCCATAGCGGAAGTGGTCAAGCGGCGCTTTATGAAAATGCACCTGCCGAAGCGAGATATTATTGGTATGCTGGAGAGGAGGTGAGCATGTCGGTGAAAATTGTAGCCAATGGTGTGCTGAGGTTTACGGTGGAAGGGGCTGGAAAGAAATTTGAACGTGATTTTGATTGTGGAGGCTACACTTTTGCAGGCAAGGGAGAGTTTAAACGAGTGAACGCCATCGACCAAGTGTCTAACGAAGGAAAGCCTGTGCAAGCCACCAGAACCAAGGTAACGGGCGGTGAGTGGAAAGCCAGCTATCTGTATCGTATCGTGAATGGGCAATTGCAGGAAACACCTTTTCATGATAGTCGTTACACGGATATGAGATGCCCAAGTGTCAATTATTTCTCTATTTTTTCTACACAAACAGACCGTTCAAAAGGAGCAGAGAAGATAGAGATTAATGGAGCAGGGATATAGTCTTAGGTTTGTCGAGCAATTAAAATATGCGCTAGGTGATGTTGGCAGTGCCAAGCGTAAATGCCAATATTCTTTTTTAATGAAATGCGCTCATTGTTTTCAGGGTGGATAAATTCCCTTTCCAATTCTTGTGCTGATAAGTGGGTGAGTAATACCACCCATTTTTCATGTAAACCTTCAATGATTTTTAGGGAACTTTCTATCGGGTAATCTTTGGCGTCTGATAGCTCTGCCCATAGGTTCTCCAAGTAGGGTTTAATGGTAGGCGTATCTTCTGTTAAGGTCAATTTAAACCTGATTAAGCTATTCATGTGGCTATCGGCACAATGATGTACCACCTGTTTAATGGTCCAGCCGTTAGGTCGATATTGCTTTTGCAATTGCTCCTCGGTCAGTCCAGCGGTGGCACTTTTTATACGCTCTGGAAAATGCTTAATGACCTCAATCCAATTTTTAAGATGCTCCGTAGTGATGATTTCTGGTTCTTGAAATTTTCCAATCGGGAACTTTAAATTTTCGAGGTTTTGGTCCATTGTACTTAGCGTTTAATGCTATTGATATTGGCGAAACCCACTAAATCATCGTAACGGGCTCCAGGTCTTCTATGATAAGCAAATACTTGATAAGAGTTTTCGGTTTCAAAAAAAGAACCTTCAAAAACAGTGTCGTTGAACTTCCCATTCTCATCTACCCAAACATATTTGAAGTCGTAAAGTCCTTGCTTTAATTTAATGTTGCCATAAAATCTTCTTCTTGACGATTCGAAAGTCAATTTGTTATCGTCAGTAAGCGCGTAATTGTTGAACCTTCCAAATACATATGCATTGCCTTTTGGTGTAGGAAGTGGTGCAGCCAAGGTAAACAAGATGTAGGCATAGTCGCTATCCGTTACATTATCTCTTCCATCGTTATTTCTAATGAAGAAATTGCCATTTTCATCAAATTGGTTGCTATATCGGTTGCTGTTGTTGGGTAGGTCGATGGATAAGATTACGTTTTGTGTACTGTCCCTGTAAATATCAGCAACGTGCTCTGCCTTGTATCTAAAGCTGCGGGTGTCAAACTTTCTGAACTCATTTCCAGCCCAAAACTGGTTGGTGTTAATGTCGTTGTAAACCAATGTGCCTGGTTTTACAAAGGAAGGTTTGGTATTGACAATGGCCGTTTGCGGAATGGCATTTTGCATTACCACGGCTTTAATTTCTTGATAAGGATTGTTGATGGGTGTTTGGTAGAAGAGGCTGAAATTAATCTTCTGTTTGCTGTTTCTATCGGCTACATCGGTAGCTGGAACTACTTCGGCACCAACGTTAATGGTATTGTTGAGTACGTAAAAACGTTGGGTAATCACGATTTTACTTGGGTCGTTGTCCTCGTAAATTTTTAAGATATAATTACCACCAACTTTGGGCTTCATTTGGTCGTTAGGGAAAGTAAGCTGATAGTGCGTAAACTTTACCAAAGTGTTAAATGAATAACGATAGTTGAAGAGAATATCCTGTTGTACGCCTTCTAGGTAATCTAAAAGATTCATTCTCGAAGGTTTCCAATCCCAAGTACAATGCTCAATGGTGTAGCTGTAATTTTTTTGTCCACCACGTAAATCATCAAAGCCAAAAGTGAGCGTTTCTGAGCTTTTTAAGTTAATCACTGGAAGCGACTGTTCTTTGCTAGTATTATAGCATTCTACTGTTTTAATGTAGCTTTTAAAGGTTTGATTTTGGTATTCTGTCTGTGCCTTTACACTAGCTATTGACCATACAGAAAAGAGGCAGAAGAGCAGCTTGTATTTCATTTATAATCCGTTTATACCAAAGGTAACGAAATCATCTAAAAATAGGCTAGTTATTTTTGCCCGTAAAGCCGTCCATTAATTTCATGGTTTTCAAGGCTTCTTCGGCTGAGCAAGGATTTTCGCTTTCTCCTCTAAAATAAGCAACTACTTGCTCAATCATCGGCTGTTCTACATGGGCTAAAGGTTCAAAATGGATGATTTCTTCTTCTCCATTGAGATTCACTTTTATGGTTTGGCCAAATACAGAGAAACTGATTTTGCCTTTTGAACCGTAGATTTCACAAGTGTCTGTTTGTTCGTTTTCGGGAGCAGAAAAGCACCAAAGGCCATTAAAAACTACACCGTTTTCAAACAAAATATGGCCTGTCACCAAATCTTCTACGGGTTCAGTTAGGTCTTTTTTATTGGCTAAGCCATTGAACTGTTTAACCTCTCCAAAATAATAAAGCATTAAATCCAATTGGTGCGGCGCAAGGTCATGGAATAAACCACCACCAGAAATTGCTGGGTTTATTCTCCAGTTTTCTTCGCTATTGGCAATGATGTTACTAGCTTTGGGTTGTAGCATTTTCAAGTCTATAAAACGCACGTCGCCAATGGTGTTTGCAGCTAATATGGATTTTATTTTCAAGAACAAAGGTTGTGCTCTTCGGTAATGTGCAACCACCAATTTTACGTCATATTGATGAGCAGCATGCGCCATGTTTTGTGCAGCTAGGCTGTTTAATGCCATTGGCTTTTCTACATAAACAGGCTTGCCAGCAGCAAGTGCCGCAATGGTATATTCTTCATGCTGCAATGGGGGAGTGGCAATGTAAATGGCATTTACCTCAGGGTCGTTAATTAAGTCCTGAGCATTGCTGTACCATTTTGGAACACCATGTCTTTTAGCATAATCTTCTGCCTTGGCAGCGTCTCTACGCATTACAGCAACCAGTTTGGAGTTTGGTACTTTGTTAAAAGCAGGACCACTCTTTACTTCTGTGACGTCGCCACAGCCAATAATTCCCCATTTGATTTCGTTCATGACGGCAGTGTATTATCCTTCCAGTTCCATAATTTCTCCTGCAAGGGTTTCCCAAGTTTGCTGAGCGGCATCAAGTAATGCTTTTTCAGACTGGTATTTTTGGTTGGCCTCTTGCAGTTTCTGCGGATTGCTGAAAATTTCTTCTTTCGCTAATTCAGCTTCACAGGCCTTAACACTCGTTTCGAAAGTGGAAATTTCCTCTTCCACGCGTTTAAGCTTTTCGTTCAGCTTTTTTAATTGTTGCTGTACATTGGCTGGCGCAGGCTCGGTAGCTTTTGGCTTTTTCTCCTCTTGTTTTACAGGGATAGGTTTTTGAATAGGTTTTACACGTTTAGAATCCCATTCTTCAAACTCGGCATAAGTACCTGGGTATTGCTTGATTTTTTCATCTTCAATAAACCAAATCTTATTGGCTACATTGTCTAAGAAATACCTATCGTGGGATACTGAAATAAAAGTACCCTCATATTGCTGTAAAGCCTGAATTAAAATATTTACTGACTGAATGTCCAAGTGGTTGGTGGGCTCATCCAGCATTAGGAAATTACTGTCAGCGGTTAACGATTTGGCTAACGCTACCCTCGATTTCTCACCTCCAGACAGTACTTTGATTTTTTTGAATACATCATCTCCCGTGAACAAGAAACAGCCCAAAATACCTCTCAATTCGGTGTCAGAATGCTTAGGCGCAAAAGCTTGCAGTTCTTCCAGAATACTATTGCCCAAATGCAACGATTCTAATTGGTGTTGCGCAAAGAAAGTAGAAGTTACATTGTGCCCTGTTTCGCACATTCCTTCATCGTACTTTTCGGCACCAGCAATGATACGTAGCAAGGTCGATTTACCTTTACCATTGGCACCAATCAACGCAATTTTATCGCCTTTTTCAATCACGGCTTCCGCATCTTTCAATATCCTTACATTCGGATAAGCTTTAGAAACATGTTCTAAACGTACCACGTGTCGGCCCGAAGGTTTAGAAAATTTAAAACTGAAATTTACCGTTGGGTTATCGTCATCCACATCATCTACACGCTCCATTCTATCCAAAGCTTTCATACGACTTTGCGCCATTTTAGCCTTGCTAGCCTTAGCCTTAAAACGCTCAATTAAACGTTCTTCTTGCTTAATTTTAGCCTGTTGGTTTTTAAATTCACCGCGTTGAATTTCAGCCCTTAGTTCTTTCTCTTCCAAATAGAAAGTGTAATTGCCGCTATACATGGTCAATTTGCCTTTGCGGCTTTCCACAATTTTATTGGTGATTTTATCCAAGAAGTATTTATCGTGAGATACAATGACAATAGCGCCTTCGAAGCCCGCCAAATAGGTTTCCAGCCATTTAATGGAAGGTAAGTCCATGTGGTTAGTAGGCTCATCCAGTAAAAGAATATCAGGGTCTTGTAAAAGGATTTTGGCCAACATTACACGCATACGCCATCCTCCTGAAAAGGTGTTCAATGGACGTAACTGGTCTTCGGCACTGAAGCCTAGACCTGCTAAAACCTCATTGGCTCTGTACTCGATATTATAACCGTCCAACGCATCAAACTCATGTTGTTTTTCGGCTAATTTATTTAAAACATCTTCGCTATAATCCGTTTCAATAACCTTTAAAAGTTCTTCAATTTCATGGTGCAATTTGTTCTGGCGGTCAAAAGCTTCCATGGCCACATGCAAAATGGTATTGTGGCTATCGTACGAAAGCAAATCTTGGTTCAGATAGCCAATACGTAAATCTTTGGCCATTGAAATACTGCCCGAATTAGGTGTGTATTCACCTACAATTAATCGTAATAGTGTAGATTTTCCTGCACCATTTGCACCAATCAGTCCCACTTTATCGCCTGGCTTAATATGCCAATCCGCTTCGTCGTATAAGGCCCTAGAGCCAATCAAAAAACTTAAGTTATTAATCGAAATCATTATGAGGCAAAGATAGCAATAGATTTACGATTTTAGGGTGTTGGGCTTATTAAACAAAAAGTGTCTACAAAACCTCGTAGGTTTCTAAAACCTAAGAGGTTTGAAATCGGGGTTATTTGACTAGGTGTTGAGGTTATTTGTCTTTGCGTCCCTTTGCGAAGACTTTGCATCCCTTTGCGGTAAAAATTAACCGCTAAGAAAAAGAAGAGTTACGCTAAGAGCGCGAAGAAGGTATTGCGGATATTTAAACATTTACCTTTGCGTCCCTTTGCGAAAACTTTAAAACCCTTTGCGTTAAGATTATTTAACCGCTAAGAAAAAAGAAGAGTTACGCTAAGAACGCTAAGAGAGTTTGTGCTAAACAAAACTACTCTGGGAATTCAATTTTAAAACCTATCCCTCTGATAGAATCAAAGCTTATTCGGGAATCGTGTTGGAAGTATTTACGCAAGCGGGTCATGAAAACATCAAGGCTTCTGCCCAAAAAATAATCATCCTTGCCCCAAAGTTTTTCTAAAATATCCTTACGGTTAACCACTTGATGGTTGTGGTTTAAAAAAAGCGATAACAGTTCGGCTTCCTTTTCGGTAAGTTGAATGATGGTGTCGTTATAAATCAGTTGATATAGCGCTGGATTAAAAGCATAGTCCCCAAGATTAACTGTTTTGTTTGGAGTAGCGCTGAGCTGCCTTTTCAGAATATTGTGGATTCTAAGCAGTAGCTCCTCGGGTTCGCAGGGTTTGGTAATGTAATCATCAGCACCAAGTTTTAGGCCTAAAATCCTATCAATACTTTGTCCTTTGGCAGTTAAAAACAAAAAAGGAATTTGATGTTGTTTACGAATAGTTTTGGCTAAAGTAAAGCCATCCATTTCTGGAAGCATCACATCTAAGATGGCCAATTGGTTGTTTTGCAAAGCTTCGGTATCTTCCAAAAGTGCTTTAGGCTTGGTATACCATTTCACCTCAAAATCGGATGACTCAAGGTATTGTTTGAGTACCATTCCCAAATCAGCGTCATCTTCAACCAATATAATTTTAGTGCTCATTAGCTAAAGTGATTTTAAATGTTACCCCATTTTTCGGATTAGAAGCTACTTTGATGTTGCCTTTGTATTTGTCAACAGTTTGTTTTACAATGTATAATCCAAGTCCAAGCCCGTTAATTTGTAGGTTTTCTTGTCTGCTTACCCTGTAATATTTTTCAAAGATATGCGCTTGCGCTTCTTCGGGAATGCCAATACCATTGTCGCTTACTTGAATGGTAATTTGCTGGTCGAAGTTAAGGTTTAAATCCACGATGGTTGCACGATATTTCGAAGAGTTTTCTACCAAATTTCCGACAATTTGTTCCAAGTCTTTTTGAGAAAGTACATGGTTGTATTTAAAACTTACTTGAATGTTTAGTTGTAGCGAGTCGTACTGCGTTTTTAGATTGGATAAATAGCTTTCGATATCATGCTGAGCGGCTATTTCACTTTCGGTATTTTCAGTATTGATAGAGGAAATGACCTTTTCCAAGCGTAGCACTTGTCTTTCCAATAAGGCCTTGGTATCGCTGTTTGGCGTACTGGCCAAAGTGAATTTTAAAGTGGTTAATGGCGTGTTGAGCTCGTGTGCAATAGAATCGATAGAAGTGTAAAGTTGGGCTACTTTTTCCTGTTGTAATCGTAGATTTTTAAGTGTTTTCCAGAATAAATACATCAGCAAGGCAATAATAGAAATGCTGATAAGCAATAAAGGTAGCAAATGCTTGAAAATCAACATTCGTAGGTTAAGTAGCTCTACAACTGTTCTGGATTTGATAGTGTAATGATACCTTGCATTAAGTTTTAACTCGGTGTCCTTTTCCGTAAAATTAGAATTCCATTTTCCTACATTGAAAACGTATCCTTTCTTGACGTTTTTTTGGGTTTTAAAAAGTACTAACGGTGATTGGGTAGACACCAGTTCTCTTTTCTCGGTTTCATCGTATATGGAATAGATTTCACTTCTTAAAGCGATGTCGTAAGGGGTGTTTTCAGTTTGTTTTTTCAGTAGTTTATCTACATTTTCTTGAAAGTGCTTTCTGAAAGCGTACCATTGTTGCAGTTGGTTAATTTGTTCATTTCTAAGGCTATCATTGCTGTTCAGTTTTTTTAACCTTTTAATCAAGACTTCTTCATTGGCTTCATCGTTATATCGATTCAAATCACTGAGTACACTATCGGCAATGTTATTGGCCTGCTTGTTCAATTCCTTTCTTTCAAAGCGGTACGAATTGTACAGGTAATAGCTTTGCAGGCCAATGAGTACCAAAAAGCTGGTCGTAAAAAGCAAGGTGGCACTTAGTTTCTTATTCATATCCAAAAATACAAAGCTAATTTTCTTTTTCATTGCATTAACTCATCGTTAACCTTTCATTAACCAAGCCTTTGGATTTTTCGGTGGAGTTTTGTGAAAAAAATACTTGAAATGAAACTTAAAATCACTTTTACCTTATTGCTATTGTTGCCTGTAATTGTTTGGGCGCAAACCCCTGAAAAACCTAAAGAAAAAGATACCACTATAGTTTTAAATGAGGTTAGTGTTTCGGGCAAAAAGCCGTTGTTAAAACGCAAAGCTGATAGATTGGAATTTAATATTGAAAACACCCCATTGCAAAATCTCAGCGGATGGGATATCTTAAAAAATACTCCAAATGTAATTGTTAAGAATGAAGAATTGACCATTCGTGGCAGTTCGCAGATTTTAGTAACTATTAACGATAGGAGAACAATGATGACCCAAGAACAGTTAAAAATGTTTCTCGAAAGTACGGATGGTAAAAACATCAGTTCCATAGAAGTGATTACCAATCCGCCAGCGAAGTATGAAGCTCAAGGCGGTGCAGTACTTAACATCAAAATGAAACAAAATAAGTTGTTGGGATATAAAGGAACGCTATCCTCAAGGTATCATCAATCTATTTACGCCAAGGGACGTTTGGGTTTATCGCAATCTTTCAATACTGATAAATTGCAGGTGAGTGGTAATTATGATTTTGTTTCGGGCGACTATGTGCGTAAGAATTTCGATGTCGTGATTTTCGACAATAACAACACACGTTGGGAAAGTGATATGGTTAGAAAAAGCCATTCGCATCAGCAACACCTCTATAATTTTTCATCGCAGTATACTTTGGATAGCCTGACTACTTTTCAATTGGGTTTTGATGGGAATTTTAATCCTAATTTGGTAGGGAGATACAACGTGCCCACTAATATTTACAATACCCTAACCAATCAATTGGAATCTAATTATGTAACGCTAAACCAAAGAGACCAACGTTACGGTAATTTTAATGCTTATTTGGTGCTTGACAAAAAGTTTGGTAACCACAACCTTACTTTAAGCAATAATTATAGTAACAATACCCACAAGGAAGACCAAGACGTAGCCACTACTTTACGGTTCATTAACCAACCCGAAGAATATCGTCGCTTTGCGAATAACAGTAATCAGCATATTAAACTTTATGCAACAAAGCTCGACTACCGTTTGGCAAAAAACAGTTTTACTTTTGAAAGTGGGTTGAAATATAGCCACGTAAATAACCGCAATGATTTAAGGTTTTTAAGTGAAAATGGTGGTTCACTTGTTTTTGACCCTACACGAAGTAATCTGTTCAACTACGAAGAAAATATTTATGCTGCTTATGTTTCGTCAGAATACAAATGGAAAAAATGGGAGGTGAAGTTGGGCTTGCGTTCAGAAACTACTCGAATTAATACCGATTCGGATAATCCAGTGACGCAAAATGCGAATACCCGAACAAACATCTTTCCTACTTTTTATTTGATGCACCAATTGACGGAAGACCAACAGTTAGGTTTTTCTTACGGAAAGCGAATCAGCAGGCCAAACTACAGTTTCCTAAATCCATCCAAGTCTTACTATAACTTATATGCGTATTTTCAAGGGGATGCTTATCTGAAATCGACCATGTTCCATAATCTCAGTTTAACTTATACACTTAAGGATTGGAATTTTGAAGCTTACTATAGCTATATCAAAGACCCATCAATGGAAATCTCTATCCAAAATCCCGAAACTTTTGAAACAAGGTATCACTATACCAATATCAGTAAGGGTGAAATTGTAGGGATGAACATGTCTAAGAGCTTTAGTATTACCAAGCTTTGGAGGCTGAACTTGTTTGTGATGGGAGAATATAATGAGGATTTTTTTATAGGCGTTGATAATCAGTTGCATAAAAACAATGCGTTCTTTTATAATGCCAATATCTCTACGCAAATTACTTTGGATAAGGCAAAAACATGGGATTTGAGTGCTAGTTATGCTTATAATTCAAAATCAGTACAAGGTTCGTTTACCATTAGTCCTTCGCAGCGAACCAATATTGTGCTTAATAAGAAAATGTTCAACAAACGTTTTGAGACGGGCTTGGTATTGAACGATATTTTTAAGACCGATAAAAATACCATCTCTACACGTTATGCTAACCAAAATCAATATTTTAAAGATTACCGAGACACGCAATACTTTATGATTAACTTAAAGTTCCACTTTGGAAACCAAAAGGTAAAAGATGCCAAAGCGGCTAATAAAACCGAGGAGCAAAGACGACTGTAAGTTAAATAGCCGCAGATGCACAAATGAGATTAATCTGTGTATTTGTGGCTTAAAAATATCTCTTGATTCGAGCTCGATTTGTGGGAAAATCCGAAGGATTTCAATATTGATAGAAAAGAAATATTACGCATGATATGCGACTCTGTAGGAGTCGTATAGAAATTAGTTTGTTGTTTTATAGATATTTTACCTCTTCGAGGCCTGTCTAATAACCTTAACAATATGTAAATATAAAAGCCACAGATGCACAAATAAGGATAATCTGTGCATCTGTGGCTTAATTCGATAAAGAAAGCCTACTTGCTATCCGAGTCTTCCGTTTCGTCTAATTTACCTTCTTTGTTGCGTTTTAATTTAACCACAGGTTTTTCTTGGGTACCTGTTACGCTCAACGGAATGCCAATGATACCGAAAGGAGGTAAGCCCAATCTGCCACTTAAATTCAATCGGCCATCAAAGCTTACTTGGCCTTCAAAACGAGGTCTGAAACCTGCAATTTTCATTTTGGTGCGCTCAATGGTGATGATGTTATTTTTAATGGTCGTTTTCACCACTACATCTTTCAAGTTTGGATTGGTTAAACTATCACGTTTAGTTTCCTTGCTCACTGCGTTCATCATTTTAAAACCAGCCAGCTTTACATCTTTTAAAGTAAGCGAACCACCACCTTTAATAGACGGGAATACAGGGTACATTTCGTCATTTAAACGACCTGTTATTTGATAATCTAAGCCAACAACCCCTTTTACCTTTGATGCGGAAGTAGCCATTTCTCTAAACAACTTAATTTCTTTGTACGCTTTCGCGATATCAAATTCCTTAGCACTTAATTTAAAATCGAAATTGGCCGATTTTGTACTTGTGCTTTGGTAAGTCGCATCCATCACTACTTTGGCGCCAATAATGTCAAAACCTGTTTGTGATAAGCTCAATTTACCGTTGTTAAGGGTCATTGTTCCCTTGGCATTTTTTAGGTTAAGACCACTGTAGGCAACATCGTTAGCATTGGCATTAAAAGTCACATTTAAATTCGTAGGAATCAAAATCACACCTTTAGCTGCAGGAGTAGAAGTGCTGCTGCTGCTTGGAGCGTAAACCATAAATTCATCTGCAATGATTTTATTGCTATGGAGTGCAAAGTTCCCAGTCAGTTTCTCTCTCTCATCAAAAATAAAGTTAACGTAGTTGTTCAAATCGCCGTTCAATTTAAAATCAGAACCACCATAAGAGGCATTAAACTCATCAAATTTTAAAGCAGAAGAAGTGAAAGAAAATTTTCCGTTTTTAATGATGAAAGGATTAGGGAACATATCCGTTAAGATGTTCAAATCCTTAATGCTCATCATTCCCTTATTGCTCAAACGGTTGTAACGTCCAGCCAAGGCATCGCTCTGTAAACCTTTGAAATTTACATTGGTGTAAATTAGACCATGTACTTGATACCCTGGAATGGCAAATACCTTGTAAAGTTTGCCAATATCCAAAGTCCCTTTAGAGCTAACATTGTAAGAAACGTTTTCAAGATTGCTCACATTGGCTTTCAATAGGAACGGTTGTCCTGCCATTTCGAAAGAAATTGGCTTAACATTCAATAATGTGCCTTTTAGGTTGCCATTGTTATTGGTCACTATAGCATCAATATCAATTTTTTCAATAGCCTCGTTAAAGTTGGCCGTTTTGATATAGCCTTTGTTCAGCTTAATGAGTGCATTGGTAACAGGGAACATCTTTTTCGATTTATCGTAAGAACCCTTGCTACTTACATCTATAGAAAGTTTGCCATCCAATACCAAGTCTTTAATAGGATAGAAGTTCTTGATTTCTGCAAAGTTGATTTCAGTTTTTAAACCTAAATCTAACGTGATGTTGTTAATGGCCTGCAGTTTCAAGTGACCTTTGATGTAATTGGATAAAGCATTTACATCAATATTAGTAATGGCTAATGTGGTATTTTTATAGTCGCCATTGCTATTGTTGCCCACAAAGTCAAAATTGATTTTATCAATAGGAGAAGGCAATGCAGCATATTTGAAATAGCCATTGCTCAATTTGATTTTCGCGTCGAACTGAGGAACGGTAGCGATTACAGTATCTACTTGTCTGATACCGCTTTTAACCACTTTTTTGCTGTATTTTCCATTGGCATTAAGCGACATTACCAAGCGGCCTTTAACTACCGTACTATCCAAATTAACCACTTTGGCCCATTTCTCTAAATCAATATCAGAACGGGTTTTGGTGAAGATTTGAGGCTCCTTTAAGCCTTTTATCTTGGTGGTTGAAGAAAAATAATCTTTCCCGATGTTAAAAAATAAGCTATCCATGTTGAGGTCTAAACTATCTGGATTTAAGCTTGGTACCTTGGTCTGTAAGTTTAAGAAAAGATTTTTGATGGATTCGGGAGCATTGGGATTGGTAATTTCGCCATCACGTATCTTCATGTTAAAAGTTAAGCTAGGCATCGTATTGCTTTCGGCAATGTATTTTCCAATAAGCGAAGCATCAATTTCTGCATAACCTTTAATCTTGGTGCGCTCTAATTTGTCTGCAATTTCTGGAGGTAATGCTGTAAAAATGTTATGTAAATCGGTTTCCTTCGCTTGCGTTTTAAAGTCCATGTCGTAGCCATCTTTTAAGAAAGAGAAACGACCTACAAAGCGGATAGGGAGGGAGTTGATTTTAATATCGTTTTCGTCAAATAGCAAATCCAAAGAGCTGGTGTTGATTTTGGTGATGAGTTTGGCGTTTAACTTTTTGTGAAGTAGGTAAGGTGTACCAGCATAATACACATCGGCATCTTTAATGGATAGCTTGCTTTTCAAATCAAAAATGGCCTTGCTTAAATCACCAGTCCCGCTGTAATCAACGCCTTTAGCATCAATCATCATTGGTATTGATTTATCGTTATAAACTAAATCACTGTTTTTGATGTAAATCCCCTCAATTTTGATGGCTGTACTAGCGGTGTCGGTACTTTTTTTACCGTCGTCTTTACTTTCGTAAACATTGTAGTTGGCATGCCCTTGTTCATCAGAAAGGATATTGATTTTGGCATTGTCTAGGTAAAATTCATCAACCTTAATTTGCTTGCTGAATAGTGAGAACAAATTGATGCCCAAAGCCATTTGCTTTGCATAAATCAACGTGTCGTTTTTAAAAGGCTCGGAGCCTTTCAATAAAAACTCATCTAAATTTAAAGTTAATGAAGGGAAATGAGAGAAGAAAGACAGCCCAGTGCCTTTGAAACTCACTTCGCCCTTAATGTTCTGGTTAATGGCTTTGGTGATTTGTTCATTAATCGTTTTGGGAATAAGAAAAGGAATAATAAACAATAATGCAATTAAGGAAACAATACTGATGGCGAGTATTTTAAAAAACTTTTTCAATGTAAAATAGAATTTTTGGCGTTGGCTACAAAGATAGTTTTTAAAGTAATGCCATGATAGTTTGAACACGGATTTTAACAAATAAATAACAACATATTTGGAAGTATGAAAAATAATCGCGTACCTTTGTACTGTAATAAATAAAATTACAGAATGAACAACGGTAGGTTTGCCATTTCCTTACATATTTTGGTTTTGCTTGATAAAGCGAAAGGAGAGCTGCTATCGTCTGATTATATGGCTGGAAGCATCAATATTAATCCAGTTTTAGTTCGAAAAGAATTGGTGAACTTACGTGAACATGGGTTTGTGAGCAGTAAAGAAGGAAAAAATGGAGGAAGTGCTTTAGCTAAACCAGCGAACAAAATTACCTTGGGAGCGTTATACCAAAGTGTGAAGGGAAATTACTTGCTGGGAAGCCATAAAAATGACCCAAATCCACTTTGTGAAGTGGGAAAAGACATTAACAAGCACTTGAGCGATTTGTACAGTGAAACAGAAATGAGATTAATTGACGAATTGAATAAACAGACCCTTGCTGATTTTAGCAATCGGTTTGCTTAATATTTTTTTAATCTAAACTGTAATAAAATTAGTTACAAATTAACAATTAACAATAAAAATTTATATGAAAGTAGCAGTAATTGGAGCAACAGGTTTTGTAGGACAAAATTTGGTAAATGAATTGGCCGAGAGAGGTCATGAAGTATTGGCGATAGCCAGAAACACAGAAAAAGTTATTCAAAAAGAAAATGTGGTAGCAAAGCAGGTAGATGTTACTAACGAACAAGCTTTAGCGGATGCAGTGAATGGTTATGATGTGGTAGTAAGTGCTTTTAATCCTGGTTGGACTAACCCAAATATTTATAACGATTTTATTAAAGGGGCTGAAGCTATTCAAGCAGGGGTGAAGGCTTCAAACGTAAATCGTTTAATTGTGATAGGTGGTGCAGGTAGTTTGTTTATTGATGGTCAGCAATTGGTAGATGGCGAGAATTTCCCCGCTGAAATTAAACCAGGCGCTACGGCAGCTAGGGATTATTTGAATACGTTAAAAGAAGAAAAAGATTTGAATTGGACTTTCTTTAGCCCTGCAATAGAAATGCACCCAGGCATCACCATTGGTCGTACTGGAAAATACCGTTTAGGATTAGAAAACCCAGTTTTTGATGAAGCAGGTAAATGTGTACTTTCTGTACAGGATTTAGCTATTGTAATTGCCGATGAGGTAGAAAGTAATAAACATCCACGTCAACGTTTTACTGCGGCGTATTAATTCGTTTAGTGATTGATGAAATAGGGGCTGTGCTAGATATTAGTATGGCCTTTTTTATGTTTTCTAAAGATCCTTCGTTTCACTCTGGATGACAAACCTGCTAATTTGTTTATACTTACTGTTTTGTCATTCCGAGGCACGAGGAATCTCTTTTATGATTACTATGAGCTAGATTTCTTCTTTGTCTAAATGACGGGAGTATTTGGCATTGAAAACATATTTTATACAGATGGAAAATATTAAGATTTGCTTTTTTGTTATCTTCGCATCATGTATCGTTTAGTAAAGCCCATATTCTTCAAATTTGACCCTGAAAATGTACACCATTTTGTAGTAAAGCGTTTAAAGTGGTTCAATGATTTTTTTCCATTTGGCAAATCAGTGCTAAGAAGTAGTTATGATGTTAGTTTTAAGGGATTAGAGCGAGAGGTTTTTGGATTAAAGTTCAAAAATCCAGTGGGTTTAGCTGCAGGCTTTGATAAAAATGGAGAATACGTAGAAGCTCTGAGTAATTTAGGCTTTGGTTTTGTTGAAGTGGGTACTGTTACGCCGCTTCCTCAACCAGGAAACGATAAACCTAGGATGTTCCGTTTGCCAGAAGATGCTGCGCTGATTAACCGAATGGGTTTTAACAACAAAGGTGTTGACACGATGGCCGAACGTTTACGTTTATTGAAAGACCGTCACCCAGATATTATTGTGGGCGGAAACATCGGTAAAAATAAAAATACACCAAACGAAGACGCCGTTTACGACTACATTAAATGTTTTGACCGTCTTTTTGACGTGGTAGATTATTTTGTAGTGAACGTAAGTTCGCCCAATACTCCAGGTTTAAGGGCCTTGCAGGAAAAAGAACCACTAATGGAACTTTTAAATACCTTGCAAAAACGTAACTGTAAGAACAATATTTCTAGACCAATTCTTTTAAAAATAGCACCAGATTTAACCGATGAGCAACTGGATGATATTATTGAGATTGTAAAAGAAACAGGCATTGCAGGGGTAATTGCTACCAACACCACCATAGGCCGTGATGGCCTTTATTCGCCAGAAAAACTGAAGGGCGAAATGGGTGGTTTAAGTGGTAAGCCTTTAACCAAACGTTCTACAGAAGTAATCCGTTACCTTTCTGAAAAATCAAACCAGGCATTTCCGATTATTGGCGTAGGAGGTATCCACTCTGCCGAAGATGCAAAGGAAAAACTGGATGCAGGTGCAGCTTTGGTACAGCTGTATACAGGTTTTATTTACGAAGGGCCAGGCTTAATTAAGGATATTTGTAAATCCTTAACCTAGTCTTCTTCCTTTTCCAAGTAATTTTTTAGGCTGGTATGAAGGATATGGTTCCAGCCTTCCACAAAGTTTTCTTTCGCAAAATCAGGCCCCCCTTCCTCTAAGGTATGTACATTAGCATGGGTGAGCCTAACTAACGTTTGGTCGCCTTTATCCATCAGTTGCCAGGTCACTTCAGAGTTGCCAGGGTAATTATCGTAACGCCAGGTATGGGCTAGTTTTTCTTTTTCCTCTACTGCGGTAATTTCACATAAGTGCAAATATTGCGGTCCGCCATCTGGTCCACCTATAAAATCAAATTTGAAGCCTACTTTTGGATCAAAGTTCTCGATGGTAAAATACCACTGTTTCATTTCATTGGTGTCGGTTAATGCTGTCCAAACTTTGTTAATGGGAGCATTAAAGGTACGTTCAACTAAAATATGGTCCTTTTTCATTGATTTTAGAGTTTAAGTTTCTTTAGGTTAACTTTAAAAATTAACAAAAGCCAAGGGGTTTTGATTGATTTATTTTTAAATGATTGATATTCAGTATTGAATCAAATATCTTCTTTTCTTATTTGGAATTAATCTAAATAGTTTGATATTTGCATATCAGCTTTTAAGAGATATGTGCAAGAAAACCATGATCGCAAATTCGGGGGATATACAGATTACCCAATGTAATAACTGTAAGATGATTAATATTTGGAAGCCTGGGCTATTGCTTAGCTTTTCTTTTAGTCAGTTCTATGAGTTTACGAAAGTGGCCAAGAAGCTCAACTTTGATAAGTATTTTGAATATGGTCCTGATGGAAATAGGATTGTGATACTGTCCACGCCCTTTCCAGATATCTGCTTAAAGTTTACCAGGGCTGAGCTGAATGATTTTGTACATGCTATTGACGAAGCAATGTACATGCACAAAGTTTACGAACTGGTGCATAGTTAAAAATTGGTTGTAAAGAAAAAAGTCCCGCCATGGCGGGACTTTTTTAGTTTTTTGTAATCTACAGCTTACTTAGCTAAAGATGCTAATACAGCATTGTTTTTTGCTAATTGGTCTTTTGTAGATTGTTTAGAACGGCTACCTAATTCTAGGTTAGTTGCCAATTTCAAGTTTTTTACTTCTAAGCGAGAAACAGTTTTGTTATATCTGTCTTTTCTTTTTAATCTGGTAACTGCCATGATAATAAGCTTTATTTCTTTTTAAAAATTTAAATCTTGAGGTCGAGAGCGGATTCGAACCGCTGTACAAGGTTTTGCAGACCTCTGCCTAGCCACTCGGCCACTCGACCCTTCTTGTTTTTCAAGGCTGCAAAAATAACAATTAAAAGCAAGCTTGCAAACTATATTGCTTAAATTATTTAATTATTTTCTCGAAAAATTATTTTCTGCTGATTTCGCTACAGAAGATTGCCGCCGATACGGCCACGTTTAAAGACTCCGCTTCCCCAAAACGAGGAATAGTAACGGGAACAGTAATTTGCTCAATAAGCTCTTTACCAATGCCATGGCCTTCGTTGCCCAATAAAATCAGTCCTTCGTTGCCCCAATTGGTCTGGTATATATTTTCGCCATCAAGTAAAGCACCATAAATTGGTAATTTTGTATTTTTCAAAAATTGAACTAAAGAAGTGTAGATAATATTCACTCTGCATAGCGAGCCCATGGTTGATTGTACCGTTTTAGGATTATAAGCTTCTACCGTATTTTCTGAACAAATAATCGTTTTGATGCCAAACCAATCGGCAGTTCTAATAATGGTACCCAAATTACCGGGGTCCTGCACATCATCCAACACCAAAGAAAAAGCGTTACGTAAGGTATTTAAATCTACCTCTTTTCTAGACGGTAGGTGTACCAAGGCTAGGATATGCTGCGGGGTTTGTAGGGTACTAATCTTTTGTAGCTCAGTTTCTGTTACTTCAAATAAATTTATATTTGCACTAACTTTAGGTAAAGTAGCCGATATTTTTGAGGTGTAGTAAATGCTATGTATTTGATAATCAGATTTTAAAAATTCTATGATAGATTTTATACCCTCAATAATGAAAATTCCGTTTTCTTTACGGTACTTTTTTTGATGAAGTGATTTTATAAAACTGATTTGGGATTTTGAAAGCATATACTAACAACAATAAACGGGACATTCAACTTCTTGCAATATTACTATTTATTCTTGTTTTTATAGCAGGATGTGCTTCAACAAAATATATAGAAGACTATCAGGCCATTGTTAAAAAGGTAGATATAGATAGCATTGGTAAAGAGTACGAGGAAGCTGCTTATGCTTACGTACAAAAGGATATCAAGCCCATTGAAGGTTTGGGAATTAATGTAGGTATTTACAACATCTTCAACACCAAAAACGGTAAGTATAGAAAAAACAACATTAAACCGTTAGGTAGTCCACCGCCAATTTTAGATAGTACTTTGGTAGAAATTTCAAGAAGCCAAATTGAAAAATTTCTGAAAAGTAAAGGTTTCTTTAATGCAAGTGTAACTTCGGAAATTTCCGTAAAAAAGAAAAAAGCTAAACTAAAGTTTACGGCCAATACGGGACAGCCTTTTATGGTGGATAAAATTACGACCCAAATTCCAGATGAAGCCATAAAGTCACTGTATTTGGCAGCAAAACCTAAGTTTACTAAACTTAGTGAGGGGATGCAGTATGATGAGGATTCTTTAGCTTACGAAAGAGAAGAGATTTATACCTTGATGAGGCGTAATGGCTATTATGATTTTGTAAGGCCTTATGTGAGATTTGAACCCG